>Ga0179593_1224667_pt1 | contig 26130 bp, 28 predicted proteins | sample CZODoug2_1_08_16_FD_185931 | JGI IMG/M metagenome (GOLD analysis project Ga0179593, IMG submission 185931) | Vadose zone soil fungal communities from Angelo Coast Range Reserve, California, USA - CZODoug2_1_08_16fungal (PacBio error correction) | ecosystem: Environmental > Terrestrial > Soil >...
GGAAGAGCGGGAGACAGTTCTGCGAGGGGGCAAACGGCGCGACACGAACAAGGATCGAAAACAAATTGGTACCGGACGTGATAGTTTAACATGTTCCGATACTGCTGGAACGGGTAAGAAGACAGTCCAAGCGCACTCTTAAAAGATCCCAGAAGTAGGTTAACGAAACAGAGGGGGAAATGTCGTGAAGGAAACGACTAAGCCTGAAGGCGCTGGTTTCAGGCGGAGGCCGCCAAAAAAAAAAGACGAGAAGGAACCGCCTAATCTTTCTCCTTCAGTGATGGGTGAAAGGTCGGCCCCCCGCCTCAATTCTGAAACATCCCTAAAAAAGACTCACCGCGGCCCGGGTGAAAAAAGTGTCCTGGTCACTCTGTCGTTAAAACTCTGGGCAGTGGGCGAGGCAGAAATGGAAAAGACATGTCGACGGGGAATTGACTGGGGGGGAGGCCGGGAAAAATGAAGGTGAAGTGGCGGTCGCGGCAGTACTTCAAAAGAGGGGTGCGAAATCTTGTCTTTCTAATGGGCGGCGGAGGGGTGAAGGGTCATTTGTCCAGCCCGAAGGGAGAAACGCTCGGCTAGGTCGACGTCATCAGGGTTGGTCGACATCGAGGGAAAAAGAGGTCACAGGAGACGGTCGGGTCAAAGAGACATGCCACTGGTCGCATCGTGAAAAAGTGAAAAAGACGTGCTGCGCTTGACCCGGTGGATGGGAGGTCTCTAGCAGGGGTTAAAACGATCTAAAAAGGGAGTAACCCGAAAGAAGGAAAGTAAGGCGAGCTACCATGACAAAAAAGTTAGAAAAACAATAGCAGAAAAGACTCTTAAGAGGGAAGAGAGATAAGTCAAGTCTGGGAGTGACACTGTGGGGTACGTCACCGACCGTAAAAAGGGTCGCAAGCTGGCAAAGAGGGGGGGTGCCAGCAAAGGACACGGAAAATGTCGCCAACACGACGAGCCAGTGTCCGCAAATGTCAATTCCCACACCCCTTTCTAGAAATAGGGCCTGGAATATAAGGCGGCAAACTCCCTATTGCGACACCGTAAAACTTTTGGACAAAGAACGACTACGTGGAAATTGATACTTTCCTAAGAGAGCCGTTGGCACGGCGCAAGAGGATTTCAACCTCGCCAACATCGCGTCAACTAAGAAGGAGGGGGTTTTGAACAATCGCGTCCTCGACAATCACAAACCAAGGACGACAAAGACGCAAGGGAGTAGAGAAAACGCAACAACATCGACACGAGAGGTCGGCTCCAGAACTCATCACACACAAGATAATGCCACAGGAAAGCCGAAGAAGGGGCCGTACCTTCTTTGAAAACTGGAAGGAAAACTGTGACGATAAGCGGCTAGGAGGGACGGCCGAACTGTAACCCAAAACAAAAACGGAAAAAAAAAAAAAAAAAAAAAAAAAACCGTATGAGCCACGCTGGTTACGGAGGGGGAACAGGATGGGAAAATTGGGGGGGGAGCGTGAAAAAAAAAACACAAATTAACAAGGGGGGGAGAAAAAAAAACTAGATACTTGGGGCCGTACGCCGTGAGAGAGTTGGGGACCAATCACGTTCTCAGTGTGAGACCCAAGAAGGGAAGTTTGAAAACGAATTGAAGTCTTACACAAACTAGAATACAACGACGTAAATTATGCTGAGCGGAATTGGGCAAAGGAGTTCTTTGGGTGTTGTTGGGGGACAGGGCCGCGCATTAAATGAAAGAAGTGTAAAGGGTTCACGGAGAAAAAGGGGAGAAAGCGGCGTGTTCACCCCCACGTTGGGTCAAAACTCGTATTCAGGTTTTGGGTTGGGGGGGGGGTTTTGTTGACTGGTGGCAGGAGGGGGGGAAAGGGGGGGGGACGGCCGTGGTTCGCCATCAACGCCGTCGGTAAAGCAAAGAAAGGGAGGTCAGACCATCGGCCAAACACAGACTGTGGGAAACTAAAGGAAAAGTATGACACAGAGAATCTAGAATAAAGGCAGAGAGGACTCGGCGCATGGCATCATCAGACCAAGGAACGTCAAAGAAAAGGGAAGGGGAGAAAAGCTGTTAAACATCCCGTCTTAAGAGAAAAAGCATCCGACAGTGGACAGGACTCGTTGATACTCGTTGTCTACTTGAAAACGGATGGTGCTGGGCAGTATGTGGAAAAAGCGAAAGAGTTACAGAAAGAAGAGGGGTCAAGGAAACCTGGTTGGCGGAACACGCCCGAGGAACGGGGAGAAGAGAGCGTCCAAACTTGTAAGAGGGACCTAAGATGTTGACACTAAAGGCCGGGGGCGTTGATGACGCTAGGAGCTCTAGACAGCTAACTCAAAACCGGTTAAAGGAAGGGGATAAAAAAAGACAAAAACCGGGTTTTAAAAAGTGATCCGGATGGCTCTAGGGTGAGATGAATCGTTGGTAGGGTGAACTCCGCAAGATCTTGGTAAAGCACTTGCGGAGGCAAGGAGATAGTAGTTTTGCCTGTGCTGTGGTGAGCCGTGGGGACGGGGGGGACCGGAGGAAGACTGGTCGTAGGGACAGATCACTAAAAAACATAAGAAACAAAAGGAAGCGGAATAAATAAGAAAGTATCAACTCAAGAAAAAAAAGAAGAAAGGCCTAGCCGGTGAAAGAAAAACGGGGTCACCGACAGCGAACAGCGCAATGCGCTTCACCATAAACGTGGCCTCCGACAGGGGAGGAAAAGTCTCACATCGTGAACCTCAAAGTACCCGAACAGAACACGGGGGACGCAGTTTCCAAAAGGCAAAAGGGTTAGTAAAGGAAAAAGAAAAAAATCGCGAAGCGACGGGGGGACAAGAACCAAAAATCAACTACTGAGCAGAAAAAAAAAACGGAGAAAAAGATACTAGAAATGGGTTCCTGTCGGCCAGGTTGAGAATCTGACGACGAAGGGGGTCCGGGGGAGTTATAAGTTATTGGCCCGATGACAGGGTGAAAACTGCTACTAGTAGAAGGGAAAAAAAACCGGAGTGCGGGGAGAAATTCGTGAGAAGAAGACCACCTGCTGTAGATGGAATGCGCTGCCGCTGGTGACTCATAGGACACGAGGAGCAAATTATGCAGGAATAGCGACTGGGGAAGGAAAAAGCGGGACGCGTGCCTTTGCTCGGCAAAGGGGAAACACCTGATCTGGACAGACCAGAGAAACGCAGCCGGCCACAAAACGATCAAGAGATCAAGACCACTCAGAAAAGTAAAAGAGCGCCACGATTGTCTAGGCCGCCAACTGCCGCAGATCACTCAAAAACATCAAGAAAATCACTGGTGAAAAAGCGGTGAGGAGGGGAGACCGTCAAACGGTGAAGCTGCAAATGATGTCGAGTGAAGGATCAAGGAAGCTGAGACAGGTTCAAACCAGGACACGCAAAACAAGCCGGGGAGAAAGAGGGGGCCACACAAAACAAAAAAAGAAGCGGACACGGATTCTCGATCGCGAGAAAGGAAAATCGGCTTCAACTCCTCCTAAGTACAAAAGAAGTAGGAGGAGCAGGAAAGAATAACGGATGCCTCCGAAAAGCATCACCATCCAGGAAAATTGAAAAGAAAAATTTCAACAAGGGGAAAGGACCGAATGGGGTAAAGAGATGCCTGACTAACCGCCGGGGAGGAAATCGCAGAAAGAAAGGGATGTCGGGGGACTAACTATCAGGGTGATTAAAAAAGAGCGATTGGTCAGCTCCGATCAGAAGACAAAAAGAAGAAAGGCATACTAATCTTTAGCTAACCAACGGTTGGGCATCGGTGAAGACCACCGGAAAAAGAGGGCTGAAAACGAAAGAAGAAGAGCGCGGGGAGAAGAACAAAGAAATGCCAAATGAAAACAGAAGCAACCAGAACTGACTACGAGGCTAGGAAAATGGTGTGAAAACCCGAGGAGAATCAAGAAGGTCCAGAACTAAAAAGAATAGCCATTCCACTGATTTGGGGGTCGTAATGCCGATGGCAGAAAAAAAAACAAAAAGAAGGCCTCGACCTGAGAATCAAAATAACGCTATTCTGGGGAAGGAGGCAAGGAGGCCGGGGGCTTAAAGACCCACTACTTCACAACCCGCTTGGGTGAGCTCAAAGGAGAAGGGAAGTCCCCAACATACATAGGGTAAGCAAAAAGGAGAGCGCATCTTAGTCGACAACCGGAGGAAAAGTGAGTGAGCTCCGACCGCCTCCTAGAGCGAACTAGGGAACGGAAGCCGTCAAGCACTTCTGAAGAGGAAACGAAAAAAACAAAATTAAGACGCTTCAAGTCTTCCGGGGGCGGGGGTCCAGTGATCTCCTATGGGAGGAAGACCGATTGAGCCGCTTGTGACACCCTCGGGTCGATGTCCGGTGAAAGGAGAAAGAAGGAAATGGATTTTTATTTCTCCCAGGTGGGGGCTTGAAGGGGACAGGGATTTAATCGCTTACTACGTTAAAAAAAGCTGTGGAAGGGGAAATCGGATGCTGGGGAACGCTGAGAGGGGAAGAGGAAAACCCGAGGTATATTCTCTTGAGGGGAAACAAGGTGACTGGGGAGGAACTCCTCCGGAGTTCGGGGCTGAAAGGTAGTAAAAACGTTTGTAGCACAGGGGGGGGGGCCTTTTATCAGAAGGGAGGTGAACTTATAATATTGCACTGATGACGGGACGGAAGTAGAGGCAGCCCGCGCCAAGGAAGAAAGCCGGACTTGACTTTATCAAAAAGAAGAGAGGGTGATGGGGGCAGAATCCTAAACTCCTCTTATTCTGAGTCCAGCGGAGAGGGAAATCGGGGTTGGCTCAGGCGGCATCTGCGTCCTGTCAGAAGTTTTCGGGAGAAACACAGGTCGCACTTAACCAAGGGCGGAACGCGGGCATACTGAAAAGGATCCCAGCAGGAAAGAGGGAGTCGTCAGCACATCCTTCGAGCAAAGGGGGGGTCGGTATAAAAACCCGCCTGTCAGGATGGGGCTACTCTTTTCCCTCGATGGTCGGGGGGGCAACACGGCATTGGAAGTCATAACCGGAAGGTCATACTTCAGGGAACCTTAAAAAAAGCCAGGACACATCTGCACGTCCAACAAACAGCCAAGAAAGAAAAGCCCTTCGGAAACGAAAAATCAACTGTGAACAGGCAAAGAATAAACCTGTTAATTCTACAAAAATAAAAGTTACGAAGGGGTGCCTTGACATAACCTTAAAAGGGTTTACTGACGAGTTACACAGGAAAGACACACCGGGCCGGGACCGGGGATCAAGTTGGGGTGTGCCATTCCTGGCTACTTTTTAAACCCCGGACGACCCCTTTGTGAACAAGCAAAAAGGGAGAAAGAAGGAGGGCTTCGGCTCCGGGAGGGTTGCGGTGAAAACCAAGACCGGTAAAGAAACCATTCGCATTACTGGGGGTCTTCGGGTCCCGAATTGCCTCCCAAAAAAGGGGGATAGTTCACCACTTCATAGGGCATATTTGCCTGCCGGGAGGGGGCTGAGTGATGACCGGGGCTTAACATCAGGCCCGGAACATACGCCCGACAAAGTCAGACGGATTCAGAGAAGACAGAGGGGTGAGGCGTATCCTGAACAGATAAAGAACCAGCGCGAGCTGAAGAGGGGGGATATCTAGAAGATCAACCAACAACCGAAACGGAGGGAGGAGGTGGGGATAGAGGGGTCGGAAAAATGTTCAACTGAGATGTCACAAGAACGGAAGGAAAAAACCCTATGGAGGAGAAAAAGCCATTGCAACCGGGCTTAGGTCTTATTGGGACCGGAAGGAGATGATTTACCGGAAAACAGGCACCCGCCCTCGAAAACGGGTGGGAACAAGAAAAAAAACGGGTACTGGGACATAGCACCCGAGTGGGGTACAGTACGAGAATGAACAGGACCCGCCGCGCCTAGGTAAGTGCTCAAGAGAATAAGACAAGAAGGAAAAAACACAGTCCCTACTCTTTAATTAGTGTGGCTTTTCAAACATTGGGGAGGGGAAAAAAAAAGGGAACCTCAAGGGAGGGAACCTCCCTTAAATAAACGGAAAGGGCCCGTGTGGGTAAGGAGGAAAAAGGAAGTGAAACCTCGAACGTTGGTGCGCGCATGCCCACTAAAAAAGGTATCTTGGGGACGCGGAAAGAAAACGGGTTGGGGGAAGTTGCTTTCACCGTAGGTAAAGAGAGTGGACGTTGTGTGCTTACGTGAGACGGGAAGGGGGGGAGGGGCTGGGTCGAAGACAAGTCGAACACCTCAGGCGAGGAAAAAGGGCTTAAAGCTGTCTAAGAGGGAAAGAACATCACGACGGGCGGATGAAAGGAAAACGGTGTCTCATCTGTATGACCAAGAGCTGAAGCAGGAAATTATTGTAGAACGCGTAGACAAACGTTGAAGCGAGGAAAAGGGTCTACCAGCCTGACAATTCAAGGACGAAGAGAGAAAACAAAAAAAGAAGAGTGCAAGATCCTCGTAAAGGGAGGAAGAAAAACCGAAAAAAAGAGAGACTGAAGACCAGTGCGGGAAAATGAAGACGTCACGACCAAGGGGAAAGGGCGGTCGCAAGCATGCAGGAAAAGAGGGGCTATAGAACAGGGGAGAAAGACAAAACCGGGGCGAAAACTAGGGAAAAGTGGAACGCGAACCAACAAAACCAGTAAAGAGTCGTACTTACTCCCTGCTAAGAAAAAATAAAGGAGGCGTCGCAGACGCACCTTGGTTCCAACCCCTACCAATCTGCGGGTACCGAGGAAAAACAAGGTGCTCCCGGGGGAACATAGATTGGTCACACGCTGAAAGACTTGCTTCTGGAAACTGAGTGGTTTAGTCCCTAGCGGCTTCTAAACAGAAACAAAAAAACGTAAAAAAAAAAAGAAGGCAAGGTCGTGAGAGGTTAAAAAAGCACATGAGGGGGAGTTCTCCCCTAGCTGCATCACACAAAGGGCCATGGCAGAAAGAGAGACTGCTCCAGCGGCCTTACAGGGTGTAAAACGACAACTGTACGAGGGAAAAGGAAGGAGAGGAAGGACCAGCTGTTCACTATTTCAACAGCGGGAAAAAAGGCGCTCCAAAAAGGCAAGAAAAAAAGTGGGCACAAGAAACCAACTTCTTATAGACCGGAAAGAAGAGGCGTAGATTTGGCCAGACGTAGACTGTGAGAAAAAAGAAAGGTTGACGGAGGGAGTCTTCCTCGCAAGTAGAGAGACTTAAACGGATGGAGTGGAAGGACTTGATCTTTGGCCTGGGGCATGGGTGTTGTTCGGTACCTAAAAAGATCATGAAAAAGAAGAGGGAACTTTGGTTCTATCTGAAGCTGCTGGTGACACAAAAGGGTCAATACTCGTAGTCGGTTTCTGGGGAGGAGGGGGGTGATGCGGGCAGCGGGTTCGCGACCTTGCAGGACGGGACGAAGGAAAAGTGTTAGTGTAAAACAATTCAAACATGTTACCGAAAATCCAGAGGGGGGTGGACACGGAGGCGGCTGATCGGAAACTTTTGACCACGAGAGGGTCTTCATCACCGGGATGAAGGATTCGTCTTGAACAGACCTACTGGGGTACTCTCAGATGGGAAATCCACGGAGGCAGCTTCATCCAGAGGCGAAACCCATGGGAATTACCTGTTGTTCCGGTTGAAAAATAGGCAGGGATAAACCGCTGCTGGATTTCTGTTCTGTAAAAAGGCGATTCAAGGGGAGGCATTAATAACTGAAGACCTGTTTGTTACTAACCTTTTCGGAGGAACCGGTAGGTACGAAAACGGAAAAACGGACCGCTGCCGCGAATACAGAAGGAGATGTTGGGAAAAAACTTATGTTGCTCAAGACAACGGGGAAGACCGGTAATTAGACATTATGAATATGGGAGGACAGACCGCGACAACAAGCGTTAAGGACTCCGGACAAAAACAGACAGCCCAAACAAGTGACGACCGTCATAAGGGAGCAGAGGCTGGTAAAAGCGGGGGGGGTCCTCAAACGCATAAAGGGGTGCGAAGTAATTAGATTGTCCGGCGATCGGCGGTGGAGGGGATGTTGACTCGTTTACTTGGGGGGGGCCAGGATGTCCTGCGGGAAAATGCGAGAAAACGTAAACGAAGAAGCTCACGGAAGCGAAGCAAAAGAGTAGAAAGCTCTACTATTCAGGAGAACGCTACGACGGGGGGGCAAAGCAAGCGAAAGAAACAAAGACATGCGAGGCCAGAGAAAAAGGTGACTCCGACAGTTCGCCAAACGGGAAATAAAGAGAGAGGGGCTCAACCCTAAAAACGTCGCCCGTAGGGAAAAAGACCTGACAGCAGGGCAAGAACTTTAAGACAGGTAGGAACACTAACGGGACGCGAGGCTAAAAAAACTTTCCCTACGAAAAAGACTCGCAACAACACAACCGATGAAGAGATATAGGGGGCAAAGGATTGACCGGGTAGCGGTTATCAAGTTGGGAGGAAGGGAAGCGTTCTTGCACAGAAAGGGGGGAACTGGTGTAAAAAGTCGACGATGGTCGGGAGAGCACCGGGTCCAGATGGGTGCTCCACAAAATAGAAGGCCAAAAATACTTTGCGCTTGCCGGAAATTTAAAAGGCGGGGAAGTCGCGAGGTGACAATCCACGTAACAAAAGGGGACTGCCGTAAGCGGGAGACTTCTGTATGGGTCATTCCTTTTGAGACATATTGGAAAAAAAAGCTGATAGACTCAGACCAGCTGCAACATCAGGGGAAAAAAAAAAGGAAGAAAGAGAACACAGGCAACAGAACCACAAAGAGACGCCGGGAATCCGAAAGTCTCCCACACTAGGACAACCGCCACCGCAGGAACAGAAAAAATCATGAGAATGGGCCGAACAGGGAGGGGAAAAGTTTGGGGGGTAGCCCGGAAAATTGACAGCGAAGAGCGAAGATGCGCAGCATCTAATAAGGAAATTCCAGTAGGCCACACCAAAGGGATCACATCAGGATGACCACCCATCAATGATAACTTGGATTCGGCAGGGCATCTCTTCAGAGGGCGTGCGCCCCCCAAGAACGGTCACAGGTGGAGTTGACCCAGAAGAGGGGCGGTGACGCCAACGTCGCACGGGAAACATACTCCAGCACCAGACTGAACGGAAAAAAACTCTTCTCACCGAAGCGGACCTGTGCCGAACTGGGGTCATCGAGACGGGGGAAGGAAAGGGAGGAAACAAACTGGACACGCTCCCATTAGGATGGACGAAAAGAAAAAAAGTAAGGAAGCGAACATTAGCGGAAGGGCAAAAAAAATATTAAGGAAGCCCGCAGGAACGGTTCAGCCGGGGGTTGCGGTAGCGGGCACCGGAGCGTTTTGAAGCGTTTTGGAAAAAAAGGAAGCGTGAGATAAAAGACAGAAAGGGGAACGAAAGAATCGCAAACTAACAACAGAGTACAGTCACTCACCAAAATCATCCGTAGAAAAACTCGCACAAGAAAAGACTACGAAGTGACCACCGGGGGTTAAGAAAAAACTCGCAAAAAAAAACCACGTATTTGAAATAATCGAGGGGAAAGAATACAACAAAGGGACCAAAAAAGGCGTGAGTCGCTCGAAAGTAAGGCTACGTCGAGGTCAGCTGAGGAAGTCGGGCCGCGGGCCTGAACCCACGTAAGGGGAAAAAAAATCAAAGTATTGTTTGAGACACAGCTACCCCAAACTAACTCAGAAAGGGAAGACATCTCTAAAAAGCGTTGAGGTTCTCAAAGGAGAAGGGAGGGGAACGCGTAAAAACGGGAAAAGAAATGTTCGCGAACGCTGCAGGAGTAATCGGAGGAAAATGGCAAAAAGGGGTCAGCAGCTCACCCCTGGAAAATACCACTTCGGGGGGAACGTCCAAAAGGACTGGTGTGTGGATGAAACGAAGGGGGTCCGACGAATCGGAGCGGTACTGTGAAAGGGAAAGCGTTGCCAAGTGGTTGTAAAGGTTGGGTGAGCTTGTACGACAGCGGAAAAAACTCTGAACCCGACGCGAGAAGAGGGGGGCGGTTGAAAAAGAGATTGAGTGCCGGCTGCAGACGTAGCTTAGAGTTTACCAATGTACCGTGTCGAGGTCGGGGGTGGAAAAAACACGGTGAGTGGCGACGCCGAACACATTCAAATTGCGGCCGGGAAAGGGACAAGAATTTGTCCAATGGGGGGTGGGGGGGGGCCGTTGAATCAAGAGGAGGGTGACTGCGAGGGGTTTCTGCTGCCGTTACGAAGGGGGAGAGAAAATACCTCTCAGCAAAGCCTAAAGGGACGCAAAGGGTCAGGGGTGAATGGGGAAAGAACGCCGTGGTAATTTATATACTCGCCGCTCAGGAGGAAGGAAAGGAAAGAGGGTTTGGGACTGTGTGTTAGACTGTGCGGTCGATGCCAGGACCTTGTCTGGGAGGGGGTAGACCAGGTTCATCTGACAGCCGGCGAGAGGACCGAATGCCAAAGTTTGAAAAAGAGGAGCCCGTAGGGGGATGTCAAAGCAGGCGGAAACATTTGCATGTTTCATGGGAGAAAATATACAAAAAGCCGTAGGGAGGGGGAACAGCTTTCCCGATGGAAGACAAACTGCTTGAAGTCGAAATACGACAGACTGGAAAAGGTCTGGCAGGGACAATAGGGAACCGACTGAACCTAGAAAGGGAGAAAAGCAGCAACCCGAACGAGATCGGGACACGGGGCGGAAAACACGTCAAAAATCCGACTGGACGCAAAAAAAATAAACAACAGGGTCGCTTACGGAGGGGTAAGGCCGAACCGGTGAAGCAAGTTGAAGTAGGAAAGCGTGACCAAGCGGACCCCGAACAGGGGCCGCCGGATGACCATTGGGGTCTTACCTCACGGAGACTGGGAAACCAGACAAGATAGGGGAAGAGAACAATAAGGATCCAAGGACTTTAAACCGGTCATAGGGATTTGGAATCCGGATGCTTACCTGAACCTTACGAAGAAATATGGTTCAAAGAAAATTCGCCAGGTCCCAAAACTGGAGATTAAAGGAACGGAGAGGGAGGGCTGCGGAGTAGGAGGACCGTCTAAGTAGGCCGTCCAGGTGAAAATAAATACCAGAAATGACTAGAAATGAAGGACGGTCGGAAAAAGACTGGGGCCTGTGGAAAGATAAGAACAAGCGCAGGCCCGCTATCGATATCTACAACACAACAACCGAGGGACTTCAGAGGAGGTCCAGACTGGTCTATCTTACCTTCGCAACTGGATAAACACGATGGAGCTCGAAAAACCAGTTTCCAAAGTCAGCGTGGATAGGGGCTCTGGTAGCCTTTCCTACAAATTGCCAAAAAAGGACGGCAGGCCAGTAAACGCCGGTCCCTCGATAGAACTCTTGAGCTCACCCGATAAGTACTGGGGAAAGAATTATCACCGAGTGTGGGGAATGGGAAATTACAGGCGCCCCGAAGACGAAGTTGCCAGCGAGAGAAAAGACACAATCAAGCCGCCAAAGGACATCAGCACCTAAAACACAAAAAAAAACCCACACAGTAGACCGAAAAACAAGGCCAAAGACAGCAAGAAAACATAACCGAGGCCACCACAAGGCGCGCGGTCACCATAAAATAAAACAACCACAAGAGATCGATCACGAATGTGACATGATAGACCACCGGTCACCCCAAGAGCGGACCGCGCGGAAACGACACGGGCAATTACAGGGGGCGACAACAAGAGAAAACCCAAAACCGTTAACCGGAGAAGTCACCGATACAGGAAGGTACAGGGATGGACATTGGGGACTATAGAAACCCGTTTCTAGGACAAAAAAAAAAAAGGGTAATAGTTGTGTATATCACCCCGAGGGACACGGGGGGCGAGGCAAAGATGGGGACACAGCCAAGAGAACTGGGCGCCCCCCACACAATGAAACAGAGGTTGGAGCAGGGATCAGGGGCGGCAAAAAGAGAACACACCCGAGCAGAAGGGATCCATTCACCGCAGGCCAAGGTCCCGCATAAGGGGCACGATGGTGGGGAGGGGGATGCGGGAAAGAGGGCCGATGAAAGAAAGGAAAACCCCGTCAAGAGTAAGAGGGGGCCCCCGACCATGAGCAGGGTCTATCGGCGACGGGCCAAAACGGTGATGAGTGATCGAAAACTGCCGACCCCAGAACAGCAACACTCTTATGCATCAAAAAATACAAACACGCGCACCAAAATCCCCCCCTCAAACCTACGGGGTCGGGTATCTCTACTCTCTACCATAAAAAAAAAAAAAAAAAGGAGGGGATCCTGCTTTAGGCAGGTCCCCAGAGGGGGTCGATACAAACCGGGGAAAAGAAAAGGCAGGGAACCCATCCCATCACTTTAGATCCGAGGCTGAGCAGTTGGAGGGTCCGCACAATCAGGGGGGAGGGGAAAAAAGACGCCGGTTCGAAGGCAAGGGGACAAGGGGGGGGGGAAGGGAACACGGGGAAAGGAAAAGGGCGGATTTGACCCGTTGGTCAGGAGCCTCAAAAAACGAATGGAGGGTCGGTGGGTGAGGATGTTTCATAAGGGCGCCGTCTAGGCGGGTGATATGTCGAGGGAAGACAACGGTCCGACAAAATCGGTCTAGGGACTAAAAAAGTGGGTCTACATCTAGTGCAATAGGGACAAGACTACCGACGGGCATCTGTAAAGGCCGAGGGGTCTCAGCGTGCGAAAAAAAAGAACTCGGCAGGGAACTCTTACCCTGGGGGGAATGGGGACTCTGAGCAGCTGTGAAAGGAACAAGGATACCCGCACTGAAGGAATCCGTACAAGAAAAAAAACCGATTTAAACTCCGATGACAGACGGGAAACGCGAAAAGGCGCGAAGGCTAATATGAAAGTAACCAAAAGAGCTGGAAGGTGGGAGAGAGCCGCCACCGGAAAGACGGTAGGCAGTGGGGAGGAGTGCGGTCTAGAGAGGGCGTCACGTCACAGGTAGAAACCAGGAGATAAGGGCAAGAAGCGGTGAGCAAAAAGAAGAAACCACCCCCTGCGAACAAGTCCTGACTATACCCAGGGCACATAAGAAGCCGCTTTCTTCTCAAAGGAAAATGGAAGAAGTGTTTTCCAAAACCGAAATCGTAGTACCTAGGGAAGCCGTGCTAGGAATCTCCTTAGTGCTCCTCTATTCAACTCCAATAGAGGTCGCTGCGTTAGGTGTGTGGCCAATCGCGTTCTGAAAAGAAGAACTAAAACCGTCGAGCGACAACTACTTAAAGTTCGGAGAGGACTGCAAAGAGTCTAACATCAGGGGGGGAGAGGGAGCTCCATAGCGGGAAAGCACAAAGGAAATCAGCTCGTCAGAAAGAGGGGAAAATGGAGCCATCGGAGTCGCCTGGTCGCCCCAGATCGAAGTACCACTTTACTATGCCAAGAGCACGAACTCGTACGTCACAAGCTTTGAAGAGGTCGAAACGTTGACAGGGAAACAAACCACGAGGGTCAAGGGGGGCGAAAATCCCAGATATGGAGATTTCGTACGCCAGCGGAGGGGGGGGGGGTCCAATTCACGTGGAGAACTTTGAGAAAAATAAGTGATTGTACGGGAGAAAAAAGGGGGTTAAGATGAAATAATACTGGTCAGGAAGGGCAGAATTCCGAGTGAATGATTTAGCGTTCGCGGGGGGGAAGTCTTTGCTGGGGTTTTTGGGGGGAGTCGGGAAAACATAGGTACTTGTCGGGTGCGACGCGGTACCGCTTCGGGGTTTCCCCAAACCACGGGGGGAAAACAGCTCGTATTCGTGTCAGGTTGGCGGAGGGGGGTTAAGGGCCGGCATCGGGTCGAAAGGCTAGCCCAGGGCAAAGAAAAGGGGGAAGAGGGAACGGTTGTTACAAAACGGAAACACCACCAGTCAACGGTTCCCGCTAAAATCAGGTTACCTCGGAGGGAGGCGATAGGAATAGGGGGGACGTTAAACAAAGAAAATCATGGGAAGACGAACGGCTTCGAGGAAGGACCATACGGGGGGGAGCGTGGTGCAGCAAAACAGGGGTTCAAAACACGGACATCAAATCTGGCCATCTCGGGGAAAACAAAGTTCAAAGGACAGAGTGGAGCAGCTGGTTGAAAAACATTTCTAATCGGGGGATGAGGGGCCGCGAAAGAACCAGGGGACGGACGTTCATCAGGCAAATGGGGAAACCCTCCGGCGAGAAACTGCAGGCAACGAACCGGGGGGGGGAAAGGGGGAAACTGTGAGCAAGGCCCCATAAAGAAATCAATCTTTTTTGGGGGGAAGAAGAAACTGCTGTTTCTCAAGAAGTGGCGTACTGATGGGAAAAAGCTATGAGACTGCTGAGGAGAGAACATCGAGACAACATAAGGGACATTCGACATTTCGTGACTGGAGCAAATCAAAAAGACCGGGGTGCCGGGGAACAAAAAGCAGATCCTGATGGGAAAGCGCGGGAGCTGCGGGCCATTTGGCGGTGGAGACCGCATCGTGGTGAGGGACAGGGGATTAAGGAAAGAGGCGGGGGAGGGGCTAATCAAGGGAAGAGGTTGGGTGGAAGTTTACGTCTAGCATAGAAGAGGGGAAACCTGGATGAACGAGTACAAAAAGGAAATATCAGAAAGAAGTATCAATGAGGCGAATAGGCAGGACCTACAAGGGAAAAGAGAAAGTTGAAAATGAGCCGAAAAAGAAAAAGCTGAAGAATATCGCAGGACAATCTAAAGTTGGCCGCGAAGGGGGGGCGAGCAACGTCTAAAAATCCGTGAAGAGAACCGAAAAAGCTTCCAGACCAATGCAAACCAGTGTCAAGCGGCCAAGAACTTGTATAAGGAACCCGACCAACTCAGAGATTACAAAGCTAACAAGAGGATAATACGCGCAAAGAAACACATGATAGTAGAGAGGGGACGTCGGGACCGGGGGGGGAGGGAGAGCGATAGGTATGTAAGGTGTTCTTGAAATGCTTGTAAAATTTGTAAGAAAGCTGACTATGGGAAACGAAAGAGAAAAACGTGAGGTTGGCCAAGTGAAAGGACCACCTCAAAACTGTGACTGAAGACTACTAAGTGCGTGGTCGCGCAGGGGGAGAAAAGCGTCGGTGAGCAAAAACTGCCTATTCCGCGGATAGCTGATTATTTTGGCTAGGGAAGGGTTCTCGGGAGGGCGTTTGAGAGGGACGAGGGGGGAATCTGCTCAAGACGAGAAAAAAAACCACGAGATAACGGATCCCCTCAAGAGACATCACAGAGGAAAAAGAGACTCGGAAGAGACCGGAAGAAGACATCTCACCACGATTAATTGAGGAACACCTGGGAGAACAAGGGAAAGAAACGCGAGATAGCTCCCTCAGTAGAAACAGTGAGGGGCACAAGGCGGTGAAGGGGACGGGGGGTAAATCCGAAACACAGGGGTGTTGAATCGAAAGGTTGGTCTGCGATTATGTCTCGCAGAAAAATACTTTCCAGCCAGTAAAGCAAAGAAGGGCATTGAGAAGTCAGGCAAACAAGAGGGTCAGCTATGGAGAGCAAAGCAAAGAGCCCAGGGTGACGGCCTTCCGCCGGGCGCCGAAACGGGAAGGGGGGAAACACACTCAGGCTAAAAGAGAAACCGCCATTAACGGCCGCTAAGGCACAGAAATGCACCAGACAAGTCCGTTAGGGAACGGCAATCAACAGGAGAAACAGGGGAACACCGGCCGTGGGGGTCAGAGGAGAAGAAGCACGGAAGACAAAGAGTTTATTAACGCTTAACAAAAGACCAGAGAGAAGGCTAAGGAGGGGAGGAGCCGAGAAACTCAATTTGGGAGATAAGAGGGATAGATAAAAGATGGAACAAGAATTGGAAGACTGGCAGATGGCAGAAGTATCGAGAAAAAGTAAGGGTCAGAATAGTTGTTGTAACGGAAACCTTCTTGGGTTTGCCTGCGTGTTTGATGGTACGAAAACCGACCGATTACATAGTTACGACCATCACGTCGAAAAAACACACATTCCTAAGCACTAAAATTAATCACTGAAGACAAAGAAGAATACGGGAAATATAGGTGTACTGGGGGGGGGGGAGAAAGAAGACTGTAAATTCAAAAAAAATAAAAAAGAAGCCATGCCCACGCTTGAAAAGCGGTAATGAACGCGGCCCAAAAACTAAGACAAAAGAAAAACACCAAAGGCCTGCGATCAGAAACAAGAAGAACGTCTTGCAAACTTCGGCAGGAAGTGAAGCTTTCCTGCAGAAACCTCTGTCACACCATTAAATTGGGGGGGCTACAAACAAGACCAGGGAAGGACCCAATCAGGACGGCATACGGTACGAATCTCTCATAGAGGGAGTTTCTGCAAAAAAAGAGGAAGTGCGTGGGCGTCGACAAGGGGAATTGAGGAAAGGGGGGACCATACGGACAAGAGGGGGAAGCCCCGGCAAGCGTCCTTGTCCTAAATCACAGTTGTCAGGCATGTCAAAAAAGGGAAAACTCTGTTCAACGAGACGCTTTCTTCCCATCGTTTGTGTGGGTGACGAAGGGGAACCATGGAACTCGCTTGACGACCGGGTGTCACAGCGACGAGAGGCGTCGTGGAGGGTGGTCGCAAGGGGGGGTGAATTACCAAGCGAAAGCGGAGGGAGAATCAGCACCAAAGGACGGCAACACCTTATGTGTAGAGGGGGTAAAAATCGGGAGGAGAAGTGTGAAAAAAAGGAGCCGTCGAGCTCTACACCAAGAGGTCCCGTAGGGAGGTGTGGGGTCAAGGGCGAGGAACCCAATTTGTCAGGTTGCGACGGAAAAGGAAGGGAGGCGCATAGTGATAAAGTTTAAATAGTTGTGTCGCCAGGGGGTTGGGGTCAAAGGAGATGAGAACGTCACTTCGAATTGGTAGACCTGTCTTTCCTTTTTGAAATCAGTAGGGGGGAGAAACAAGGCTCGCGTAAGCTTTCAACGGCAGTACGGTCCTTGGCAGGGGGGACAGGTCGAGCCACAATGAGGGAAAGCTTGGCCGCTGCGAAAAATAGGCATCATACGCAGAGTGTGAGGAGCTTTCCCATAAACAGGTGTGGAGAAAATAGTGGTGTGGGGCCAGGTGAGAGTTCTCGTATAATACTTGGAACGGAAATAAGAACATAGGGTAGACGCCGCAAAGGAAAAGAAGGTCCGGAAAAATAAAGTGAACACCATATACAGGCTGCTGGATCCATCGAAGAGGAAGACTAGACGAAAGAACAGTGCCAGAATCGATGTAACCGACTTCAAAAGGAAGTCGGTAAAAGGAGGGAAGGTGGCACCAGTGTCCCAAATCGTCTGACCACATTTTCCACTACGGCTGTCACACCGGAGGTCCACGCCTGAAACGGGTAATAGAACGTGAGCCGGGCAATACAAAGAGGTACAGACGCCACGAAATCAGAAAAAAAAAGCAAAAGAGAACGAAGGGAAAGCCAGAAACATTAAAAAACAAAAGAATGAACTTGCAAAAAAAAATAAAAGAACTCCCTTCGTGTCTGCGAGAAAAAAGAGTTCACTGACGTGCCCGCGAAACTCCCAGATACAGGACCTTGCAAAAAAGCGTTGATTACAGGGTGTTGGAATGGATTACGAATGCGCTGGTTAAGAACCAAAAGGCCCACGTATCCCTATTCGGGAGACGGTCTCTTGTCTCGTTATGGAATGGGGGTCAACCAGCGCCGTACAAACATTAGCCTTATTAGGGTATGATGGCGGTCCGAAAGGACTAAGAAAGCCAGATTTCAAAAGGGCTTCGTTTTCACGGCAGAAAGGGGCTTATTAAAGGAAGTCAAAAGGCCTAAAAAGAAAACCCTCAACAGGGGAGGATAGCGCAGGGTTGGGAAGAGACTGTTCCGACTCAAGAAAGACGCTATCTAATCTCTAGAAAAAAAAAATTATTATAGGAAAAGATAGAAGAGAGGGAGCAACTTGGTCTGACTAGAGCACAAGAATAAAAAAAATGCGCATGATACAAACCCGTTGGGGATTAGGTCGTAGTGTGGACGACCTTCCTAATTGGACTCGGTAATAACTGAAGCAACCGCTCCGCTGAACATCAGAAAAGAAAGGAATCTCCAGAAGGTGGGAAGGAGAATCGGAACAAAATCCTGAAGGCGGGGGTCCCCTCGGAAAAATTCCCATCCTATCTCCACACGATCCAGATCGGGAGACCGATCGAATGCACGCGAGAAAAAAGAAACCCGTGGAAAAAGAAAAGGGCGGTCACCACCAAAAAGGTATCGAGAGAGTCGCCCTTGTGGGGAGCGAGGGGGAACTTGTTCAATGTGAAAAGGCTTTTCTCGCAGAGGCCCACTCGCTAACGGGGTGACGGGTGGACTCAGAACAGACTAGATGCGCTGGTGAACGGGAGCCCGAAGATTGGGGTGTCGATGTCGAGAAAGTTCCTTCTTTTCAGTGGGAACTGCCCATAGGTTCAAAAACGCTAGCGAAAGAGTCGCGAGGAGAGAAAAGGGAGGGCAAAAGGGGGGAGGTAAAGAAAGACAGCGGGAAAACTGAAAAGACCATGGTGTCTCAACTTTACACTTACTCCCATAGAAAATCGGACAGGGTGGATTTCAATGAAAGACATCTGGAAACGCCTTTCACTAAAGCCATAGAAAGAAGACGAATCGGACACAAAAAAAGGGGGTTAAAAAACTCGCGAGGGACATAGGGCTACGCGTCGCTTAGAGTAGATATTAAGTGAAAGCGAGGAGCTTGGACTGTCAAGAACGTCCCGAAACGGCAATAAAAAAAAGCGGTGAAAAGAAAGAGAGGCGGAACGAAACCGACAAAAATAAGAGCTGAAAGAAGCTGATAAGGACCCACCGCGGAACAAAAAGAAACCTACTACCAAAGAACTCCCAGGCGGTCGACAAAAGAATGTTTCCAACCTAACAGAGGACCTCAAAGGTACTCAGCCTGACCAAAAAGTGGAAAAGGGGGCTCCATCTAAGAAATCAAAGGACGGCTGGCAAAAGGCAAGGCCAGAAAAGTTGGTCCCAAGCGGTCCGAAAAAAAAAAACCGACCGAAAAAAAGACGGCATCGGAGCGTCACAGGGGGGGACAAACACATCATCCATCGAGGGAAGTGAAGTATCATCTGAGGCAAAACAACACTCTGGCCGACCGCGAAGCAGAGCCACTAAATTCCTCTTGATTCTGAAAAGAGGATGGGAAAAGACTCAGGAAGAGAAAACAGCTTGTGCTAGCGAAAGTCTGAAGAAAGTCTCAAGAAAGAAATAAGGAAGCCTTTGTCAGAGGAACCAGTCTTATCGATTGCCCTAAGAAGGATTCTTAGAGTGGGGTGGGGAGGCACGGCACGGAGTTGAAAAAAACAAGAATGAGGGGAAGAGTGGTATGTCACCAAAAGCAAAGAAGCTCAGCTTAACAAATAGCCGTATGAGAGAGACTTTTGAAAGCGGCTGGTGGGGGTTTGTGGTCGGGAAGGGAGAAGGAAGAAAATAGAAGAGTTTTCTGATAAACGAAGAAGAAAAGCAAAGAAGTACGCCAAGGGGGGGGACATACAGCTCGTAGTAATTTCAAGTGGAGGCAGGGGGATTGGAGGGGCAGATTTTGAGAAACGCATCAACCTGGCGGTCCCGCAACGAGACGTTTTCAGGACGGCCAATGAAAAAAAAGGCGAACGGGGGCCCAACAGACAACCCGCGTGAGCCGGGGCTGCGGCAGGAATCGTTCATCGTAGTGCAAAGATGATTGGGGGTCAGACAAAAGGAGGAGTCGGACACCAACAAGAAGCGTGTAACAGGGGAATCAGAACGGAGCAGCTTCGGCAGAGAGGAACCCAATTTAGGCATTCAGCCGGGTTAACAAGCTTTGAGTAGGCCGGGCAAAAGCTAAATCCCGGCGCGGCAAAGGTAGGGTCGCGGGGAGAAGTTCCTGGAGGCATCAGAAGAGGGGTGTTGAAAAGACCAGGGGTGGAGTGTGAGAAGGCAGACGGTGGGGCACGAAAACTGCCCAGGGAGGAAGGCGAGCTAAAGCTGAGAAAAGGCTGGTGGGAATCCTGGGGCTCAAGGCCGTTGCTACTGATTGAAAAAAAGAGAAAATGCGGAGCCATACTCGCGACACCAGCAATTTCAACAAGGGGGAAGGCTAAACCGAACATCAACGGAAAGTTTTGCAAAAAGCTTATCTGTGGAAGGTAGTGCGCGCGGTTTCTCGCAATCTTGTGGGACGCACTATGAAGATGGACAGAGATCGTCAGGGGGTTATTTTTGCTGGGGACTCGGTTGGGGCACGGGGAGGGAAAGAAGGAGAATCAGGAAGGAAGAGTTTAAACACGAATGACCGGAAAAAAGGGAAAGAAATCCATCAGCAAGAAGGGTCGACTCTCCTACCCTACGGCACTTAACCGACGAGTGGACCAAAAGAAACACAGCGGCAAAGTCAAGCGAAAAAAGGGAAAAGACCAGACAACTTCGGAACATCCGGGGGCTCGACGGAAAAGCGGCATCCCTGCGTGAAAACATTTCCATCTATGGCAAGGAAATTGTGATAACTTCCACCGAAAAACGCGCGATCACACGCAGTCAAAGGTACACAAGGAAAGAACAAAAGAAACACTTAGGAGGAAAGGATGGTTGCCTGTCGGGGGACGAGCTTTCTAAAGGGAGTTAAAAAGTTAGAGAAGTTCTTGGACAGGCTGAAAAGGGGGGGGGAAAGGGGAAATGTAATGTGCGGGTCGAGCAAAATGTTTCGAGAAGTGTCAGTAAGGGAGGAAAAAGGAGTTGCTCGGACGAGATGGAAAGCTGGAAGTAGTTACCACGTCGATGGAAAACCGTAGAATCCTATTCGCATGAAAGGGGGATGATGTATTCTCGGAAAAAGGTCGCGATGCATTGGTTTCCGCTGAATGCGAGAAAGCAAACCGAAAAAACGCACCGAGAAAAGAAAAAAAAGAAGAGCGCCGGAATCAAATGAAAACAACTGCGAAAAAAAAGCGCAAGTAAAGTCGGATCTCCACATTCAATTGGGGCCTCAACACGTACAGGTTGGGTATGTCGGGGGGGAAAAGCCACCGGTGACGGTGTTTGGGGGCTAGAGGTTAGAGGCAGGCTCATAAGTAAATCATCCAGTAAACGGGCCTTGAGCAAATCAAGAAAAAGCATTATCATCTTGAGTCGAAAGCGCGGAGAGAAAGGTGCGGATGCAAGCACGTGGAAAACCGAACAAGAGTGAGAAAAAATCCAGGATCACGATGAACTCACAGACGTCAACCTGTCGAAAAGAAACAAGACAAACAACCTTTTGGACCTCAAGATCAAGAGAACAAGAGGTTGAAGGGACCTGAAGGGGGTCATCTAGAAGAAGCTCGGAGGGGAGAAATTGTAAACGCAGTAAACCAGGGAGGGGTCAGAAAGGAAATAAGAAGGTGTTACGACAAAAGCGCGGGCAGGACGAAAGAAGTCAATGAACAATAGAAACGTCATCACGAAGGGAGCGGGGGAAACCTTCTCGGGGGGTTTCCTCAGTGGTTCGGAACGAACACCTGCCGCGTGCTGGTAACGCGAAAAGCGATCTGAGGAGGGTATGTCATCCACCACCGCATAACGAAAAAGAGGCTACGGTCGGAGTGACAAAAGTTGTGGTGCAAAGGAGATCTATTGATAAAAAAACCACAAAGCCCGCCCACGGATTGAAAGGAAGGGAGTAGTCCGTCCTAAAAAAAAAAAAACGGAGGCCCAAAGGAGAAAGGGATTCAAAATCCTTGGTCTTTTCAAGCACGGTCTTGGCACGAGTTCCGGGGATACCCTCTCACGAGGCCAGGCTGGGGGTAGAGAAGACGAGAATTTACCGGGACAAACTAACTAACATCCTTAGTCCATACAATGCTCTAACAGGGGTTGACAAAAGAAAAGGCACACCGAAATTCATGGAGACTTCCTACCGCGGGACAGACTTCTACCTCGACCACTTGCAAGGACGGCCCTCGCAAGTCGAATGGGGGTCATAAGTCAATTTGGGGAAGAGGGAAAAAAAAAGCATGGAGATCAGCGGTCTAAAGCCAGGAGTGTGGGGGGAAAATGGAATCCGATTGAGCCGGGCCTTTCCAACTCGCTGTCGATGTGAAGGCCAGCGAGACAAGCCGGGAGCGTGGTCCCGGGGGGGGGGAGCTTTGGGAGGAGAAAATCGGAACATCAGCCCGGAAGAAAGGGCCACGACGATGGGGTGAAGTTTGAAAAATACGGAGGGAAACGTGGTGCAACACAAAGGCGGTCGACGAGAAGCGGAAAACCGAGTCCACCTATCGGAGACGGGGGTGGGGGAAAACCAAGAGGGGACGGTGATACCCCGAGGTTATTTTGCTACCGGGAACATAATAGTGTCTCATGTTTTGTGGCCGTGAAGAATTTCACGTCGTGAAGGAAATCTCGAGGGGTTGGCGAACCGGCTTGGAGAGGAGCAAAGTCGAGAGGGAGCTTAGGAGGGACCAAAAAACTTTCCAGGACAATTGACTGGAAGACTTCACCGCCGACGTAACTCAATAGAGAGAACGCGTATGATGCGCGGGAAGGCGTTGGCAATCTTGGTGGGGTGAATGTCATCTCTTTGAATGTCAGGAGGTCGTTCGGGTGCAAGGGAGCGCGAGAAGGAACTCGCCGAGACAGTTCAGAAGGAAAAAAGGTACAAGGGAGAAACAGCTTTCTACAAAGGAAAGTTCGAGGCACCCGCCTAAATGGAATGCGTGAAGCCCGCTGTGACAGAAAAGCTTGCCTGAATACCTCAGACGAGGAAAAGGACCTTCTTTTGTTCCGTAACACGACAAAAGATTCACCTGACATAAAAGAGAGACACAAAAAGGAGAAACTAACGAAAAACGATCGGTACACTTAGGAACCAACAAAACTGAAAAAGACTACTTTAGAACGGCGAACACATAACTGTCGAGATGAGGTGAAGGCGATCTAAAAAGGAAGGGGGAAAAAAGTGACCCCTGACCTCAACGTTCCTCCTGTTTACCTGTTGGTGGGGCTGGGTAAAGGAATTTCCGGTCCACTTTACTAACCCGAGGGTGACAAAGCCCAATAAGGTCCATTCGGGCGAGGATCGTTCTGAAGTGATGGTTAAGTGGAAACCCAAGAAGGGGAACCCATGAGAATATACGCGGCAGGGTAGACGAATTAGAAGCTTTAAACCTAGGGGAAGGGGTTCACTACCTTCTCTTGGTAATTTAAAGGACGCGGAGCGTGATACGAGCCACATGAAGGACCGCGGGAAAAGACGACTGGGCAAAGAGACTCGGTCGAGCCAAGAATGTTGATACGTCCTTTTCACAGAAGAAAATCCTACGAGAGGGGAACTCTCAGCTAGAACAACAAAGGCGAAGGAGGAAAACTATGGTAGAAGAGAGAGGAGCGGCCTGTTACTTTCAAGCAGTGAAAGAGACGAAAAAAGAATGCAGCTCGACAGCCAGAAAAAAAAGGCCAGAAAGGGGTTTCTTAATTGACGATCTTCCTTATTCAAAACGGTCATCAAGCCCAGAGAGTCTGAAACATCTCCCCGGGAGAGGTTTAAAAGAGAAACCCGAGGGGGGGGTTTCTAAGGGAACAAACTCCTAAGAAATGGTAAAAGAGAGCGGGTCCTCCAATAAAAGTCATATCCCTACTCCACATATCCCGAAATCGGGATCTTGATGTTGGCTGGTGAAACAGGAGTGTCAATAAAAGGGACGAAATTATTCATGCAAACGAGCAATCAGACGCAAAACGATTCCCTTTTTGGGAAAAAGGGGGACACTGAAGGGTCAGGAAATAATGCAACGTTCGATAAGGCCAAGAAAACAGGGAGGAAGAGTTGGACTGTAGTACAGCGCGGATAAATGCGGACGTTGGGACGGGCTAAGAAGAAGAAAAAGCGTGAGGGTGGGGGGGGCTCTGGTGACGGCTGGCGACGTTCCGTTTGTAAGAATGGCAAGACGGGGAAGAAAAGTTCTACACTCTCGCGAGGGGCGAAAGGGGAAGGAAGTTGTTGGAATAAGGCCCGAGGAACAGAGACCGTGGCGTCGAGAAGGGGAAACGACCTGAACAGCGGGCAGCAGGACCCTGTGAGTCGGGCATGCGGACATGCTGTTCCGGAAAGTGGTCTGCCCCAACCAGGAAAAGGGGGACGAGAGAGCCAGGCCAACAAAACTTTCAAAAAAAAACAAAGCGAAGAGAGCAGAAGGAAGGAGCTAAAACCAGCAGGTGACGTTGAAACACCGACAACCGGCCCGGCGTCGGCAAGAAGGAAACTCGGGTTAGAACTATTCGAAGGCGTAAAAAGGGTCACTCAGAACCAAAAGTGACAGGAGAAGAGAAAAATGACACCAAGAGGACAAAAATCCCGGAAGACGGTCGGAGAAATAAAGGCGGGCTTCTCCACGTACATTGTTACAAAAAAACAGACGCCGACTACTGGGAATATTTGAAAAAAAAAGGTCGGGAACCGCCGTGTAAAATCGGTTATGTTAATGAAATTCAGAAAGCGCCGGGGGGGAAAACGAGGGGTGACCTGGAACAGGGACGGCCATGAGGGGCCGAGAATGCGTCGAAAAGAACGAAAATCACCAAAACAGGGAGACGAAGAAGATTCAATTTACTGTTCGCGGGGCAAAGGCACATCAGCAGGGTCAATGGAGAAAAGATTAGGGAGAAAAAAAAAAATCCTGGAAGAACCAAAAAAAGGCGCACAGAGGCTTCTTTTCCTGATGAAAAACGTTAAGAAGGTACCACGGACGACGAGAGAACAGCTGGACGATAAAAATGAGGCCAGTTAAACGAAGAAAGAAAACTAAAAAAGTAAAAAAAGGAGACCTCAAAAATAATAAGGTAAGCCTACTCCACTGGGGGTTTACACGTCACGAGACAGGGTATAACCTCACTTACTGGGTTTACAATTGGTATACGGTTCCCGAAAGGAACGGGGACCTAAGAACGGGATACGACGAGCCGGAAAAGTCGCGGGGGGGGTTCCGATGGGTCCGTCTTGATGGTGTTTTTGGGTGGAGCCAGACGCATTAATAGGGAAATTGGGGGGCAGAAGGGTTTGAGGAAAGAGATACCGATCAGGTCACCACCAACTGGGCAGATCAGATCTTCATTCTGGGGATGGTGCTTCTTTGTGATTGCCGGCAGCGGGTGTTCTCCGCGAGCGGAAAAGAAAGCACCGCAATGTGTTCTTACGACCGGGGGCCCACGCTGTACCGTCCGGTTTCCCTCTAACAGCAAAATGGCGCGGGGGACCCTGGCCGGAAGCCTATGGCCTACATCTGCGGCAAAAACTCGTGGGAGTCATCACCGGGGTTCTCGTAAACAATAAAAGATCGGGAACGCTGTTCATCCACGGAGAACGTCAGAAGAGAGGGTAAAACGTTTAGGGCAAGGACCTCGGGTGACTACGCGTGGGGAGACGGCACAGGGCGGTTGGAGGGCGGTTCGCGAAAAGTTCCGGATGGCATCCATCCTTAATGGGGTAAAAACTACAGGTTCTTCTTCAAGAATCAAAATCACAGCAAAGTGGGCCCTGAAGCCAGGAACATATAAGACAGGAGAGATGGGGGTGGAAAAACGCTAATTGTGCAAAAAATTCCAAGCAGTTTCGTAACTGGGATTTACCTGCTTGAGTAATGACTGAGCGGAAATACTCGCAAACAAAGGCAGGGGAACTCTTTCCAAAAAAACAGCTCAACGCCGTTTAAGGCAAATCCTGATGCGAAGAGGGGGTAGATGCGATTGGCGGTGTTCTCCGAAATAAGGGGGCAGGACTTGCGGAGGAAGGAGGAGGCTTTTTCTGTGGGAGTGGGATCTCGGGGTGATAGGGGGACGTCTGGCCCTGACGTGCGAGCAGCAGAATTGAAAGGCCGAACAAAAAAAGGGAAAAAGGAGGAAAGTAAGAAGAGACTAGTCAGGAAAACTAAACGGCTTGACTACGACGACCTACCGAGGTAGCAAGCATTCTCCGCGGACACAGGCTACCGACCGTCGAAACACGAAAAAATCAAGGCAAGACCATCGCAGAAAAAGGAACCCAGAAAAACAGGGTCACTTTTATACTAACCGAACAACTGCGATCGAACGCTACAAAGGGTAATAACGGCAACTATTCTCGACAAACAAAAGAAGGACGAGACTAGGTTTGAAAGTCGGGAAAGGAGCGATCTCTATGTCGGGGAAAATTTCTGGAAAAAAGAGAAACTTGTTTGAAACGCAGGTTGACGATGGTATTGGGGAACACCAGGGAGTTTAAAAAGGTAAACCAGGTCTTATTGACCCCTC
>Ga0179593_1683250_pt1 | contig 26127 bp, 36 predicted proteins | sample CZODoug2_1_08_16_FD_185931 | JGI IMG/M metagenome (GOLD analysis project Ga0179593, IMG submission 185931) | Vadose zone soil fungal communities from Angelo Coast Range Reserve, California, USA - CZODoug2_1_08_16fungal (PacBio error correction) | ecosystem: Environmental > Terrestrial > Soil >...
GATTGGCCTCTGCCGGTTTACATCCCTGGTGGGAGAGAAAAATACGGGAAGATATTGAAATTCTCTCCTCCAACCGATCACTCGTTGATAATCTCCGACGTCGCTCATGAGGAGAATGTGTATGAAAAAAAGGGATTGGCCGGCGATTCGGTGATGGGAGGTCTCCAGACCGCATCAGGTACTTCGATTCATCGGGTGCGGATGTTGGGTGACCTTATCCGGGCCATCGTGTGCCGATTCATGCCTGCATCAAAGTCCCTCTCACTTCGCACCACAAGGGAGGCAAAGTCTCAGAGGGGACAACAAGGTAACGGTGAATGGACCTTCAAGTCGCGCGCGTCGAAATCCGCACACGTGGCTGAAAAAAAATTTTTTCGGAGGCGTCCGGATGGTGACGTTCCGAAAAAATTAGGGAAGAGGGGAAGGAATCGTGCGTTGGATGACCTTCAACCTGTTAAAAATCCGTCCGTAAGATGTGTTGAGCGGGCACAGCCCGAGAAATCGGCCATCCGAGTCAGATTTTTACAAATGGGGAGGTCAAAGCGTAAAAAAAGGAGAACAGGCGGATCGAGATTTTTATGCAAAAAGGAGAAGAAATGCGTTGACCGCGCACCCGCGAGGCCCATGGGACGATCAAGCGTATACTCCTAAAAGGGGGGGGGGGGGGAACTAGGGGAGCTTTTCTCAGGATTCGGAAGTTGGTAAGTGAAATCCCGTGAGGGTGCGGGAAAAGGGTATATAAGGACAACACCAGGTGGATTTTAGGATTTCGAAAGGGGCAAGAGTGTCATCTGCCGATAACTATACCTCGATTTCCAGGACAGCTGCTCGAAAATCAGCGGGACAGGAGCCTTCACAACAGGCGAACCATGGCTGTCCTAAGCTCATCGGAGAGACCGGGGGGCATTTAGCGAACAAGGGAGGATCGGGGGGGGTGCAGCTCTAAGGGATGAGGAAAGAAGAACTGTGTCCCGGGTGGAAACACCTTGGAATCGAACAGGGGTGGAATCTCCGTGAGTTTTGGGGCCCTGAGAAGAAGAGCAAGAAAATCTACGGATGCAACTCGGCAGGCCGCCAACCTGGGCAAGAACTCAAAGGCAGAAACCCTGGATGCTCAAAATTCGTGATTGGGTATTGGGCTCATCAAAGGGGGAAAAGAGTCCGGTTAATCCAAATAAGGTGGGGGCAGCAGAGTTTTCATTCAGAAAAGTAGGGCGTGGAAGACTTTTAGAAACGGGGAGGGACAACAGTGGGGGGGTTTTCTGTAAGTGAAAAGGGGAGGGAGGCCGCCCTCTCGCGTGGTGATGCAACGGAAGGTTGCAGTCGATCGTGAAGCGGCGAAGGAATTCCAAAAGAAGATCGTTGAATTTTGACGACCAAAAGAACGGGAGAGTATACTTATCCCTCAACAACAATGAGGAGGTAAAAATATACATCCCGTCATTGAAGAAACAGAAGATGTCAAGGTTTCATCATTTGGAAACCACGACCTCGGAAATGATCGAGGCAATTGGAACGGCGAATGAGAAAACCACCGAAGATGGCGAAAAAGGCCAAAAATTCTGTCGCCAAAAGGAAACGGCTCAGGACTGTTTCGCCCGACAGACCTCGCTGCCCAAAAAGGATTGGAAAGGGACACCAAGGGGGGATGGGGGGAAGGGAAAAAAGTGGGATACACGCCCGTAAAAGAAAAAAGAACAGACGCCTCGCGGGGAGCGCCTCTTTGGCCCAGGAGGACTACAGGTTGGCACCTGCCCATAAGAAAAGGAGGGAGTGAAATGGGGAGCATAGAAAAAGACAAAAAAAACCAACTGAAGAGATAAAGGTTAAGGATTCGCACCTCTGTAATTGAGTCGGCAGTATCGCGAATTCAAAAAGAAAACGATAAGATTAAAGGAACGACAAAAGCAGAGTCGCGGAGTCGCGCCGCAAGTGGGCCGTTTGGAACAGCAGTTTGAGGGAGCTCGGGCGAAGATTGACGAGGAATAGGAGAGAGGTCGCCTCACCCTTATTTTCCTTAAAAACCCATAGAAACCAGCCTGAAATGGGGGACAGTTGAGAAAGACACACGCAACTGTAGAAACCGAATACTCCGCATCACGAGAAAAGTCAAAGAAGGGGAGGGGAGATGGATCATTCGAAAGTGACGAGCGCGTGGGAGCGCGTCAAACGCCTGGAACCGAGGCCAAAGCTTTCTAGGTTGGAGAAGAGAAAGGGGGACCGCCTAATCGTCTGGGAAAAATCTGGTGGAAAACCGCGAATTTCTCGTGAAGGGAAAAGGCACCTCCTGGAAAAGTGAAGAATAAGTTTAAGGTACTCTTCTCATTCCGGGGAAGGACGAGGCACCATCGAGGACGCCTCCTAACTCAAAGGGGGGAGAGCATCAAGGAGCGGAGGGGGAGACTAACCCGAAATGCTGAAAACAGAAGGAAGGGGGAAATTGCAGGGAGGGAAATGTGAAAACTAATTTGGTGGGGGGCATTGCATCGGCAATGCCGGAATTAAATAAGGGGGAAAGGAAAGTTGGGGACGTGAAGACCAAAAAAAAGAGAGAGGGAGGAAGAAGGATGTTTTTCACAACATGAGCATACGATCAAAAAGACCCATATACCGGGGAAGAATCTAAAGTGAGCGGGAGTTAAACCCAAAGAAAAGTCTTGAAAAAGGGGGGAGGAGCGGGAAAGAGGGGACTTCTTTTTAAAGTCAAGGGGTAACCGGCAGGTACGCAGGGAACGGGACCGCCCGTTTTGCGTGGGCCTCAACGTGAAGGGGGGAGGGAACTCAGAAAGGGGGCTTGGATCAGTTGCCATGGGGGGGGGGGGGGGATTTGAAGAGGAGAGAGGGGAGGGGAGCATGCGACACATGGGTGGTGCGCAAATACTCAAGGCCAGAGTGGACGAGCGCTGGAAGAAAAACGAAGAAAGAAAGCAATCTTGTATCTTTTAACCTATGAAACCTTGGGAAATGGGGGCAGGGACCGTATTAGACGATGTGGTTACGAACCTCGCGGCGGGAACTGTTAAGAACCGTAAGGGGGAAATTGTGCTGCAGGCAAAAAGGGAAGGAAAGGGAGGCTAATCTTCGTTCCTTTCTTACTATAGGAAAAGGGGAGGGAAAAAGTTATGAGGTGTGGGGTGGTCTGCTTCAGGAGAGGAGCGTCCCTTGCTTTCGAGAGCCGACGCGTTGGATTTTACGCGCGATCCTGTGAGACCCGGAAATAGCGATCCGGGTGAGGAGGACAAAAAAGGGAGGAAGGAGGAAAGAGGGAATAACAGAAAAAAGGGGAGAAAGCAAACGAAAAAATAAACACTCATCCTGTGTTTGCTTCTCAAACTCGCTAAAAGTGCCGCCGGAACAAGGCATCACGGGACCATCTACTTGAGAAGCGGGAAAAGGGGCTACCCCGAGAAAAAGAAGAAGCCAAAATACTCCATGTTAGGCATCTCCTGACGAGCAAATAAAAACAGGCCCAGTTCAAAGAGGGGAAGTCCTCGAGTCGCCAAGGAAAGAGAAAAGGAAACATTGTTCCTGGCCCAGGTCACACTAGAGCTACGTGAGATTTTAAAGGGCAACCGAAGAGGGAACCAGCAGCCTGCACTGGCTGATCTTGAGTTCATCAACCAACATGGCGATAGAAAGGGAAAAAAACTCAGAATATCAGAATACAAAAGGAAAGATCTAAAAAAAAGCTGATACTTGCGGGTCGTACGAAACCCAAAGGGATCGCGAAAGAAACGGCCGGTGCCCGGGCGGCCTCGTCACCACGCAAGGCACAGGTAACCCTTTTTATCGTAACATACGTCCGTCAAGTGCTACACATCCATCCACTGCTCAAACGTTATTGTGGGAACAAACGACGCATTAGGGCGATGTGGAAACTTTCTCTGGCGAGGTGAGAAGGCGCGGACTAGTGTGGAACTTCCGCAATTTTGGTGAGAGCTTAGTTTTCGGAGACGTGCGTAGCGAGGGCTGTTTGGTTGTATGGAAACAGAGGTTGTAAGTATTCGGCATGCATCATGGAAGAGATCGAATCAAGTGTCTCAAAAAAAAGGCGGAACGGAATAGAATCTCATGGAAAAAAGTCCCGGATTCTTATAGACGGGACCTTCCTCATTCTCAAAAAGAACCAGGCCACGTGCTTCTACGGAATTTTGGAGGTCGGGAGGGGAAGATTCGCTTTCTATCATGGAAAGGAAAAGAAAATTATAGAAAGAGACCAGGATGTTTAAGCGGTCTCCGAAAAACCCGGGAGGGACGCATAAAATACCTTCCCTGAAGATTTTGGAAATGTGTACGCGGTAGAGGGAGAAAATAGGATCGCCATCTGAAACGGAGACGTCGTTGCGCGCGAAATCGGCACACCATGGAGACGTATCAAGTAAACAGTTCGGGGGTGGTGTGTGTGCTGGGGGTCGTGAGGATGATTTGGGGGGGAAGGAAACGGGGGGTTGCTGAGCTTGGCCGTTTATCGAAAAAAACCAGGTTCGGGGGGATGGTCACCATAGAGGGGGGTCCTAAAGAGGGCTAGAGTAAACGCAAAAATTGGTCAAAAAAAGGGCTCAATTCATCTGGCCCCGTTCCCACGGCGGACAATGAGAAGAATCTCATCGTCGGGGCGAGGGAGGGGGAAAAAAGCGTTCTCAATTCAAGAATATTGCTGTTCAGCTCGAGACGGACGAAAACGGTGGGCCCCATCCGAATAGAATAACGGATCTCTGTAAGTTGGTGATTGCCAAGACTAAGCGAAGCAATACATATGCTCTCCTTCTCGAAAAATTCGGCAGAAAGAAAGTGAAAAAAATTGTCTCCCCACGGTGATTCATTCGCGTCGTACTGGTGTGGCTGAAGGGAAGGAGTCAGGAGGAAATCAGAGGGGTGGTCCATAATCTTTAACAAAGGATCGGCTTCGGGGGTTGAGTAAACTGATGACAAAAGAATCTTTTGTTTGGGACGGTCGAATAATTCTTTTGGGGAAAAGCCGAGCAGGAGGTGGGGTATCACACCAGGAGAAAGGGCGTCGAGGCCGCGGGCTTGCGTAAAAAAGCCCCCAGACATCTGAAATCTTAGGTTCTACCGAACAGGAATCCTCCGTTGAGAGGCCTCTCTAAACATGAGGGGGGGAAAAGTAGATCTCAGGCTGCTCTGGTCGGGTCGGAAAAGGGAGACGAAGAGAGGGATCTGGGGCATTGGCGAAATGACCCGGAACATAGAGGACATCCTGGGCTGATAACCAAAAGAATGGATCAAGAAAAAAGGGAAAAAATGAGTCGGAAAAGAATAAGCAATTGGGTCCGAAAATAAAGGTGAAAAAGGAGGCCAATCACCTCGCTTCAGAGTCTTAATTGGGAAGGACCACCCCTTCTGGGGGGGGAAAAATTGACAATCCAGGATACCGAAAACCAAAAGAAGAGCTTAGTCAGAAGAGCCAGGAGACTTTCCCGGGGCCAGGTTTGCAGGCAGTAAAAAGCAGTAGAGGGTTAGGGAATACCGTCATGCACGCAACCCACTGATCATAAGCGACCATCCGGATTTTTGCCATCCCAGAAAAACTTTGCCAGGAGGCCGAAGAGCGGAAAATCAGACCTAAAAAGGCCTTTATCTCCGAGGGAAAAATGAGGGATGAAAGGGGGGAGATCGCGCTAGATTCGCGCCGCCTGGGTCGGCCGGTCCAGAATTTTCGGCCAGCGGCGACGTGGAAAGATGAATTTCAGGCTATGGCAAGAGGGGGAAACCCCGTATGAAAAACTCAGAATCCTGGTACGCAATCCCGGGGGAGAAAAGACCAAACTCCCGGTAGATTGGCATACAGCCATCATCGAAAAAAATCGTCAGGGGATGGGGGGAAGGGTGGGGGAGCGATGAGGATCAAAATGGTTTACTCTTCTGAAAGAGGGGAGCAAAAAAATGATTGTGGCCATGATGGCACCTCATGGCGATCTTGAAAAAAAGCGCGTGGACGAAGATGCGGGGGAAACAAATCTTAGAAGGGGGGGGCAGAGCGTCTCGGGGCGAGTGTCGGCGCCCGCCAAATCACACCAGGACACGGAGGCACCTGGGCTACCAAAAGGAGTGTCCGCTCTTCCAGGAGAAGACGGGGAGAGGCATCGAGGGGGAACTAACTCCAATGGGCCTCAGCACGTGGCGCGGGGTAGACAAGTGCAGATGCGGGTTCCTTTGGCGAATCCACCGGGCGATGCTGATGGAAACTGGGGAAGGGGGGGGGTTGCGAAGGGAAGAGGAAGAAAAAGAATCATACGGTCCACTCTTTTTCCCTGAACTACTGGGTTCCAAAAAAAAAAGCGGATCAGGTCGCATCTAAGTAATTGGGGGGGGATGCAAAAGAAGGAACATCCAATCGATCCGACTAAGAGAAGCTCCCTAGAAGGAGAAAATCTAAAAAGCGGGAGTTTCGCGGCATCGAAAAAAACAGCGTCGTTATGGTATGTGGAAGACCGGGTGACGATGCGGAAACTGTTGGGGAAGAACGGTAGAAAGGAAGTACAGGGGGGGGGGGGGGACAGTCAAGAGCTCGGGAAAAAATCCGGGGAAGGACCTGCGGTGTCGTACTGGCACCGGCGGTGAGAGTGCCATATGTGGGGATGAAGGGTCGCCGGTGAGGAGGGGACGGCGCAAAGGGGGTGGCATACAGGATTTCTCAGCAAAGCGCAGGGACGACGACCCGGTCAAACACCTTCACGAGAGCTGGACACCGTTGAACCTGGAAAGTGGGTTGATCTGTCCTGAGAAAAGAAAAACCTGGGGGGGAACGCACTCGCTGCGGAACTGACCGCTGAATAAGGTTTTACGATTCGGGACCGGCAGGCATGGAGGCCGGAAATCACAGGAAGGGGATATGGCTTGCTGTACCAGAAAGAGAAAGGGGACTGGGAGGGATGGAAGGTTGGGGAAGTTCCGTGGGCAGCGATGCCTCGAAGGAAAAAGAAAACTGCGAGGTGATTGTTCTCGCGAGATCGTGCGACCAATTAGGGGGTCTCAACCAGAAACGGGGGGAGGGGTAAAAAGGAGATTCCAAAAGGACTGAGAAAGGGGGAGGCTCAAAGAAAACTCTTCCGGCAGTGATGACTGGCGCTAGCCAGGCCGCCGTACAACAGGAAAGCGCTCACGCCGGAAGCAAACCTGCAGACTTTCAATGCAAAGAAACAAGAGGGGGGAATTTGGAAACGCCGCAATCGTAACCCTAAGGTAAAGAAGGAGGAAGCCGCTAATGGCGCTCAAACCCCATCCGCCGCCAATTTGGGTCCTCTGCAGTTTGACAGGAGAGAGAGGGGGGAAGGTAACAGGAAGGGGGGGGAGGACGGCAGCCTCGCAAGGCTGGGAGCGAATTATGTGCACAACAATACGGAAAGGCTCGCGAAGAATACCAAAAAGTTTCCCTACCGGGAAGAGAACGGGGGAGAAGCGGCGTGGAGTATGGAACCCCTCATTCCGGATAGCGAAAACCCGCAAAGGAAAGCGCGGAAGCGGCCCAACCAACAGTAAGCACGCCCGGTCTATACAAAGAAGTCTGATCGGGGATCGCAAACACAGGGGGGGGATGGGGGGTCAGCGGAAGAGGGAAAAAAAGTAGGCGCTTTGTATGAACAGTCTATGGCGAAACTGGAGAGGAGCTCATCTGTTGTTCAAGCCCCAAAAGGGACGCAGGAGAGGAGGAGGGCTTGGGGGCGTGGATCGAGTCCGAAACACACGGAAGTTCATGGCCTGCGCATCAGAGCGGCGCCGGCCACCGTGGTACTAACAAGTGGGTCCGGCCGTGGACCAAGATGGGGGGCAAATTGAAATTCTTAAGAAGGGAAAACTCCGTCCTCATTTGCTGTAGAAGCCCCGCCACTTGGATTTGAGACAGGCTGCCTCAAGGTGGAGGGTTAGAGGGTAAAACTATTTGAAGAGACTCCGAGAAGGGGAAAATTGAAGAGAGACGTCAGGGTCTTAACCCCCCGAGAGCGGACCAGTTTTTCTATGGGGAACGAGTCCAAGAGAATGAGCGCCATGCCAATCATAGGTGGTGAGGTCAAAGGAAGAGAGGGGGGCAAACGGGGTCAGGGGGCAATGGGCCCAACGTCCGGTGTGAAGCACCAAGGCACCGCCTCCACAGGGAGGACTAACTTAGACGAGACTCGCGAAAAAAAAAAAAAAGAGGAAGGGAATGGCTTATAGATTATTTGTTGGACCGGTTTGCTTGAGTGCCTTAGATACAGGCAAAACGTTCGAGGGGGGCAATGAAAGGGAAGGGTTGTCAACTGCAATAAAAGGGGGTCGAAAGACCAATGCAGCCCTTCGTCCACTAGCCGAAGCGCCAGAATTCACCCTGACCAAAGGACCTGGAGGAATCTCAAGACCGTAAGGAGCGAAAGCATAAGACCAGATTCCCGCATGGAGCAGAACTAGGGAGTGGGGGGAGGCCTTTATACTACTAAAGCCGAAAGTCAAGCCAGACTGAAATCGAAAAGGATCTCGTAAGTTGGGGTGAAAACGTTAGAAGAAAAGACAATTCTCTCGCATCGCTTTCAAAAGCTTAGCCGCAAAAGGTTGAAGCACCCACAGAGTCTGTCCTAAAAGATTTGGGAGGGCAGCAAGGTCGAATCCTTGATTAATCCAGGGTGGGAAAAGTAAAGCCGACGATTGGCAGCGTATCAAAAGAAACGAGCAATGAAGACGGGTAGGAACCCAGTAAAAAAGGGAAGTAGGGAAAACCAGTCTTAGGCCTCCATCTAGGAAGTGAAGAAAAACAAAAAAATTGTCTTTCAAGAGGAAAGGGCAGAGGGTCCGCCCAAGAGACTAGGAATTGGCTGACCGCCAAAGAATCATCCCTTGATCTGAATCTCAAAAATAAAAGTATAAGGAGAGAGATGAATCTCCCAGAGAAAAAAAATGGTGAGGGGTAGATGAGAGGCAAATGTAGATGGAGCCTGCCTTTCTAGAACGTGGAAAAAAAGAATCACCAAATAGAATTTGAGAAAGAACTGGCCAAAAAGGGGAGTACAGTGCCGAAAAAGCTAATGGAACCTTCTCAGAATGGGTCTAACGTATTCAAAGCGAAGAATTGTAAAATATGACACAAAAGAAGGACTGAGGAACAAGCCAGGGAAGAAAAAAACCCATACCCCAGGAACGAGGAAAAAATCTCGGGGGAGATGAGGGAATTTGCAGCGGGCCAGTCGAAGAAAATCTAAAAAAGTCTTCCCCTTTCAACTAAAACACGGGAATAAATAGACGGGCCCAACATTGGCGTGTTTTTAAAAAAAGGGAACACCGGAAAAACCTCAGAGAAGCATGCAAAGAAAAGATTCAGGAACTCAATCGATACCGTACTACAAAGGGAATCCGAGATGAAAAAAGACAGGGGGGGGAAAAAGAAGAAGTCCCGAACTGAATTTGAGGGGAGCAAGCTTGGACGATGGGGAAAGAAACTTCGAAGTGAACTAAAAAGGAGGTCAGGACCATCATCTCGTAATAAAGTAATAGAAAAAAAAGGGAAAGCTCAGCAAACTCAAGTTCAAGAAAGCATCATAAGCATAAATCGAGAAAAGCGGGATTTGATGAAAGAAGTATCAACGGGAAAAAGTGTGGATCGCAGGGTAGGGGTGGGGAAAACTCCGTTAGCGAAGTGATAGGGCACCAGAAAATGGATCAGACGCTGCAATGACGCATTGAAAATCTCGGGGGGGGGGGGGGGGGGGGGGGGGGGGGGGGGGGGGGGGGGGGGGGGGTGGGGGGGGGGGGGGGGGGGGGGGGGGGGGGGGGGGGGGTGGGGGGGGTGGGGTGTTGTTGGGGGGGGGGGTGGGGTGGGGGGTGGGGGTTGGGGGTGGGGGGGGGTGTGGGGGGGGGGGGTGGGGGGGGGGGGGGGGGGGGGGGGGTGGGGGTGGGGGGGGTGGGTTTGTGGGGGTTGGGGTGTGGGGGGGGGGTTGGTGGGGGGTTTGGGTGGGGGGTTTGTGTTGTGGTGTGGGGGTAGTAGAGGGTTATGGTGTTTTGGGGGGGGGGGGGTTGGGGGGGGTTGGGGGGTGGGGGGTTTGGGGGGGGGGTGGGGGGGTTTGGGTGGGGGGGGGGGGGGGGTGTTGGGGGGTTGTGGGGGTGCAGTGGGGGGGGTGTGGGGGGGGGGAGGGGGGTGTGGGTGGGGGGGTGGGGGGGGTGGTGGGAAAAACCACCGTCGGAAGGGGGGACTTGCAGGGAGCGAGACTTATTTCCTTGTGGAGGGCGCCGTGGGAATAGGGATGGCCCCGTTTGAATAAGAAATTAATGTCACACGTCTTCAAGGAGATCCTTGGGGGAGATGCTCCACGGAAAAGAACAAAGGCAGGGGGAGAAAAGCTATCTAATGTTCCTGGCTAAAAACGCAGGGTGATCAATTCTGATTCGGGAAAAAGACCGTCGGGGGGAAGCTGATGAGTGAGCTCGAATTCCAAGGTCCAGGGTTACCGGAGAGAAAGGAAAGCCCTCTACTAGAAAAGAATCTGGGGAAAGGGGGGGGCTTGGGACGGGAGCTGCAACTCGGATCAATCCGCCAGGGGAAATTACCGATACACATCTCCCCCTAAATATTAAAACAAAAAGAACAGGTATTTCTTTCAGGAGGAGAAAAGGTGGAAAGATTCAGAGGAAGGAGAACAGCGTAACCGAGGCGGGGGAAAAAGGATCCTCGGAGAAAGGCACGTGGTTGTTGCGTTACGAATAAAAAGGAGGACTAAAACGAAGTTATCAGACAGGTGTGGAGAGAAGAGACATTTTGGGGGGGGAGCTATCCGTTTGAGGGAGGGAGGAGAGAGAGGGGTTGTTCTTCAATTTTGAAAGAAAGGTCAGGGAGGGTTGAAATCGCGAGAGTGCCTACGCCCTTTCGCGAAAAGTCCATAAGAGCATTACAAAGGGCCGGGACCAAGGGTTCTGGGGGAACGGAACTGACGTTGTTTTATGAAGAAACTCAGGGGGGGGGAAGGAGGCATTTTGACCTTAATTTGGAAAGATCGGCTGGGGGGGAGGGCCGGCGTGTTGCGGAATTGACGCCGGACAGGCTTGCGAGGAAAATTCAAACGACCAGCGGCGGTTTTGCTCCGTGAACACGTTGGGGTGGGAAAGGCAAAAAGGAAAGGGAGTTCGGAAAGAGCCTTCAAAAAAGGGGGGAAGGGAGAGAGATCTTGCGCAAAGAAACTCAGAGAGGGTGAATCTGAGAAGGAGAGAAAAACGCTCTTATTTCGACAGACTCCACGATACTTGAAGGGGGAGTCAGGAAAAAAGAAAAACGCGTCCAAGGGGGGACTCAGTGAAGACAAAAGAAGAGGCAATTGAAAAGAAAAAGCAGGGGGAGCAACCGCGAGGGGAGGAGGGGGGAAGCCCGGGGAAAGAAAGAAGGCCAGAAGACCCCCAGCTCCATGGGCCAGAAAAAGCCAAAGGACGGTCCCAATTCATGAAAAGGCCAAAATGCTCCGTCGTCGCCTGACGAAAGCTAAAAAGGGGGACCTAGGTGTCCAGACTCACTCTCGTATGGGTGAGAAGGAAGAGGGACAAGAGCGACCTGGAAAGGGGGGATCTCGAGGGGCAAGACCACATTTCTATGCGCAGGGGAGCGGGGAAAAAGAGAAAAAAAGATGCGAAAATACTGGCGGTTAAGAGAAAGGTTGAGCGGCGTGGCAAAAAAAAACAGAGGGACGACAAACTTTACCCCGGGCGACGCGTGCCAACAAAAAAAAGAGACCTCCGGAATGGTTGAAACCCAACGTCCTCATCTGAAGGGGGGAGAGCTCTCCATCCATCCCGGAAAAAGAGGGGGGGTGGGACGAGAGAGACTGTGTGTATGAACGTCTAGGCTCTGGAGAGAAGGGGAGGTCGAAGCTGTTTGTTCTCCCAAGCAGGATATAATAGTGCGCGGTCTTTGGGGGGGAGGGAAGGGAATGTAACCATCAGGGGAAGGGAGACTAAGGGGTCGACTAATCAACTTCGGAAAAAAAAATCGGGAACAGGTAGCGCATTGATCACCATGGAAAACGGAGAGAATCAAAGGAAGGAAGTCGGGGTTTTCTCGTCCTAAAAGACGAGACAAATTTGAGAGAGTTCAGGGGGCTCCGGGGGACGATTGTCCTCCGGGGGGAAGGGAAAGAAGGAGACGTCAACTCGTGCTTACAAAATTGGTCAAAGAGAAAAGTAATGAGGGAGGGAAGAACACCCGAAATGCGAGAGGAAAGAGTCAAACGAAGGGGGGGAAAAAAAAGCTATTCTTCTTTCAACGCTTGATAGGGTAGAAAGGGAGGGGTTGGAAAGATATGGAAAAAGGGAGGGTGAACTCACGAACACAGTCTCCCGCCGGGGGGGGGACGACAAGACAACACGCAACTACGGAGTTCGGAAGGAGGAAATTAAAAGGTTAAGGGAAAAAAAACGGAAATGGTTCGGGAGGGGGGGGGGGAAGGTCTCTAAAAGGGTTCACTGAGGAGGTCGAGAGTGGGAGAGGAGGAAAGGGAACGAATACCTCTTTGGGACCCTTCGGAAAAGGGAGAAATGAAAGAGGAAGGTCAAAGGGAGAATGGCCAACATCAAAAGAGGGGTCCGTATAGATGGCAAACAATGGTCTCCCGCGTCTTTTCTCACGAATTCCCGAAGGGGGGGGGGAGACGGGTAGGGCCTTTCTACTCTTGAAATGGGTGAAAGGAAACAAAGGGTGGAATCTGAACTGATGGATCGAGGTTGTGAGGTAATGGGCAAGAACTTCTTCTCAGCAGTCAGTCGCTTGAATAAGGGGGGAGGAAAAGTGCCTGGGGAATCAACTGGGTTTTCTACCACGATGAAGAAGAAGGGGGGGAGGGTCGGGGGCTCCATTTCTTGGCAGAGGGGGAGGAGTAATCCAATGGAAGGAGGTGACAGTCACTCAGAATCGGCGGGGTGGGTCCGGATAAATTTCGGGAGTCTCTTTTTTCTAACGAATCAATGCTAATGAGGGAACTGGGAAAATCTGGAAGGGGGGGGTGAGAAAAAAGAAAGGATTCCATGGATTTGAAAAGGCGTTCGAGGTGGCGTCCCCAAGGACAAAGATCCAATCTCGTGGGGAAAGAGGAGGGGGGAAACAAAATGAACTAAAGAGAAAAATTGGGAAAGAGAAAAAAACATTGCTAGGAGAAAATAGAGACTCCCGACTGCTCTGGGGGTATGAGGTCTCCATAAGAAAAAATGTCACATTTTGATCTGGGCACATGGGGTAGGACGGGGAATCCGACTGCGGGCAAGGGTGCTGTAAAAAACTAAGATAGGGGAACTAGCGTACAAAAATGCTCAGTACTGAGAAAAGGGGAAAGGAAAAGGGGGGTGTTGCTGATACGGACTCCTCGCTGCCCGCGGGAGGGTGGAATCGGTTGGATTATCCCGGACGAGGGGCAAGACCGGGAAAAAATGGGGAAAAGAAGATGGAAAGAATCAGTTGCCAAAAGGAGGGACTTGTCGGTGAAAGAAGGGAAGGGTCATTACGAAGAGACGGCGGCAGATGGTCTTGAAAAAAGAGCTCAATCAACCCATTAAAATAAAAAGGATCGATCCCGGGGAACTGGTGGGCCAAAATCCCGGGGAGGAAGTCTCAAGGGGGGGCCGAAAAAGGAGAGCTGACTCTGAATCTGAAGGAAGCGGAGTAAGCAAAGAGGGCACGCGTCTTGCAGGAGAAGGGGCCCTGGGTCGCCTGGACCGGGTCACCGAGGAATGGAGGGCGAATCAGTGGAGAAGTGCGGCGCATGGAGAGGAGGAGGAGAGGAAAAATTATTGGAGACCCACCATCACCCCAACCAAAAAAAAAAAAACAAATCTTACATCCTTTCAAATCCGCACACTGGGGTCAGGGGGTGGGTATGGGAGAACGGCAAAGGAGCAGGGAGGGGTCATTAACATCATCTGACTGAACGCATAGAGGACAAGGCGGGGGGAGAGAGAATGCGTACAGCTCCGACGCGCGGAAAGGGTCGCGAAGACTGGGGGTGATTCCGAAGGGGGCACAGAAAAAAGATTGGAGAAGGTCTGCAAAAATATTTGACCTACTAGGAGGGAGGGGAAAAATCGGGGAGGTTTCAGCAGAGATCGTGGCCTGGGGGGCGGAGAAGAAAAAAGGGAACTGATGAAAGTGCCTTTATACCACTATGGGGGTCCTCTCAGGAGACGATAAGATTCCACCATCTGGAACCTCCTGCAGAAAGAAATGAAGAAGCAGGGGGGATAAGATGAAAGAGCCACGCGAAAAAAGGGCCGGGGGAAAAAAAAAACCCAAAACCCAAAGGGGGGTCTCCTCCTACCAGGGGGGGGGCTCGAGGCCAGGACCTCATTGGTGGTTTTCTAAAGAAAGAGAAGAGAGAAGAGATGAGCTGAAGTACGGGATGGGAAAGAAGGGACGCCAACAGCCCCGCGAAGAAGAGAGAGGAATCGAAAGTAGGGGGGGGAGAGAAAAAAACAGCATGCATAAAGAGGGAGAGGAAGGGGAGAAGCTCCTCCATAAAAGTTGTCATAAAAAAGAGGGGCCCGAGGGAGCGATGCGAGTACCACCTCACCGAGGGAGGAGATGGATGGGGGAAAAGGGGGGGGGGGGACGAACTCTTTTTTTTATAAAAGGGGGAAGGGAAGAAGGACAGGGCTGGAACTATTCTCCTCCTGAGCCGTCCCGTTTGGAGGAGGAGGGAGAACGGCCTGCGAGAGAAAAGACAAGTGGAGAATGTCAAGTATTTGGTGGGAGGAAGTAGGGCGACTCGACTCCTCTTTTCGAAGGAAATCAAGAGGAGGACATCCAGGAAAGGGCATAGCTCGAGGGAAGAGACCTTGAAACACGAACCAGAAGGCGCTTGGACCCGGCCGATGACAAAGTGTTAATGGCAGGAGGACGCCGTGTGATCGCCTCAGGGAAGGGGTAAACGTGGGAGGAGGGAGGAAAAAGGGAAAGGTATTTGGGGAACGAGGGGAGGGGCCGAATGTGCTCTTTTTTGGAGGCTCTCAGGGGGGGGCCGGCAGGAGAGGGAAAGGAAAACGCGGAGCTCTTCAGCCGTTTTGTATGTCCGGCTGAGTAGAGAAAAAAGAGAAGAGCTACTCGTTTGCTTTCTCGGTCTAAGAACGGGAAAAATCGGGGGAGAGGAAATCTCTCTCACACGGGAAATGAAGGAGTGGAGATATATATGACCATACCTCACAAAGGTTGAAGGGAGCACGGAGAGAGGAATAATACAACGCGTCCGGCAGTTGTCTAAAGAGAAGAGAGTGATCGCCTTCCTCCAAAAAAAAGAAAAAAAAAACATCAAGGGGGGAGAGGTTAGGGAGAACTAAAAGCCGCCGCAAGAAGGGGAAAAACGACGCAAAAAAAAAAGGGAAAAAGGGGGTCTGTTCGCAGCTTCCCCACCAGGAAGGGGACCCGGAGAGGTGCCTCCTCTATTTCTCGAAAACGGGTTGAACGGCGGCCCGCTCAAGGAACCTTTTCCTGGGAAAGGGGGACATAAAAGAGTACCGTGGGGGTCGCGGGGCGTCGCAGCCGCACACGTGGTGGCTGCCTAAATCCAGTTAAGGGGAAAAAGTCGAAGGCGACTAAAAGAAAGAAAGAAAAAAGGCTAACCATGAAGAAACAGACTCCCAGTGGTCTGAAGAATCTTAGTGACGACCAAAAAAGGCCTGATATCTCCTCGAAAAAGTGGGACGGGGAAGGGAGAATTAATCGGTCCCAAGGAGGAGAACTGAGACGGGTATTTTATCGAATACAAATCCTTCCAGCAGAGGGTTCCCTCCATCCCCAAAAGAGTGGGGGGGGGAAAGCCATCTGGTCTGAGTCTTGGGGGGGAAGGTGCTAGGGGGGGGAATTTGGATGGGCGGGGGGAGTTGAGACTCATGGATGGGGGGTGCCCAGAAAGTTCGATTAAGATCTCTGAGGGATTGGATGGAACGGCTTATTCAGGGGGGGACACCACTAGTATTCCTGCCATGGAACGAGACTCGCCCGTCCCACCACAATGCGGTCAAAGGAAAGGGCAGGAGGGAAGCAACCGGAGGTCGCACCTTCCCAGGTCCGCAAAGGAAGAGGGGCTGGCGAGCCAAAGCTTCTGAAGGGGGGATTCAAGGAGGGAAAGAGTAAAAATTACTCGAGAAAATAGAGAGGACATGAAAAAGAGGGTCTTAATCCCCGGGAAAGACGTAACCATATTTTTAGGAGCGCAAAAAAAAAAAGCTAAAGAAGACTTCAAGGAATTGGGGTACCCGCTGGTCCTTAGGAAAAAGAAACTCGAAAAAAGGGTTAGACGAAAGGGGAGGGTTGGGACCTGCGTGAAAGCAAAGGAGGGGGTCAGGAAGGCCTCTCTGAGAAATGTGGAGAAAGAAGAGATAAACCAAAGAAGGGGAAAGAAGGTAGTCGTCGGGAAGGCTGAGGGGGGGGTGCCTTTCTAAAAGGGTTCGTGAGCTTGGAGTCGATAAGGGGGGAGTAAATGGACCATTTCCGAAGGAAGGGGGGGGTCAAAGGTAGGGTCTATCTGAAAGCCCGTAATCTGTCATCACGGAAAAGAAAGGAAACTGCAGCAAGGGACCGGGGGAGAGGGGTCCACCGACCAGGGCGGCGAAAGCAGCTCTCCTTGGAGGAAGGGAGAGGGACAAGCATCTGAGCAAGATTGAAAGAAGCGGGAGGGGACATGTCTCCGAATTTTGAAAGGAGGGGGTCCTAAAGTGTTCCCGGGAAAAAAAAGAATTTGGGAAGAGTCAAAAAAGGGGGAGTGGGAGCTGTAAGGGGGGGGGTTGAGTTTAGAAGGTTCATATTGCGCAACTTCTTTTAGCTTCAAGACCGGACAAGTCCCTCAACGGGGGTCGGAGATCGAGGAAGGATGGATTGTTTGAGGGCTCCATGGAAAGTCAGGGATTCGGGGTGGTCATTGAGGGGGAAAGACCGGGTCTGAGGGTAATCCGGTTTGAGAAAAGAAAAAGGGGGGAGCAAGGGTTTCAGGGGAGACGATCAAGGTGGACCATGACTTATGGGCCTAATCGTAGGGAGAAAAAAGGGAAGGCAAATCAGTGTAGCATTGTCCCAGGGGGGAGAGGGCAACACAATAGGGAGAGGGAGTCGGTTAAGCCAGAACAAAGATCAGCCGTCGCTCAAAGAGGAAAAAGAAGAAGAAATTATAGCTCCTTCTTCTCTTTGGGATGTCTAAGAGAATTTGGGGGGAAATAGGGAGACTTTCATGGGGCTTAAGCTAGACCGCGGCCTGAAAATGGAATTGTCTTCAAAAGGGGGGTGGGACCAGAATCCGGGACAAAGGGAAAAGGCGAGAGAAAAAAGCTCAGGGTTCTGGCAAACCCAAAGAAAGGAAAGAGAATCGAGGTCCATCGGAATGGGGGGGGAACCCCGGGAGTTGGGGGATTAATAAAAAAAAAGGAGGGAAAAAGAAATACCAAAAAAGGAGCCGAGACGGCAGAAAAAGGGGGAGTGAGGGCCTCCAGGTTGTGAAAGATAGGGAGAAGGAGCTGACAAATGTAGTTATTGGGGGAGAAAGGGAAGGGCAAAGCAAAAAACTATCCCTGTGATCGGGGGGAAAGGAGTAACCCTTAACACTTGACGGGGGATATGGGAACTAAGAAAAGTCTTGACAAAAGCCATCGAGCGGGAGAAAGGGGGAGAGTAACTACCTTCATCTCTCAGATTAAGAACCAGGGCGACTGTTTTCAAGGAACCGGGAAAGGAGAAGTCTTGGAACGGGAGGGAGGGACTTGAGGCACAGTCTTGGACTCTCAACCATTAAGAAGTACAAAAAAAGTTTGACCAAAGTTTTTAGCGATATACTAAAACAGAGAGAAAAAAACAGATCGAACCGCAAATGAGTTTCGTGGCGAGGGGACGTAGACCAGAGGTCGCGCTTCCAACGCGGCCGCCGGGAAGAGGAGGAAACTCAGTTCGCAAAGAATAAATGACAGCCGGAAAAAGGACGTGGGAGGGAGAGGAAAAAATGTCTCTGCTGGGCGGCGAAAAAGAAGACTGGTCAGCGGAGGAAAAGGGACGACCACAGGTCAGGAGACGTAACGAATCTTCACCATCGTACTCAAAAAATCAAAGAGACATAAGAAAGTGGGAGCGGATGGAGACCCCAGAAAGAAGGCGATAGTTCATGGGTCAATAATGCATCTTCCGGCTGGGGTGGTACGAATGAAGAGCAAAACTAAAGGGACGCGGAATTGGAAACTGTGGGAAAAAGGCCAACGCCAACCCACTACTGAGCTAGGCGAAGAGAAGGGGGGAACAACATCATTGATCATCCTCTATAAAAGGGAACATAAAGAAAAAAAGAGGAACCTTGGTATCTAGGGCCGGAGAGTCTCGGGGGAAAAATCACCTATGCAGGCGGGGGAAGGAGGGGCGAGACATGACGATGAGGACGAGGAATTAAAAGAGAAGTAACCGCGGAAAAGGCGGAAATTGCACCGCTAGAGGGACGGGAAAAGTTTCTATAGATCAGAAGGAGGTAAAAAAAAAAAGAGGGTATAAGAAAAGGTGGGAAATGAGGGAATTTGGGGTTCGCTTGGTTCTGCGTCGCTCTATCGCCATGGTGGGATGCAAGGAGCAAAGGCCATATTGCATCGCTCTCTGGGTCAAGACGCCGAAAAGAAATAAAAAGAAAAAAGACGGGGGGTGCGGACAAGGAAATTAAAAGGGATGGGAAGGGGTCCTCAGGATTTAAGCGCCCTCGAGGGCAAAAAAGGGGGGCCTCGATTTTAACTATTTCTCTAGATTTCCCAGTGAGGGGGATCTCAAGAAAGTCAAGGTTTAGGGGGAGGCTAAAGAGCGAATCCAATCAGGGGGAGAATGGAATCAATGAAAGGAGGGGCATTGGGACGAAAGGGGAAAGCGCCTTGAAGATCACTGCCGAGCGGGGGTGTGTTCTCGGGAAAGGAGGAACAAAAGAGACTCTTTTATCTTGTATAATCTCTCGAAAACACAAGGGGAGATAAGAAAAAGGGAAGAAGTCTCTTTTCCTTTTAAAACGGATCAAAAAGAAAATAAGGAAGAGTTGCCTCTTCGGGAAAAGGCTGCGATAAGCCGCCCGGAATACAACACGTGCAGAAACGGGAGACAACCCTCGATTCTATCGGCACAAAAAAAGGAAACTGTCCAAGGAAGCCAATAAAAATGGGGGTGTGTCACGGCAAGAAAAAGGGAAAAGTCTTCCAAGGGAAAAGGAAAGAGTTCCAGTTAAGAAGGGAGAGGGGGCTCAACCCGGCGTCTCCCTCGGACTCTCAAAAGAAAGGGGAAAGCGTAAAACCACGCCACTCTCTTGTACTTGGGGGGGAGAAGGAGTGGGAGAAAATAGACGTCGCGGAAACCTGTCCTGATTCGGGGGGGAAAAAACCATTGCGTATGGGGCGAAAAGAAGCAGGGGAAGAATTACCATAAAAATAAGGGGAACTAAGAATCTTCCACTTTTCTTATGGCGTCGGAAAGGAACAAAAAAAAAAAACTGGGGAGTGAGGTCAGTACTAAGAAGGCAAAGGCCCCCGTAGCGCGGGAGAGGAAACGTGCGTGGAGGGAAGACAGGTTGGAGGGGGGGGGAATCAATACTCCTCTAGGTCACGTGTAAAAGAAGAACTAGAAGGTTTTTCACCAGAAAAAAAGAGCAGGAGGGCTAATGAAATGAAAATGTCGGTGATCTGCGGAGGATCGGGGTTGATGGGAGGAGGGTAGCCGCCCAAGAAGGACTGCTGAGGGATGAGGTGATAAGGGCGAGTGATGAAAGAGATGGATTGCAAATTGAGCTGCTTCCGAAAGGTCCTCGAGGACACCACAATGCGGGTCACCGCATTCGGGAGGGGAAACTGGAAATTAGGAGAGCTCACGCGGAAAAGGAAAGGGAATGAGATGGATCTACACCTCTCCACTGGAAGTAGTGAGGCGGAGGAATCTATTTTTCTTCATCAGGAAGGGGAGAAAAGTGAAAAGAAAAAGGGTCTTAAAAAAAAGAAAGAATTTAGGCACTGGGTGCGCAGGCCCGAGAAAGGTCCGCGAAGACGTCAAAGCATCTTTTTTACCAAAGCGGACGGGAGAGAAAGGAACCCGGAAATAGGGGGGGGGCCGCGAGGGGGGGCACAGGGAGACGGGAGGCGAGCGGCAATCAAGCGTGAAAGAAAATAGGGAAAAGGCTCCAACACGCAACTTACGTGTCTCAAGGAGGAAGAAGGGATGTGGGTGCGTAAGACCGGCAGTGATCTTGAAGGGGGGTTGCTCAAAAAAAAAAATGCGGATTGGTCCACCAGGATGTAAAAAAGAGGGGGGGGGGGAAAGTCAAAAGGTCTATCTCCCTCGACCGGGAGAACTCGTAAAGAGACACGGAGGGAGACCAGTCAACACGGAGCAGCTGTTCCAACATGCAAAAAGGGGAGCGTAAAGGGGCTGCGGCGAAGGAGCGAATCTCTTCTCAAACGAGAAAAGAGTCTAAGGAAAATTTATGAAGTAGCCTACGGGGAAGGGGGTTGGTAACGCAGCAGGGGGGGGGGAATAGGGTGATGATCTCAGGTAAGTGGGGGGGGGGAAGGCAGTGCTCAAAGAGCTCATACATAGGGGAGAAAGGGAGGAAACTTAAGAGGGGGGAAGTCCAACCTTACTGGATCAAACGCAAGGGGGGGAAAACCAGGGAAGGAAGACGGGATGGGTATGCGGGGGAGAAAAGGTTTCAAAGAGGAAAAGAAAAAGGAAGGGGGGTCCATAATATTGTCAATAAAGAAAGGGAGAGATAAGGCTGGTCATCCGGGGTGAGGAAAAGAAGGGACCGACCAGGAGTGGGGTCTGGACGACTCAGTTCAATGGGTGAAGGAGGTGGGACTCAGGGGGTTATTCAGCACACGGAAAGAAGAGGAGGCTCCAGATCTTGATGAAGGGGGAGAAAAAGTCAAAAAGGACAGATCGAGTGAAATCTGGGGGGATGCAACCGCCCAGAAACACACGTTATAGGGGGTAGAGCTGAAAAACAACAAAGATTATTCAAAAGCTAGATAAAGGAGCAAGATAGGGGCTTTGCGTCGCAAGCGATTTAAACGATCTTGGGGGAGGGATTCTTACTCCCTCTAGCTTAAAGAAAATACGGGGGGAGTATAAACAACCGGGGTGCGAGGGGGGGAAAAACGATAGGGAACCCCGAAAAAGCGACGGGGGGGAAACAGATCATGGGGGGAAGGGGAGGAAAAAGAAGAGCCTCGCTTCCATCTTCAATTTTGAAGAGGGAACCGGGGGGAAAAAGTAAGGGACAAGAAAGGGAAGAAAGAACAATTATGAGAAGACGTTTGTCTACCCTTAGGCCCGCCAGGTTGGGAGAAGGGAATTAATCAGGTCGGGTCTGGTATCTAGAGACAAAAAATGGAAACTACACAAAAGGAACCTGGAGAGTACAAAGTCTGGGGGGGAAAAAAAAAAATTACCCGGCCGAGGTCAAGATCAAAGTCGGCTGGACACCAAGTCCTTCTAGAGGATAAAATTGTACGCTCAGTACTACAGAATGAGAGTTCTCCTGCAATGGACGATGGGATCCAGGGGTCCCGAGAATTGGAGGGGAAATAGACGAATTTCTTCAGTCGAATTCGTGGAGGAAAAAAAGAACAAGTAGGAGACAAACACTCTACTGGTTACCAATCCAAGTGAGAACAGGACGAACTCTTTATAGGGGAACAGGCAAAAAGATCGAGAAATTAGATTGAGGGATGGATATGGGCGTATCCCATGTGGACTCCGAAGAAGGTGGCTGTCCGAACTCCGGTGGAAGAAGCCCCATCCGGACTAATTCTTTTGGAAAAAAAGCAAGAATCTGGCGGGGGGAGGAGGGTACGACAGTTAGTCTAATTTCTCGACGGGTCTTGAACTCTCAACATATGGTCAGGAGAAAAAGGGGGACTTTAATACATGGGGGGGGGTCACTATTGAGGGAAGGGAAAACAGTGCAATTAAAAGGAGAATCAAGTCACCAGAGAGGAAATCCGAACTCCACAGGAGAAGAAGTAGTGAGCGTCCCCCTCTGTGGAAGGAGGGGGGGGGGAGGGGAACGCATCCAAATGGAAAAGTCTTCTGGCACCTACCGCGGGGGGCGAGGGAGAGATCTACATGATTCATGCAAATAAAGGGTGGAAACTTTCCACCAACAAAAAAAAAAAAAAGACTCGAAAAGGAAGTATATTGGGGGTTGCCAAAAGCATAACGAAAAAAGATGGAAACCTCAGACCTTTTTCCATACTCGCCAGGAAAACGGCAGGAACCAAAGAACTGGGAGTCAGGAGGGGGAGGAGGGGAAGAAAGAGGAAAGGGTACGAGGGTTAAAGGGCGTCACCGGAACCGGGACGCGTGTGAAGAGAAAGGAACGGGAAAGGGGCCCTTTTTGGAAAGAAAAAATTCGGAAAAACTCCTATTCACAGACCAAAGGTGGAGGGAAAAAGGCCATGATGGGGAGAGAGGAGTGGCTTATGGCGATCGGCGCCTATCGGGGGGGGTGGGGATACAAGGATTCGTCTCATCGCCACGATGAGAATCAGGAAAAAGTTACTTAACCCGAGAAAAACCGAGGCATTTACAGTTACATTTCATTGGGGGAAGGGAAGTCGAGGAGAGGTGTAAAAAAAGCTCCATACGTCTGAAAGGGAAAATGGTAAACCTTTTGAGGATGAGGGCGATGGCGAGCAAGGAGGTGGAAAGCCGGGACAGTATTGCGCTTAGGGGAAAAAAGAACGGGGTGAAGGGGAGCTTTTTTACTGCCTTGAGGAAACGGGGGGCTCAGGGAGAACGCAGAGAAAGGGCTGAAATAGGCGTTGGAGTTAAAAGTGCACCTGAAAAAACATCTAAGAGAGTCAAGAGAGCAAAAACAAAAAGGATTAGGGATATTCGAAAGAGGTTCCTCGTTTCCATCGCTCGGGAAAACTTCAGGTAGAAGGAGAAACGGGAGAGGCTCTACATCTTGGCGGAGGACATTGAGAAAAGGGCTGCTGAGGAGGTTGAGAGCGACACCAAGGCAATACTTTCGGGGCTAAGGACAGAGAAGGAGGCATCCCCAAGTGTTCCACAAGGAAAACAAGAAGTGTCGCTCAACCAATAGTAAAGTCTTCTCCTCGGAAAAGCACATTAAAAAAAGGGTACCTCGGAAGGGGTCCCAGCTGATGTTACGGGACGATGGGGATGCATCTCTAAAAATGCAAAAGGGAAGCGGAATTATTTTCATCACACAAAATGGTAGAAAAAAAAAAACCGAGGGAAAAAGAAAAAGAGGGAATAATGCCATACATGGCCCCAATGAATCTCCACGGTGGCGAGGGAACCCATCATGAAGCCCATCATCTCAAACGGGAAAAGGGGATAGGAGCGAAAAAAAACGAGTGCCTGTGAACTGGGGGGCGATAAAGACGGTGCGGAGGGAAGATCTTCTTGGGGATGTTTGGGGTGGAACAGAGAACATGAGCATGGAATTGTGGGAAAAAACCATTGAAGTCTGTTCTGAAGTCGCGCGGATGAAGTTTAGTATAATCTGTTGGTATCCTCCGTATACTTTTCTTAGCTGGGGGAGGGGGGGGGAAAGGGCGGGGGGGGAGGAAACCATCGGGCCCGATTCAAGAGCCAGGAGTGCGGCGTGCTTCCGCCTCGAAAACAAACTGGGGTCCGGAAGGAAAGAAGAAGAAAACGTATGGGAATCCCGGCAAAGGAAAGCCGGGGGCGGAGTCTCCATCCGCTCCAGGCTGGTCTAGTCTAATCTTCTTCCGCAGTTGGGTTCGGAAAGATCAAAAGGGAAAAGATCGGAAAGGCTCAAGGGAAAGGGGGACGAAATTCAACATCTTTCCACGGGAAGGGAGCCTACATCGGAAAAAGGGTTGGTTAGGAAAGACAAGAAGGAAGACCATCCGTCCAAGAGGGGGAAGGAAGTCATCTTCACAGAAGTATAGGTCAGTAAGAGGGGCAAGCTATTTCAAAAAGGAAAAAAAGAAGTTCGTGACAAAAAAAAACCAGAAACAGCGGCCACCATGGACGAGAGACAACCCATTCGATTTGTGAGATATGAGAAAAGAAGATGAGGGGGGGAAGGAAAACTTACGGGATTTCAGAAGAACGGGGAAGAGAACAGGTGCGGGGGGTCACAAAATTAAGAGGGGTTGTGGAAGAGGGAAGGAAGATCAGGGGTGCGAAGCAGACCTGTGGGCAGGATATCTGTCAGATGACTGCAGGGACGGGGGGGCATTCTACTGTTAAAACAAAAAGACGAGCTAGATCAGCGGGCTGGGGATGAACTTTATCGTAAATCGTCAGGGGAGGAAATCAGGAGATTGCTTTCAATCTAGGGGGAGGTGGGGGGGGGTGGATACCTGCCTAACTGTTCGGGGGGGGAAAAACCAAAAAGGGAAAAAGAGTCACCTTAAGTGAGAGGTAAGTGGGGTGAGGGAAAAGGCGTCTCCGAAAAAAAGAAAGGCAAGACCGGATTCGCTTCCTTCGGTCATCTAGGGGGAAGTTCCCTCCACGGGGAGCAAAGAGAAAAAGAATCCGATAGTCTCCAGTGGATGGGATGCAAATTAGGAAAGAGTACAAATTCAACATGGGGTCAAGGAACCCAGTACTACTATTGAAGCTAGAAAAAGCTGTTTACTCCTTAAAACCCAAGGAAGACCTGATTATCGCCAGGAATACGTTGAGGCTACTAATCATTGGTCCAGGAGGGAACATTCTCAGGTGACCACAATGCTGAATTGATTGGTCGTCTATTTTGAAAAGCCACGCGGAAAAGAAGGGGGAATCTTTCTGGAAAAAATGGTGCGAGGGGGTAAAACTGAAAAGCCTCCCGCGCTTTGCGCTGAGGGGTCGGAGTCTCTCATCCCCCCAACCCGCGCCATTAACGTGTAGGAGGGAAATAGTACGACGGTGCTCACGGGAAACGTGCGCCGATTTTGTGGGTGATTTCTTAGAGGGAGATAACGAGTTCCATCTCTGGGGATATCATGTGAGTGGGGGTCGACCGCGCTGCGTACGCCTCGGCCTGAAAAGAAGGAGGGCAGAATAGCCGGAACCCTGGGTGAAGTTTGTGTAGGACGGCGAAAGGCTATTGGCCCTAAGGTCAAATAATTACGGGAGGAAAAGCATAAAAAATAGGAAGGGGGGTAAGAAACTCTGCACATCTTTTTTTTCAAAAGCTAAAGAGCTGCCATCTTCTTATTGGGAAGGTGAAAGTATTTACCAAAAGTCTGGGGGGGGGAAAGGAAAGGCTAGTCCCTTTCACACATCCAAAGGGAAAAAAGTAAGGTTTTTCTACCCATGGAAGTGGGCAGGACTTCCTCATACATTATAAAAAGGGCCAAAGTCGCTTGAGATAGGACCGAAAGCAACTCAAACTTACTATATCTCCAGGGGAGGCAAAGGGCAGTTTTGAAAAAAACCGAAACAGGGTAAAGGAGAAAGTCCCATTCGAGCGGGGAAAGAATGAAGATTCGGTAATAGGGAAAATGACGCTCCCGAAAAACCGGCGAAGATAAGTCCCGTTCGGGGTGGAACAGGAGAGAAAAAAAATGGGGGGAGCAGAACTATCTTGGAACGAAGGGGGGAGTTAGGAGGAATTGCCGGGAGAAAAACCCGACAAAAAATCTGACATCTGTTAAAGAAAATAGTGATAGAAACGGGAAAAGCTCAAAGCCTGGGAAAGGTTCAAGGAAAAAATCATAGGAAAAAGCAGCGGAAAGAGGGGGGCCTGGGGGCGGCGGCGTATAGAGGGTCGTTCCCAGTAGCTCACAAAGGAGCAACTCCTTGTCAAAAGGGTGAAACGGGACATCTTTAGCGCAGGTTCGGGGATAGAAAAAATCGGTAAAAATTGACGGGGAGGGGTGGGAGGGATAGAAGGTCTCGGGCCGGTGGGGGAACCCTCAAAGAATGTTAAACCGTTTGAAAAGGGGGGGGGGGAAAACCAAACGGGCCTTTAAGACAGGGGGGATTTAATAATGCATGGGGGGATGGGCGTGTCCCCCGAAGAAAAGTGTGGGGGGAGGAGACACGTCTGGGGACTCTCCCCCTCTAATTGAGTAATGGGGGGAAAGGCAAAAGGGACCTTTGGAAAAAATTGAACTTTAAAGAGACTACAGGGGTGGGGGGGGCGATGGGGGGTACTTCAGGACATTGGGAAGGCCATAGACGGGGAATGGACT
>Ga0179593_1286194_pt1 | contig 26126 bp, 43 predicted proteins | sample CZODoug2_1_08_16_FD_185931 | JGI IMG/M metagenome (GOLD analysis project Ga0179593, IMG submission 185931) | Vadose zone soil fungal communities from Angelo Coast Range Reserve, California, USA - CZODoug2_1_08_16fungal (PacBio error correction) | ecosystem: Environmental > Terrestrial > Soil >...
GAGGTGAGCCGTCACATCTGACGTCCCAACCCCGTGGGGGGGCGATCAGAGGATTACAAGGGCGGAATCTCCTCTAATCCTGTACCCGCCGAAGGGGTGGTGAGAGGATCCTAAGTTGAGGGGGATTGGGGTTGCCCTCTGGAAGAAAAAAAAAAACTATGCCCTGGCACCTGACAATGCACGCGAGTAGGATCCGGGGATGTTCCGTAAGCTAACTACCTCCTTTTGACGGTGGAAGGAACACGGAAATTAACTGGACCGCTACAAACGGGAAGCCGGGGGGGGGGTAGGGGGGGGTGGGTTAAATGACCACCATGGGGAGCGCGGCCGGGAGGAGTGTTTTCCGGCTATAGGACGCCGAAGAAGAAGAGCCAAAATCTCGAGTGTAAGAAACGGGGGGATTTCCTGACTGGGGGGGGTGCGGAAGTAGGGATCTCGAGACCGGTGTCCACATTTGAACTCCTATCCAAGAGGAAAAAAGAGGCGTGCGGAAAATCGAAATACGCTGCAACGACTTCTAAGTAAGACTGCGTAAAAACTCCTAGCAGCGTTGCCGGGATTGCAAAGGCGTGGCTAATTCAGGAACCAGAACTGGTAAGGGGGGAAGCCCTCAAACTGGCATGAATTCTCCTTCCTCATAACCCGCAACGGAACTTCTCTATCCGTAAGCTGCAGGAAGAAACTTGGAACAATTCGTGTCGGGGGTAGCCGTAACATAATCTTCCATAGTATCAAATCCTCGCATTTTGGGGGTTGTTAGAGAAAATTAGACGACAGGAAAGACTAAGAAAACCTCAGAGAAGATTTCCAACTTTTCTTCAAAGAACGGTTAGGTTGGGGGGGATGTCAGTACGAACGCGTCGCGGTGCTAAGTCATTCGAATTCCCGTGGTAAGAGTCGCGGTGACCGGGCCGCTAAGCCCGGAACTTCCTCGGATAGCCACAGGGGCGTGAAAGAACGGAGTCTGCACGGAATTAGGGGGGCTGTGTGTGGACGCCGCTGTACTGGCCTGAGAAATTAAGGGGGTGCATTAGGAACAAGGTCCGGTATTTTCGGGAAAATTGGGAGTTTGTTTGCAATGGACGATCTTAGCGCCCCCGAGATGATGTTCAAACTAAGGCGGACTGGAAAAAAAGAGGGGAAAAAGTGGGTTCTATCGCGTCAGGGGGACAGGAAATGGTGGCAAGAAAAAAACGGGGTCAGCTCGCCGTCGTCGGCCATCTTCCAGACACAGTATCAGGCAGGAACGTCTAATGATTGCATCTCAAAGTAGGGGGAGGGTGTCTCTCACTGACACGGGGGCTTTTGGGAGTCACGCCAGAAGAAAGGGTATGGGGGTTAAGAAGTTAACGCAACCAAAATAGGACAGACATCCGAGTGTCAATGCTGGCATTCATCGGGAAACACTATCGAGGAAGTGCATCAAGGGGGCCTCCAAAAAAGTGATCTGGAGGGACGGTCATAAGTAGACCGGAAATTTGGCAAACCAGAGCGGAGCAAAGAGTCTACGAAAGCCCTCGGGCAGGAGCAAACAAAAAATACATGGCATTCAGTCAGGAAACAAAAAAGGGTCGAGCCTCAATGCCGAGGGGAATCGAGGGCTTGTACGACACTAAGTCAACAAAAGTGTCGCGGAAAAACAGTCCCGACCGACCAGAAAAGTCCCAAGGACGACATCAGGCTGGAGGGAGGGTCGCAGCCGGCGCACGCGGGGACCCAATTAATAAGATGCACGAGAGAAGCGTCAAAAGGTCCGGGTCTAGAGGAAAGATAGAAAGACACGCAGAGCGGGAAGAGTACGGCTGACGAGCAAAAACGAGAGGGGGAGCGGGGAAAAAACGGCCAAAAAAATGCAGAACCGGCTTAGGGGAAGAAGGTCAGGGATGGCAAACGGCGCATCTTCGGTGCTGGATCTGAGCAGTTAGAACTCGTAAAGCGCCACCGGGGGGGGGGGGGTTGAAAAAACCAAGGTTGAACCGACTCAAGACGGAGGGAGCATCAGATTCAGGGGGGGGGAAATCGCTAAACCCACAAGAAAGGTACGGGAGGTTGCCCGGGTCTATTTTCCGCCTAGGCTGCCAGAAAATAGAAATCGGGTAATACAAAAACTTAAATCTCCAAAATAAAAGAAACAAGTAGGGAGGCCTGCGTGGGGAATTAGGACCGGAAGGGAGAATCAACCCCCGACGCCCGGTCAATGAGTTTCTACAAGGTGCATTGATTTCGGATAAGGGAACCGGTAAGGAACTCGTTACGTGCGTTTCCCCAAGTAAGCTCGACAACACTGAGGGGGGCACCACAGAAGGGGGGGGTACACGGACAGGGGTAAGGAACATAACCAGGAAGAAGGAAAAAAGCCTGGATGTCATTTCTTTCTGAGCACGTCAAATCGTAACAGGCAAAGGGAAACGGATTTAAAAAGTGCGGATCGCGCCGACTTTACGGGGGTTATACAAAAAAAAAAAAAATCGATCAAACAAGAGGGCTAAGAATATCAAAAAATCGGTCCCAAGGATGAAAGGGTGGGGGGAAAGGGTCACACCGAACAAAGCCGTTGGAAAAGGATAAAACTCAAAAAAAAAAGAGAGAGAGGGATGGCGATGAGAAAGACATCACGCATCAAGCTGGACGCCAAAGTGGTAGGGTAATCAGCCCTCAAGCATAGGCCGGAAACTTAAAGGGTTGGGTTGGGCAGTAACGAAAGAGAAGAGGGGAAGAAGGATTTTGGGACCAGGATGAGAAAGGGGGGGTCCTATTAAAAGCAAACAGGGGGATTGTGAGGTGAGGTCCGAAAGAAAGGTGGACTTCGGAAGAACCTTGGGCTTAAAACGTACTGAAAAAGCATACATATCGATCTTGAAAAAAAAGAAAAAGCAGGAGGGGCGGGAAGCATGCAAGGGGAGCCCGGCGTACGAGGAAAGGGGGAAGGACGCTAGGTCGTGGGGGGGAAAAAGACAAGGAGGGTGATGTATCGGAAGGGGTAGGGAATTTGTGACGCTCATTTCAGGGGAAAATCGTCGGTATGAAAAAAGGGGGCCTGAGTTCGGGTGGAGGTTCCGTGTTTCTATGAAAGATACAAAATCGTTTTGACACGGTTAAAGTAATGGGAGGGAGCCGGCATAAAAGTGAAAAATTTGGAAAGGGAGGCGGGGAGCTGTCTTGGTTTGAAGTCATCGGACGGGAAGACTGAATCTGCTTAATGCTCCGTAAGGGCTCCCAGCAATAACCAAAGAGACTCGGACAACAGAGAAGAGTAGGGATAGATCTCAACTTGGGAGAAAGGGATTGAAAACCGACTAAACCAAAATCACCGCACCCACTTCGACGAAAATCTTACGGAAAGTAGCCGCGTTTGAGAACAAGAGGGACAAAAAAAGACTTCTCGGCCCGCGGAAAAGCCCCGCGAGCAACCGAAGGAGGGAATTCCAACACCCGGCCCTAGAACACGTCAGTGGGGGAAGAAGCTCCCTCTTGGGGAGGGTTGTGGGGAAGGACGGCGGGGGGGTGATATAAGGAGGAGAGAAGGGTGGGGAGAAGGAGGATAAGAGAGCGAATGGGGACAATCAATAGGGAGAATAAGAGGGGGGGAAGTGAAAAGAGTGAAGACGAAAGGGAAGAGGGGGGATGGGGGGAAGATAGGGGGTAGGGTTGGGAAGAGGGGTAGTAGAGGGGGGAATGTGAATGGGGTGGGAGATTAGAGGGGGGTGGAGAGGGGCAGGGGGGAGAGAGAGTGGGGTAGGGGGGCAGAGGGTGAAGGGGAAAGGAAGGGGAGAGCGGGGGAGGAGCAGAGGGAGATGACGGGGGGGGAAGGGGGAGTTTAATGTGGGGGGGGGGAGAGAGGTAGGGTGGGGGGGGGAGGAGATAAAAGGAAGGAAGGTGGTGATGGGGGGGAGGGGATAGGGACTTGGAGGGAGGTGAGGGGGATGGGGGGGGGTGGAGGGGGGGTGGGTGAAAAAAGTGAAAATGTGAGGAGAGGGCGAGGAGCGGGCAGAGGGAGAGGGGTAAAGGGAGTGAGGGGGGGTAGAAAAGGAGGATGGAGGAGTGGAAGGAAGAGGGGGGGGGGAAGAAGGAGAGAGAAGGAATACGGGACGGGCAAGAGAGAACAGAGGTGAAATGGGGAAAGGAGGAAAGAGGGGGAGGGCTAGAGAAGAAGGGTAGGAACAGGCGAGGCAGGTGGGGAGTGGGTGGGAGGGGAGGGGGGGAGAGGTGGGGGGACGGTGGGGAGGAGGAGGAAGGGAGGTATGGGAAGGGCGGGGATTGTGGAAGAGGTGGGGGGGGGGGGGGGAAGAGGATGGAAAAGAGTAAGAGGTGATTAGAGGGGGAGAGATGCCCGAGGCAGGGGGGGGAGAAAAAGGTGCTGGGGAAAAGGGAGAGATGAGGAAGAAGGAGGGGAGGGGGTGGGATAGGGGGGGGGTGGTTAGGTAGGGGCGGGGAGTGAGGTGGTCAGCGAGAGAGGATCAGGAGAGGGGTGGGGGGGGACAGGGGGAAGAACGAGAGATTGTGAATGGGGAGGGTGGGTGGGGGGGTTGGTGGGGGAAGGATGGAAGGGAGGGGAGGAGGTAGGGGGGGGGGGGAGAATAGGGGAGAGGCGGGAAAGGGTGGATAGGGGTGGGGCGAGGTCGGCAGAATGGGGGGGGGAAAAGGGAGGTAGAGAAGGAGGGTGGGAAGGGGGAGGGGGGGATAAGAATGGAAGGGGTGGTGGATACGAGAAAGGAGGGGAAAGGAGAGAAAAAAGAGCGGGGGGGGGGGGAGAGTGAGGGAGTGGTGAGGAGAAAGGAGGGAGGAGGGGGAGCGGGGAAGAGAAAGTGAGGAGCGGAAAGGGCGATAAGGGGGAAAAAGGGGAGGGGGATCTGAGGGGGGCCGGAAAAGTAAACGGAGGGTTGGGGGGGGTGAGGGGGAGGGGAAAAGAGGGGTAGACGATGGCGGGGAATGAGGGGGGTGAAAAAAGAACGTGAAAAAAGGGAAAGGAACGACCATGGGGGTGATGGAGGAGGGAAGAGTCGATCAAGGATGGGAAGAGCGGAGGGGGGGGGGGTGAAGAGCAGGTAAGGAGGACGGGGAAATAGGGGGGCGGGGAGGAGGGGGAGAAGTGAAGGGAAAAATGGGGAGGAGAGAGGGAGGGAGAGAGGGGAGTCAAAGGTTGCTGCGGAGAAGGGGAGGGGGGGAGAATGGGAGGAGCGATAATGGGGGAGGGGGTGGGGGGGGGAGGGGGAAGAGGGGGATGGGGAAGAGGGGGGGTGGGGGTGGGGTGGTAGAATGTAGCAAGGGCAGATGATATGAAGGAGGAGGAGGGGGGGAAGGGGGTGGAGGTATGGGGAAGGGGGGGGGTGAGGGGGGGATAAAGGGAGAGAGAAGGAATGGGAAGGATAGGAGGAGGAAAGGGGAAGGAAGAGGTAGGGGGAAGAGGGGGGGAAGAAGGGAAAGAGGGAGGGTGGTAGGTGGGTGTGTGGAGGAGAGGAGAGGGTGGGGTGGGGATGAGGTGTGGTCAAGGAAATGAGAAGGAAGGCGGAAGGAGGAGGGGGAGGAAAGGGGGGGAGGGGGGAGAGTTAAGGGTTAGGGAAGAGGTCGAGGGGGAGGGGGAGGGAGGATGGTCGGGGAGGAGGATGAGGAGAGACTAGCGAAAGGGGAGGAGAAGAAGGATGGGGGTAGAGGAGGGGAAAAAGCGGCGGGTAGCGATGAGGGGAAGGGAGGGGGGAGGGAAATGGGGGGGTGGGGGAGGCGAATTCGGGAGGAAGGCGGGGGGGTTGGGTAAAAGAATTGGAGAGCCGGGGAAGGGGGGGAAGGGTAAATGGTGGTGAAAAAGGGCAAAGGGGGTGAGGTAGAAAGGGAGAAGGGTGGGGAAGGGGTGGGGATGGGGTGAGTGGCGAGTGAGGGATGGAAAGAAGGTGGGGGATGGGGGTGGGGGAGGGGCCGTAAAGGGAGGGGGGGAGTTGGTGAGGAGTGGGAAGGAGGGGAGGGAGGGGGGGATTGTGAAAAGGAGAAGGGGGAAGGAGGAGGAGGGGGGGGGGACGGGTGTGGGAGGGGCGGAGGAAGTGAAACAGAGAAAAGAAGTTAAAACGCGAAAACAGTCTATTCCCCGAGAAGAAGACGAGGGGGGTGTCATCATCATCCCTATCATAAACCGCAAAGTGAGCGTTGTCGATCAAAGTGCTCCACAATCAAGATTCCGTTTCGAAAGGTCGAAAGAGTCATTTGCATGATACCATAAAAGAGGAGGTGTGGTCTCCGGGCTATAAAAGGGACCAGGGGTATGTGCCCGTGGGGCACGCAAAACTCGTCTTAGGAAGGGTACGGTTGGGGGGGTTGGGGGAGCAAAAGGCGCACAAGTTAATCAAGGGTCAAAAAAAACTGATAAATCGATGGACCAGAAGAGGTACAGCTTTGCGTGCAAAGGGTTTAAAACACCGAGGGGGAAGTGTGGAACTAACGCATGCTCTTACCAGAAAACTCTTAAACAGAAGACCGGGGAGAAACTGAGATCTATGTTACGAGGGCAGAATCTGGTAAGTTCGACGGTTGGGAGGGGGTACGGGAGGCTTTTGCAAAACACCTGGTGGACGGAGAAAGCGAACGAGGAGAGGAAGATCAAGAAAGGATGAGCGCTGTAAATTTGGCATTGTTGTTAAGGGGGGAGCCCTCCCCCGTCGCGTTGTGACGGGAGAAAAAGGTTTGGGCCGTCCGCAACTAAGGAGCCCTGGTCAACCAAAATGTAAAAGTTGCACACAAAATGGCGGCGCCGTTAAGGAAGCAACGACGAAGAGACAGGGGGGGGAGGGGGTGGAAAAAGGGGAAAGCCGCAGACTATAGAATCGTTAAAATCCAAGTAAAACCAACAAGAAATCCCGTTAATAGAATAAAAGTAGAGCCACTATCTTGAAAAAAAACTGGAACACTTTCACAAGGGAATCCTAGGGAGGGAGTCCATAAACTGTTAAACCAGGGAATTGAAAAACGCAGCACAATAGGGTTTCCGAGTCCCCCTACGGACTTAGCCGAGTGGCTGTTGGGAATGGAAAAAAAAAGAATCCACTCGTAGACAGGGAGGGAAAAGACGAAGGTAGTATCTTCAAGAGTTTTCCCGCAACAGGACGAAGACCGTGAGCCGGTTTGCAAAAAAAACAGTTTGGGGCGTGACTTGAGACGACACGGTGATGCGAGTGAAGGTGGCCGCAAGGAGGAAAAGGTCTCAATACTAATCTCTGCAAATCCAGACTAAAAGATAAAGAGGGCAAGGAAGCAGAGGGAAAGCTGGAGGCTGAAAATCGGACGGACAAAAGAAAAAATCACTGACGAGGCTATTGAGAAGCTGCGAGGGGGAGGAGGCACTGCAGTCAGAAGCCGCCACGTCGTACATTCTCGAAGGGAGAGATGGGGCAGACGTGGACGGCACAAAATGGGACAAGAAAGTAACTGCCCAGATCGACCTCAGGGAAGGGGGGGGGAGAATGATGGAATCTATTGCGTCTATCAACGTCAGCAGCGTCCGGGCAGCAATAAAAGGACTGACAAATAAGGATTCAATACAATCGCTTTGGGAGGAGGGAAGAGGGAAAAGGTAAGGGGATCGACGACACCGGAAAAGGAAAAAACCGGGTGCGGTTTGCGGCAACGGACCTGCAAAACATCAAGAGCGAAGGGAAGAAAGAAGATCACAACAATTGAGAAGGGTCCCACGGACATTGTAACATATTTACAATCGAATGGTAGAAAATAGGAGGTCTTAGTGGACTTATGATGAGCTCATGGTGAGAGAATGGGAGAGAAGAGCGTCAAAAACATCGCTATTGGTAAAAATGGAATCTCGCATAAAAACAAATGGTGACAAAAAAAATTAAAAAATAGTCATGTCAGGGGGCCGATCGTAGGGGGGTAGTCGTGGGCATCAAGCAGGCGAAGGCTAGAGGATTGCCGCTGCTACATTCAACCCAATGCATGAAACTCTTGGGAAACCACCGAAGGCTGTTTGCCAGTTTGGGGGAAAAGGTGGATGGGAGACGCCTCCACTGAGGGAGTGTGAAGCGCGATCTTTCGCGATGGAGGCTCAGGTCCGAAAATCGAACATCCCTTTCTTGGCGCTGGCAAGGAGGGGGGGATGTTACAATGGTAGGGTTGCTGGAGATCGCACCGACGAAAAAAAATACATCTAAAAAAAATGGGGGGCGGAAATCAATCATAGAGGTTCGGACAGACAAGGAGTAAGAAAAGGACAGGAGAAAGAAAGAAAACCTATATCCATCCGAACGCAGAGAAACGTAATTACTGGGAAAAGAAATATCGTAGGAGACTGACTCAAAAAAAAAGAAAGAGAGGCCATCGGCCGGAAGGGGGGAAAGGATCGTCTGCAAATAGGGGAAAAGGAGTAGATCAGAAAAGCCTCTTGATGTAAGAACTTGCCCGCTGAAGAAGTGGAAAACGTTATCATGTAAAAAGAGCGGGCGATCAAAGAAAACCCAGTCAACATAAAAAGAAAAAAAAAGGGAAACTTCTGATAGACAAAGGGAAGGGGGGAGGGGAGGGAGACCATAGCGTACACATCAAAAACGACTCTAAAAACAATCACCAAACTTGGTTTGTTTAAAAGACTCCAGGGGAAGGGGAGGAGTCCAGTCAGCGAAACAGTACCCGCGGAGAGGGCAAACTATCAGATGTGGTGAACTGGGACGAAGAGAAAACGAGTCCAGAGATAAAAATGATCAACCAGACTACAGCGATCGGCGAATGAAGAGAGGGGGGGTTGGACGAGTGACCAGAGTTGTTCATTGACGAAAGGGGGGAACTTGTACAAGGAGCGCGTTAAATCTAAAAAAAGGGAAAAGAGAAAACAGATTGAAAAGTCAAAAGACAACAATAGGGTAAACAGAAACGGGATGCTACAATTTGTCTGGAAAGGAGAAATGGGGGGGGGGGGGAGGAACTAACGGCGTGACATTCAGCTACGGGGGGAAGGGGGGGGGGGAGAGGCAGAGGTCCGTCGCAAACCCTGAAACAGAATTGGCATGGGACAGGGCTTCAACAGAAAATGTCCCGAAGTAAGGGGATCGAGTCTACACACTCGGAATGACTTCAAGACCGGGAAAAGTGGGTGAAGAGGAAAAGGTAGGGAAAAACTTTTTTACGATAGACAGAGAGACCCAGGTTAGCCAGAAGGTGAGAAATCGGCGTTTCGTGGGGCAAGATGAAGAAGGACTGAATGGGCCAAACGCTGTAAATCTATCAGGCAGGGGATAGGGAGAATCAAACGCGTCCAGATCAGAGGTCTAAAGAGCACTCTTCATTCTGGTGCGGCCAGACAGAAAAGCATCCTGCCACGCAGGGAATCTTACGGGGAGATGGAGGGAGATTTCTGGAAACTGGTAAAGGGGTGGCCGAGATTACTTAGTGGGCGAACCACCATCCGGGGAACGCAGGCTTCGAATGGACCAAGACACGTAATGGCCAAGTGAAGGGGGAGCCAAAAGTTGAAAAGGCAGAAAAAACTGAAGACGGGAGAATGGGCGGGAACGAACTATAGCCCCTGAAGAGTGGGAAACCTCAACGTCTACTTGGGGGGGGGGAGGGGGAGGGGAAACCGTGGGGCCAAAAAAGAATAGTCAGAGGACCGATTACAATACAAAGTGTGCATGAGCAACTGTTAAGTAAGGGGTCAACAGGTAAGGGTGGGAAAAGGGATTTCACCCAATCAAAACCCCTTGATTCCCGGGGTGACAATGGGGTACAGGGGGGGGAGGGGGTTCACTGAAGGCAAAGCCTAGTCGAACTGTTGGAAACCTAAAGAAAAGACTCGTTGAGAGGGGGGAGTGTGACAAACCGGCTCTAGTGTTTTGGCGGCTTCCCGTGAGGCGGAGCAACAGTGAAAGGCCAAAGCCTGACAAGGTTTGGGAAAGACACCGGCTCATTAGTTAGAGGCCCCAACTGGTTATCAAGAACCACCGACGGGGGCAGTTCGCAAAAAGGGTAACAACAACAACCAAAGTTGGGGGCAAGGATCAAGGAAAGTCAGGAAAGGGATAAACGTCGAAAAAAAGTCCGCACAGGTTGTGCAAAGACGGGGGGAAAAGAAACCGTTCGAATTACCGGTAGGAGCGACCGAACTCTATCTCAGTCGAAGAACAGGGAATTGGGAGGGTGAAAAAGAGACCGTGCGGCCTGGAAAAGAATCAGGGAAAGGGCGAAAAGTTGGGCAAACGCATTTACACAGCAAAGGGGAAGTTTTTAATCAGGCACGAATTACAGAAAAAGGCGTCGCCATCAAAGGACGGAACCAGCACCATACAACCAGGAAATTCGACGCGGAAGGAACGAGGAGAAGCCGTGGGCCAGCATTGTCAATAAACCATACGAACGCGTGGGGGAGGATAAATTAAAATGAACTATAAGAACAAGAAAGCAACGGTGATGAGCGTCAGGAGAAATAACTTTGTCGGGCGGGCGGAGAGAGGGAGCCGAAACGCGCCGTGCGAAACGACAATCGAAGACGTGAAGAAGAGCACGGGGGATCTCGGTCGAAAAGCAAAGGGGCCGCGCGAGCGGGTAGAGGGGGGGGGAGAATTAGGCTGACGAATCGTGGCTGCCCGAGCATGAGAAACGACTGCGTGCGAATGTACGGCGCGTGACAGGGGATATGTTGTGGTGAAGGGAAAGCGGTCGCTCGGAGCGGGAACGCCCATAACCGAGTGTGAAAAAACAGGAGAAGACAAGAGATCAGAGGGACGTTGATCGATACCTCTGGTGCTGCCGGTCAAAGCGGGCAATCCCGACGTAATCCAAAAAAGATTTCCAGCGAACAATCAAACTGCCGCCAGACCCTGCCCAAAGAAAAAGGGAGAGAGCCGCTCCCCTGGCACGCGAAAAGGAAAGAGGAAGGTAAGGCTCGCCCCAATGCACCCAAAGCAAATAAATCCCGGTACCTCCCCGTCAACCTCAAAGAAGGGGGGGAGGGGGGACCGGCAAATGAGCCAACAAAAAAAACAATCAAACGAGGCCTAAAAGGGGAGGGCTTGCCAATGACCCCCGAGAAAACGGCTTCAATCGATAAGAGCAGGGATTCAGACGCCCAGCCGCAAATCTGGAGTCAAAGAGGTGAGCTGGGAAGCGGAGACGAGGGTCCTTATAAAAAATTAGCTCAAAAAAATTCGCAGAGGGAGAACAGAAAACGGGGTGACTTCGATCGGCAAAGGGATCCATGAAAAAACCGTGAATGAAACTCTTATTTGGGTTATGGCAAAAAAAAAAAAGAAAAGGCAAACCTGAGGGGAGGAGGGAAAAAAAGGGCCGTGACCGATGGAACGGGGGGGGGGGGCGGGGACTTGACTAGATGACGGGGGTGAGGCGGATCGTCCAGCCCTCTCAATTTTTGGGGTTGAGAAAACAGGATATCCTTAAAAAAAGCTGAGGAGGGGGGAGGATAGTAAAAGGTGCCAAAAAAACTAGAGAAGAAGAGGCAAGGCTTTCAAGATCACTAAAACCGGGGGGGGGCTTAGGGGGTCAGAAAAAAACGCCAAGTCATGGAGAGAAGCATTTCACCGTCAGATGGAAGTTGCGGATAACCGAATCTGGGGGCACCTAAGGAGGAACCGGAACTCGGCAGACTGCTTGTTCAAGGAAAACGGGGATTCAAAACAGAAATCTTTCAAGGTGTTGTAGTGTATGGGAAAAGAAAAAGTTCCCGCGGCAGCGAACGAAGAAGGAAGTCCCAAAGTCTAAGGGAAAAGGAACAACGTGCAAGGGGTTATTAGAGAGAGGCGGCATGGCACATGACGCCTTCAGTAGAACAGACCGGGGGGGGTGGAAAAGGAGAGAAAAAGGACTCACCAAGTTCCGGAGGAAACGATATAGCGGAACCAGAGGGGGTGCTAAATAAAAGTGAGACAAAACGAGGCGAAAGGGATTGGTCTCGCACCCCCCGTCATAGACTATGAAAAGAGAACATTTCGGGTAAAAATTCCTAGGTGCGACAAGTCAACAAGGGGAAGAGGAAGCACGCCAAGATTCCGACCCAAGAAAAAGATAAGGGAGGGATGCGGTTTGAAGTGCAGTTGGACTCTATCTCTACAAGTAAAAATCGTAAAGCCTTTAAATAGCGTAGAATCGTCAGTTGAGAAAGCGTGCGAGTAGAAACGGCCCGGTTCGACAAGAGATCAGCATATGAGACATCTCGGAAAAACTCAGCTACGCAAAGCAAACCCGCATGAGGGATGGCGCGTTCCTTAGGCTTGCAGGGGGAAACGGGTCGACTCCGACCCGTTGTGACTTCCGTCTGAAAACCACTTCAAAGAAACCTCTTCCTTAAGGAGCGAAAAGGGAGAAGTAAATTGAATAAAAAAAAGAGCGAGGAAAGGAGGGGAGGGGGAGAGGGAAAACTCGGGCGAGCTTGGCCGTAACCGAAGTAGCGTCGGAAAAAAAAAATTAAAGAGACACTTCAATGAGGGGAGAAGGAAGCCCTGTCTTCATAGATGGTGTAGCCGGAAAGGAAAGCAGGAAACGGCTGGTAGGGCTTGGGGGGGAGAAGGGGGGGAAAAATGCCACGAGGTAGGATGGGCCCAGACCGGGAAAGGAAAAACCGAACCATACTAAAAGCTGGACAAAGGGTGGGGGGGGGGGAGAAGGCAAGAAAAAAAAGCGGCGGAAGAGGACGCCTACAAGATTCTTCCTGTGACAAAAGGAGGTGTGCGAAAGGGTACGGAGATAAGGAGAAGAAGTCCAGAGGGGGAGGTTTTTCAGCATCCGTTAAGCGGTGAGACGAAGAGGGTAGCTCAGAAATCGGACGTCAACACGGAAGCGCCATAGCAAAGCTTCCTTTGGAAACAGAAAGGAGGGTCCAGAAGGAAGGGTCCCGATCCAATCACACACGGCAGACCGAATTCTTCGCAGGGGAATCAAGGAGTGAAAAATGTTAATGGAGGAGGTCGGCGTTACGGCTTATATATGCATAAGGGGGGGGACCAGGACGAAACTATGCGCGACCGTGAAAAAAAACTGAGGGGAAAGAACTGGGAAAAAAAGTAACGGGAAATCCGAATAGGGGGTTGGGAAGAGGGGGTACATTGAGCTCCTTAGGAGGCAACAAACTGAGAGAGTGGGCCGGGGAAAGGGATGTGACGCTCTACCAAAGAACTACGCCGCAAGGGGTGAAGGGACGTCATCTTCAAGAAAATAACCTTACGGGAAGGGGAGTCTTTCATGAAAACATCAGAAATGAACTGTCGACAAGGACTTGAAATTTTCTAGAAAGTGCGAAGGGGGAAAAAGCTTGAAATCAGCAGATTCCTCTATGTCCAGGTGCTACGCAACAGTTCAAGCGTGACAGGAAAATCAGCCTCTTGCGGCAAAGTTGGGGTAGAGGGAGAGGAGAACTATTCAGGAAGGTCTAAAAAGAGGAGGCGCCAATCCTGTTACCGACAGCAAAAACCGAGCCGTTCAAGAGGAAATGTGTTGCATGCGCTCTCCGATGAGAGAAAGAAGAAATCTAAACACAAAAACGGCCTAGCAAAATGATACGATACCCTAAACAGAAAGAGTGAAAAACGGGAACATGAAAGGATTTTCCAATAAAGGGTGAAAAGAGGAAGAGGGCGCAAATTGAAAAAGGGGGATAACGGCGTTCAGGTTGAGGGGGAAGCAGGGGTCAAAAAATCAGAAAAAAAGCGGAGACGCCATCACGGGACGAGGAGGGGAGGGAAACAATCGGGTAAATTCGGCCGACTGGGATATGAAGACAGACCTCTGCAGAAAATGGTGGGAGACTGATTAGTCTGAAACCTCTCGTCCATCTCTCAGAAAAAGAAGAAAGGGGAGGGGAAAGGATGGGATTGACTCTAGTGAACGAAATCACCTTCTGGGGACACAAGTGGAGAAGAGTCGGAATAGAAGTCGCCGGAACAGGGTTACCTCTCAGTGGGACTTACCTTAGAGACGGTGTCGTAAAGATGGAGGCGATGATACAAATATACCTGACAAGAAAGGAAGGTGAAAGAACTTTCATACGTAGGACCTCTTCCTACTCGTTTAAAAGACCTAATGGCGAGAAAAAAGAGGGAAGGGGAAGCTGTTTGCGATTGTAGCCGAAGGTGAGAGGCAGGAGCGTGGTTGAAAGGCTATCTTAATAATAAGAAAGAAAAAAAACAAAGAGAAAAACGACGAACGTTGCACGACATGCTTTCGCAGGGGGGGACGGGCGAGCGATTCAAGAAGGCTCCAACAAATGCACAGGCTGACGGTATAAGCGCTATAAACAGAATTCTTGAAAGAGCACGGCAACCAAAGGAAGTTTCAGGGAAAAGAGTTAGGCGCTCATCACTTCCAAAATAAGGGCCGACCGCAAACTTTCTATGAGAAGGAACGAAGGAACCTCAAAGGAAAAATCGCAGCAACGAAGAGACCTGAAAAGTGGGGAGCGGAACTGACTCGAAGGGGGGGGCCCCTAATCTAACGGGAGCAAAGCCAAAACAGGGTGGGGGGAAAGAAGGGAGACGTGGGACTCACTAAAAGCCTCCGCGATGTGCAAAGGAAGGGACTCGCGGCGGGGGTCTTTAGAGGCCTCCAGGCTTCAACGGGCCGCCTGCTTCGCTTAAAGGGCAGGGAACCGAATGACAGGACGCGCACTCTAAAAGAGAGGAAAAAAAGGGGGCGTTCATACAAAGGAGGCGAAGGTTCTGGCGTGGTGGTTGGGAGAGGAGACCTGCCGTAAAACGGCAATGATTTTAACCAGAGGCGAAAAGGAGAGACGTTTTAGAAAAAAAACAAGTGCTCTTTGGTAAGACGATCTAAGCTACAACGATAGCGGATGGAACCTGGGCTAAATGCTGCGTGGAAAAGACCCAACGGCATTGGGAGAGAGAGGAAATTTAAACCTGTCAGCACCTACGTGTCGATCGGAAGAGGAGGGCCTATTGACGAACAAAAGCGCACCTACCTAGGCTATTGAAAAAAATCTGGGGCTGTGATGCGACGGACAAGGAAAAAGAAAGTCCAGAGACGAGCATGGGTCCCGGAGGAAACCATTCGCAGCACCAGAAGGATGGGCTGAGTCAGTCCGGAGAAAATCTAACGAAGAAATTACCTAAGAAGGGAAGCTGGCCTAATGCAAGGTAAGAGAAAGACCACCTGTTCAAAGAGAGAGGTCCGCCGAACCTCGCCTAATTCCGCTTAGGGAAGGCAGGGTTCAACTCGCGAAAAGGGGTCAGGAGGACATTAAATGTACAGAGGGGTGCCCTTCGGTTAGGGGACATAAATAAATGAAAACAACAGTTTTCGCAGGCGGAAAAACTTGAAAGAAGGGGGAAGAAGCGCGAAATCATCTGAGGAGAGAGGGGTCGGGTAAGCAGCTAACTCAACGAGAGGGTCATACTGAAATCAAAGGTCAGGGGGCATCTCAGCGCTCAACTAAAGGGGGGGATCAGAGCTCTAGCTTAATGCTGGCTAGAAATATAGAGCGGCCCCAAAGGTGAAAGAGCCTGGCAAAAGCTTACAAAGTCCCAGTTACTTCTGTCCACCGGAGTAAGGACGGGGGAGGTGATGGGACCCCTTGAGACTTGCTCTACAAAAGGGTGGTGAGGAATCCCATGAAATCAGAGGAGTAGGAAAAGCTCCAACAAAAGGATCCGAACTTTGTCTAGGAGAGGTAAGCGGGAGGATGCGGACTCTAAGAGAGGAAAGAGCCTACCTTCTGCGCTGATGAAGTCGGAAACACCTAGTGCAGCGATGGGCCAATATGCAAGAAAAAAAGGATAAACCCAGAACATGAAATTCCAGGAGTAGACCCTTTCTGAAGTTAGTCTCCGGACCGGAGGGCAGCAAATGAGGAAACAATTAAAACGACAACACACTTCGGCCAAGGTGAGGTTAGCAAAGGAAGGAAGGACAATAAGAACAGGACGCCGTAACGCCTGAAAAATTAGTAGTAAAGGGTCCAGAGCAGACAACGGAAAGAGGTGACCCTTTGCCGAGCACGAAGTAGGGGTGGGTCGACAGAACTATCCGAAAACGACAGGGAAGGAAAAGCGGACCGCGGATAAAACGGGCACAGGGGGGGGGGCCAGACACCAAACCAACCCCCCCCCCCCGAGAAGAAACTGAGCTTGTGTGCATATCATGCTCAACAAAGATCGCAACTTCAGGAGATCGGAAAAAATCAGCCAAATCGAGTCAAGCGGCCAAACATCTATTAAAAGGGAGCGGAGGATCAGCACCAAAAAAGGGAGCAAAAAATATGGGGTGGGGTGCATAACAAATCATCTCAGGAGTCGGGAAAGGATTTACCCATTGGCGAGAAAAGTTAAGAGAGAACCAAACTTGATATGGACGCCTAACAGAGTCTTCAATGGGTCCCAAAACCGGGGTCAGAGTAAAAAAGCCGCGAAATAGGAGGTCCCGTTCGACGCTCCAAGCCGGCTTACTGGGGAGGAGAAAAGATGAGACAATAGACGATCCAACGGCTCAATCAATAAGGAAGCATGGTGCGGGTCAAGAAAAGAGGGGGTGGAATAGAAAGGAGTTGAATTTGGGGCGCTGCTCCTTTCGGAAAGAGGGGAGGATGGAAGAAAAATGGGGGTTAACTGATTTGATGTGCGGTGTACATGGAGAGGAACAGAGAAAAAGTAATCTTTTTACTGGAAAAAATGACCAGGTAAAGCGGCGAAGAGAAGGTGGAAGAAAAGGGACTGGCGTTATCGGATGGTGGAGGGGAATCGTCAAAATTAGATAGGATACGGCGGTGATGACCGCAAAAACGGGCGCTCAGAAAGAAAGATGCGAGAGGGCTTCAGATGTCAGGGAAACAACGGTTGAAGAGGGGCATGGCACGCGCACGGACAAAAAAGCAACACATAACCCCAAAAGGCGAACCAGAACTTCCTTCCTTACGCAAAAAAATTTAGAAAAAGAGAGAGTCACAAACCGCACTTTGACGAAGCCTCTAAGTAAAAACGAGAATCCGGCAGATCGGAAAAGGGGAAAGACCGGCCCGCGACCTACTAGAGAAAACACAGGATCCACGCGCCAGATATCACTCTCCGCCTGAAGAGGGCGTCCAGAAGCCAGCGGCGGGAAATAAAAAGGTTTGTGTCGACAAACAGCAAAAAAATCAAGTGGAAGGAAACGTGGGAAGGCGGTGGCGGGGGTAGGGGGGGGGGGTGGGAAAGGGGGTGTATGCAAACCCCCCCCCAAAAAACCCCAAAAAAAAAAAACCCAAAAAACCACCAAAACCCATCCAACTGGTGGTCCGCGAATGGCGATGAGGAGCAAAGGATGAAGGGAGCCGGAGGACTCAAAGCGACGAATGAAGGGGAAGGCTGGGAATAAAAAACTGGCAAACGGCGGGAATTCGCTGAGGGTACATCTAGAAATGAAAAAGGGCAGTAACATGACGGTGAAGTGCCAAAAGGGCAGGGTCACCGAGTGTACGTTCAACGCCCCGCACCGGACGAGAGGACCTGCCACCAAGCGGTAAAAAATGTCCGGGGCTCAGACAGGGAGTAGAACGGAAAAAAGGATTCAGAAGGTTTGGCAGGTACGCGCGTTACAAAAATGGGGAAGCACGTGAGGGGGGGGGAGATGCCGCTGCAGAAGACTCGGAGGGAAAAACCTGTGGGGTGGCATTGGTTGTAAGACGAAAAGGGGAACCCGTCGTGAAACAGGGGGGGCCGTCCTGCAACTAAGAGGCCGGACTGGTACAAACCACTTTCCTCTAAAGGGGGGGGGGAGGGTGCAAAAAACCACAACCTGCCAACAGAGCGCCGGGACCAAAAGATCCAGCAAAGGGGGGAAAACAGGGTCAACAAGACGCACAGAATTCTACCAAGGAACGGAAAGAAGACTCCCCGAGAGGCCGAAAAACTGATTAGATAGAGAAAAAGGTTCACAAAGAAAACCGGGGAGACGGTGATAGTAGACAGACTAAACAGGAAACTGGTGAAACATAACAGGGTGCGAGCAAAAGATTTAGAAGTCCCCCTCGACTTGGCAGGAGTGAGGGAGGGGGGAAACTGCAAACCATACATCACAACTCGGAGAAAAGTGAGTGCCAATAGGAGAGGCATATCTTCCGAGGGAGGGTACCCTCTGGACCCTGAGAAGGTGAGGGGGAAGGGGGGGGAAATTTGGGGCTCAGAAGAGCGCCCGAAAAAGAGGGGTACTCAGGTCGGAAAACGGGTGGGGGCACTCAGAAAGGCAAGGCCATCAACTTACAAAGGAAAAAATAGGACCTAACTCTCAGGTGACGCGGAAAGGGATGGACGTGGAGATACGCAAGAACTCACTGACGAGCGACGGCGCTGCTGTCGACAAAAAACGCCGGCAGATAAATAACTCTGAATGGACAAGGGGGGAAAAAGTTGAAAATGGCAAGAAAGGTGGGGAAAAGGAACTGAATCGAAGCTTGATAAAACTAAGGAAAAAAGGAGACTCTCTTGCGTCGATATTAAACCCTTTCCACTCACAGGAAGAACTAAGAAAAGGGGCGGCGGAGTCATCATACAGGTAGCGCGGAGAAGGGGAAAAAGGGAAGGGGTGATACGCAAAAAAAAAATAGACCGGTGGGGAGGGGTTGGAAGACCGCGCGCTCCAAATATCGAAGGGAAGGAAGGAAAAAGGAAAAAGCAAAAACAATTGGAGGAAACCCACGGAACATTTCGAAATAGGAAAGCGTAGGTGAGTAAGAGTGAGGAGTTATAGTCGACTGGTGATGAAGAACGCATGGGGAATGAGGGGGGAATCCAGGAATCGCACAACTCTATTTCTGGGAAACAGGACGCACGCATGAAAAAACGAAGATATGGCAAAAAAAAAGTAAACAAATAAAAAATGATATGTTAACGATAAGGAAGGTTAGGGGGAATCAGCAGGCGAGCTCGTGGCTACTGTCTAAGTCAAACAAAACTCAAGATTTCTCTGCAAAACCGACGCGGGGGTACGTTGAGAGAAGGGGGGGGGGGAAGAACCTCTCCCAGCGGGGGGGAAGCTAGATTAGAGGAAGGCCGCGCTGGTCGAAAGAAAAACAAAAACAGGGGCTCATTTGTGTCAGGAGGGAAAGGCGGGGGGGAGTTTCAGGGGAAAGGGTTCAAATCGCAGCTATATTCGGGTGCCGAAGAGAGAAGGAGACAGCGTAATCTATGAGCGGAACAGAAAGGCTTAAGAGAGTCGAACACTCATAGAGAGCCGGGACAAGATCCTGCAACCGATCAGTGACAACGGTGGGAAGAAAGAAAACGAGTAGAGGAGATAGATCAACAAACAAGAGGAGGAGGAAAAAAAAGATCACGATACGGACAATTAGGAAGGGGGAAGGGGGGGGGGGATCTGTGGCGCGAAAAGAAAGGGGGGGAGGGAGATTCTCGTGCAAGGCAACTCTTGAGTTAATCCTTTGAGGGGGAAAGTGAAGAGTCCGGCAATAGAATTTTCGGCAACGATCTGACGAGTGAGAGCTCCAGACCCAGGGGAACAAAACCCCACACAGAAAGACCGCGTGGACCCAAGAAACGGATTTCGCTCGCTTCTACCAATAGGGATAGGAGACAATCGTAAAACAGATCCTCTAACCCTCCCTGGTGAAGGAGGGGAGAAATTCAAAGAAGAAAAAAGTGGGGAAAGTCTCAGATGAAGTGTGGTGCTTAAAACCCAGCCGACTCGTCCAGAGAAGTCGAAAGAACCCTCCTACAAGTCAGAAGTAGGCGAAATTAACGATGTTGGGCGGGAGGGGGAAGATTGGGGGACTTTTGTCATGAGCGGGTTCCATGGAAAGAAGGAGAGGGAGTGGCGCGCTTCCACTAAAAAGACAAGCAAAGAGGAAACATTATCACTCGATAAGACGAAAAAGCCAATCTGTCTACCCAGAAAGGGAATATAAGAATTTGAAAAGGGAAATTAGAATGGGGGTGAGTTTCTCGAACGGAGAATTAGAGAGGGGGGAGGGAGGGGACGGCAGTCCTGCCCTGAAAAAGAGTAGGGGGGGGTGTTCGGCAGGTGTCGTCTCATCTGAAAAAAAATGCTTCCGTATCTCGAAAAAAGATGGGAAAATGAAGGCATGGAAGCGTAACAGTTTTAAAAAAAAACCTAAGGAGGGTTCGAAAGAAAAGATCTAGCCCAGAGCACCATCCGTAAAAGGGGTCGTATAAACGAGTGGAAAGGAAGTCAATCTGAGAGGGGAAAAGAAAATGTTAGGAAACAAAATGCACTCGCTGTGTAAAAAGGGAAGAGGAAAGGGGACTAAAGCGTCTTGTCTGATGCCAGCAATGCGCATACAGCTTCTCATAGACTCCGTCAGGAGGGGAGGGGAGGGGGGGAAAGAAACACCCAGCAAATGCCAAAAGGGGGAAAATCGAAGAAAGAATGTCGGAAAGGGGAATGGGTGGGGGGGAAAGGCGCGTTCGGTATAAATGAACCACCATGTTTCAGGGGAAAAGCTACGGTGGCGAACTGCAAGGCAGCGCAAAAGGGGGGGGGGGGAAGACGACTACACAAGGGAAGATCAAATGAGGTCATGCCTGGCTTTAAACTAAATAAAAGAGATAGCCCCTCTATAGTGGGACGAAAAAGACGTAAAACGGAGTGTTTGTGATGTATCTGGGGACATAAATCATAAGAGGATCAGTAAAAGCAATTAATAAGCAGTTTTATGGGGAGCAAAAGGTGACTGTTGTCAACAAAGAACATGTTGAAAAAGGATACTGAACCATAGTCCAGGTTTACAGGTGAGTTGGGGAAATAGTGCATTGCGGGAGGAAAGGAGTGCAAGGGATCAAGAAGTCTCTCGTATCGGGTAATTTTGGCAACCATGCCTGAGTGTGGCGGATTAACGGCGCGCAAATGGAAGGACACCCTGCCCAAGTTTGGACAGAAAACCTTCTTGAGGGGAGCGGCAAACTGGTAGACAAAGATAAGGGGGAGTTAGGAAAAAGGACCAACCAAGGACCAAGTTGGGTACAAGAGGAAGAGTCTGACGCACGGAAATCTATGAAACGTCTCCGTCGAAGCAAGAAAGGAGGGGAAAGAAAAAGAGCAAACCGTAGAAAAAGAATTACCGTAGGAGAAAAAAGAGAGAAAAAGACGGAGACATCTAGCCCGAACAGGAGACGGGAGGGGAGTTCACGAAGAAGGTAGGGAAAGGGGAAAATTAAACCTTCGGTGCCCTGGGGCAGAACTAAGCATTGGGTCGGGGGAAAAAAGCAAAGGGGGAAGAGTTCTCGACCATTGCAGCAGGAGGAGGGACGAGGGGCGACCCCCTCCAAAAAATTCTAGAGGGGGGAGGAGGGACGCGGCTACGAACTCTTTGACTCAAGGGAAATAGCCCATACGAGAACCTAATCTTTGATGTCTAAAAAAAAAATGAATATTCGAACGTGGAGCAAAAGGCAACTTGATGGGGCGAACTTGTTGGGGAACGTCCGACCAAAAGTAACGGGGTTTCGTAGCGGAAACTTGGAGGATGAGGACCAAGACGTAGCCGGGGCAATAAAAGCCTGGCGCTGATCTAGTAAAAAACTTGGGAAGCAGTATTTTCTCGGGCCAGGCGGGTGGAAATGAAAAAAACGGTTGAGTGACGCGGGGGGAAGGGATGCTAAGCCGCGAAAGGATTTAAGAACGTCCTTGTTCGAAACGATCTCGGAGGAAGGGAGAAAGATTGGAGTCGACTGTTGGGGGGGGGTGCAAGGGCTGAGGTTGTCGCGGCATGAAACAGGGAAAATGAAGCAACCCGGTTCTCACCAGTCAGCCATCTAAGGACTGGAACGATGCCCGGGTGCAAAGCGGCGGTCTAAAGAGGGAAAGATATAACTCTCGCTACAGGCCAGGAAAGAGCACGCGAAAAAAGACCCTTGACCGCTCGCGGAGCCCCTGGCACCGAAAAGGTCAAACAACGCTTCCAAAAGATACTGCTAGAAAAAAAGGCACAAGAAACAGAGAACAGAAAAATTGAAAAAGGGGATCCCCGACACGATTTCAGGCAATTAGCGCGACCAAAAAAATTCAGACAAGGAAGAGAAAACCACTGCGAGGAAATCTATTCCACAAGGTCCGACTTGAAAAAGGAGAAGAGGAAGATCGAGCGAAAAGAATCAGGTACGAGGCTGGAGAAGACTTAACTGAGGAGGAGGGAGTAACGAAGTAACAACTGACTTTCATTTAATCTAAATAAAAGATTGGAAAAGGAAAATAACTGAAGAAGAAGTACATTGGTAGAAAGGGGGCGTAAAAAGGGAGAAGAAAAGGGTAAAACCGACAGGAGAGAGTTGTTTAGGGCAACCAATAGGGGTAGGAATGCAGCCCTGCGGAGCAGACGATACAAGTTTCATTCAAAGGGTCCAGCGGGGGGAGCGGGATACTTTTCAATTGAGCAGGGGGGGAAGAAAGCGATATCTTGTTTGAGAACTCCGCGAAAAAACAGAGAGGGGTTTGAGCGAAAGAGGGTGCCAAAATCTTATCGAAATTCCGATAGGGAGGGGAAAGGGAATGCCGAACAAGAGGATCAGGGGGTGAGAACAAAAGAAAAAAGTAGTAGAGATCCCTCCACAAATGTCAGTGGGGGGAGAAGAGATCCGGAAAAAGAAGAACTGAATGCTTGGCATGTGTAGAATTTTGACCGCAGCGCCTTGATGACTCACTCTTTTGAGGGTCCGTAAGGGTGGGTAACGGTGTAAAGGGGAACGAAAGTTAAGCTGCCGTCCTTATGACTAACTAAAAGAAAACGGGGGTAAAAGCCTGGAAGTGCAAAGCAAACGGGGACCGGGGGTGTAAGTAATGAAGGGCGGCTGCACTCCGAAGTAAAGAAAGAAAATTGTTGGGACGCCGTACGTCATAAGGAGAAAAGAGGAGGAAGTTCTACTCGGCGTAAAGGAGAGGAAATCGCCTGCAGCAAGCTTCGGACTCTTTTTGGCGCGGAGGAGGACTATGATGTCAAGGCGGGGCAATCACCTTAAAAGTGGGCTAGATTCAAGGAGAACGGGAAGACGGACATCTGATCCAAAAAACAGGAAAGTAACTGTCGTGCCGGGGGTCAGCGGTTGAGGGAGGGTAAAATTGGGGACGCTATCTCTGCGCTCGGGAAAGATGAGAAGTCGTAATCGGTACTAGGGGGAAAACGGGCAGAAAGAGAGAACCGAACGGTCGACAAAGGATCAGAGAAGAGGGATACATCTCTGGAAAGCGAGCGCCACGAAAAATAAACAAAGAAAGATGATGGAGGAAGAAACTTGTAGGCGGGTCAACAGGGCAGAAGCCGACCCGGTGGGTGGTGGGTGATTATTACCCAAAAACGAAGAGAGGGAACAGAAGCATTGACGGAACTTGTCAAAAAACGGCGGGGGGGGGAGGAAGGAGCCATCGCGGATTCGTAGAGCGGAGACGAGGACCTTTGGAAGGTAAAAAAGAATGAGTTCTTCCAACCTTAACGGAGCAAAGAGGAAAGGAAGGGGGAAATTAATGCCAAAGTCGCATAGAGGTGAAACAGAAGGGAATGCATCAGAGACAAAGGCAGTGCGCGACATTTTGTGAGAAAGGATGCCGCCGTCGTCAGGGTGATGCACCAGATGGTCAAAAAAAGGGAAAAAACAAAAGACATCTGGGGAAAACGCGTCCTGCGTGTGAGGGGAGAGAAGGGGGGGAAAAACCGCTCGCTCGACTTCAAGGGGGTTCGAGGATAGGAACCGAAGTGCCAAGGGGAGGTTTTTTCCATTCAAATGGTAGCGGTGAAATCGCTCTCGGGAGTAGATAGTCGTCAAAAAACCCCGCGCAAAAAGACTTCTTAAATGCAAAGGCTAAGAAGTTGGAATGACGGCCGGCCGCGAGAACCACACCACACCAAAAACGCCGGTGAGCCGGGACCAGGCTCCGTGTGGGGAAGCCTTTGTGCTCCAAATCGAGGCGCCTTTATATAGGGGAACGCCATGACTAAAAAGAATAAAAAATCAAGTACAAGGACACGCGGAGGAAATAAAAGAGGAGGTTAAATGGTACGGATCCAAGAGTTTGGGAATGGTCCTCAATGCAAACCTCCCTTGGGGATCTACAACAAAAAAGGGAGAAGGAGGGATAGACCGAGGGATTATTGTAAACGACGAGACCGAAACGACGCAAAGTTCCGGCCTCCGCAAATTCGCAAAGAAAAGTTACGTTTCCGGTTGATGGCGACGCAAGAAACAGGGCCGGTGCGCGGAAGGGGGAGTTGTGGAATGAAAAGAAGCGGGGAGAAAGATGAAAAGCGTGAGGAAAGACCCTGTCCTCTCTTCTGGCCGATCGGAGAAAGGGGCAGCGTAGAGGCTCAGGATCCGTCATAAGTCGCTGGAAAAGTACGGGGAGGGGAACTTTAATGTAAGCATGGCAGCATCTCGTCGCCAAGAGGGACCCAAAAACCGTAGACAGAGAGCGGTTTGGTGCTGCGAAAAAAGGTACTGGAGAGAGCAAAGAGAAACAAGCGTCCAAAGAAATTGCTACACAACAGAAAAACCACCAAAATTAAAATCGAAAGGTAGCTTTCCATTAAGTAGGGGAAGGTCCGAAAAACCTGACGTCCACGTAGGTACTAACTCCAGGATGAGAAGGAAAATTTGGAGGAACAGGGTCGGAAATTCGGCGAAAAGACTTTAACTACGCAAAAAGTAAAAAAACGTATCGGCGGAAAAACGGGGAAGGGGGGGAAAGTCTGCGACGGTCCGACAAGAAGAGAGGAGCAACAATTTGGTTGGGGAGAATGAATAGTCCTGTCACCCCTTCATCAGAGAGCAAAAAAAAAAGAGGAGGGAGTAAAAGATGGAGATGTGAATATGAGGGGAAAGAAGATAAGCTTGAAAGCAAAAGGTGTTGGGAGAAAGGGTTTCGGAATAAGACCGTCGCCAGATTTACAAAAGCTGGGGAGAGAGATATATGGCGGAGGGGTCAAGAGGCGAGTGAAGATCGACACCTGTAACAGGGAAAAGGACCTTTAGAAAGGGGGCAGCCGTGAGCCGAGGACGAACGGTACGGGGTAACAAGACCTTACTGGGGACGCTAACTCTAGTGAGCGGGAGGGGTGGATTAGGGAGCCATGTGTCGCGGAAGAAGGTTCCGGACTATCTGGAAGAAGGGAAAGGAAAAAAAAAACAACAGCTCTCTGCCGAAGTTGAGGTCAGGCTTGAAAGCACGAACGGCAAGTCGATGCAATTGAAGAGCGCGACCATATGAAGAACGGGTGGCTTGAGGGGGGCAGACGAAGAGGGCCGGAAGTCTTCAACAAAGGGCCGAAAGGGCGTTAAATAGAGAATACGGAATCAATTAAACACAGGAGACATAGGGGGGGAAGCTTGATGAGAAGGTCAAAGAAACTGGGGGAAGGGGGAGAGAGCATGTCAAAAGAAGGGTATGTAGTGTTATCTTTAAATCAAATCACCTAATCAAGTCATAGGGTCTAAGAAAAAAAGAGTAAATTGTGGTTGACGATCAGGTAAAGGGAAGGAAGACTCAGCAGAGGGAAGGTTGACTGGAAAGACTGAGGTTCTGTTCAACGAAAAAGGCGGAACGACAGGCGAATCGGAGTGATGGGAGACCTTCACTCAAGCCGCTCGAACTACCTACAGAAATGAAAGGGCGGAAAGCTTAAATATGAGCGACGGCTGCGTGGGGGAGCGCGGCGGACACCTTCGAGAAATGAGGGGGGGGGCTACTCACGGGAGGTCGTTTCGGAAATGACCGGGTTGCCAGCGATCGATAGGGAGACAAAGAGAGAGGGAGTTCACGGCTAACGAAAAAACCAGAATAAAGGGAGGGGGTATTTTTCTAGAGCGGCAGGTGGCCGCGAACCTTAAACACACATACTTTTCAGAAAGTCAGAGACGGTAGGACTTAAACGCCGCCACCGCAAGGGCCACGGAGCAGGATTGCACTGATATGGCGGGGGCGAGAAAAAAAAAAAAGACTGGGAGAAATCCCGTCAAAGGGAGAATGTTCAACTGTCAACAACATTCTCAAGAAAAGAATTTAATCTGGCATTCAACGGCAAACCATCAAGAAACTGGAAAAGAAGGACGAAGAGTGAAATGGGCAGTCGGAAAAAAGAACCTTTTCATAAGGCAAAGGTAAACGCAAAGATGAAAGACTGGAGAAGATAAATGGAAGACTCTAGTTGCGCCTTCTGCAGTGGGGGATCCTATATTCTGGAATGGACG
>Ga0179593_1548341_pt1 | contig 26125 bp, 31 predicted proteins | sample CZODoug2_1_08_16_FD_185931 | JGI IMG/M metagenome (GOLD analysis project Ga0179593, IMG submission 185931) | Vadose zone soil fungal communities from Angelo Coast Range Reserve, California, USA - CZODoug2_1_08_16fungal (PacBio error correction) | ecosystem: Environmental > Terrestrial > Soil >...
CCAAAGCATCACAAAAGAAGAGGACTCCCCCGGCTGTGGTCAAAATTCTCAGCAGTGGGAAAAATTCTTCCAGTGGCGCGTCCTTAAGGGAGGATATCCTTCACCAGTGTTTTAAGGTTTACAAATTTGTTGGTTAGGGGGATTTCATGGCATTTGTTTTTCCAGGAGGAAGTTCCTGTACTCATTGCTGAAAAAAAGGCGCGGCAATGGAGCTTCTCGTTTTTCGCGGTACCCCGGAAAACGTGTGTTCGAAAAAAAAATTGGAAGCGAGCGGGGTTTTGTCGTACACGACCATCCGTGAAGAAAGGGACACGGTCGAACGATGGAATGAGCAGAATGGCAAATGTGAAAAAAGGCGGCTTCGGATTTTGATGGTGGGAAGAAGTTCCGAGCAGCACTCCGCGATCGATGCAGGAAAAGGACAGCTTCTTCTCCGGGGAAGATTCCTTAGACAGAAAAGAACTAGGGGGAGAGAAGGAAAAAGCTGAAAAAGAGAATACCACTGGGGCGTCCTAATAGGAAGCCTATCTTCAAAGGAAGGGGGAAGGGGACCGTCTAACCCTCGCGAACGTCCTTTATTGCGAAGGAGATGTTACCAGGTTCCTGCCACTAAAAAAAGAGAAGGCAATGTTGAGCACAGTCTGGCTAGGAAAATATCTAAGGAACAAAGAAAGTGGCGGGGGGAATTTACGCGCCGTATTTATCGGAAGGGTGTCTCTCAAGGAAGGAACCATCTGAAGAAAAAAAAAGAAGGGAAGATTTTAAAGGTAGCCGCATACGCAGCCATGCTTATTAACAAGGGGGGGGAATGTTCCTCCTTTTTCGAAAAGAAAAAGGGAAGGGTGATTCGCTGAATTCAGCAGTGGAGGAAAGAGGGAAGAAGAAAGGGGAAAGGGGGAGAGGCTAAATCTAAGGAGCGGGAGTCCACCCCTTAAGCCGAAGGGCTCTCCAAAGAAAAAAGGGGAGCAGGCCTTAAATCTGTAAAAAAGGATAGGGGAGGGGAAGAAAATATCTCAGCACAACGTCGTTATTTTTTTGAGGAAGAGCATGACCCCCTGGAGAAAAAAAAGGCAACTTGCGTCACGAGAAAAAGGGACGCGCGGGCTCGTTCTTTAGGAGAGGAGAGGGAAAACGCTTTTGAAAAAGAGAGGGGAAGGTGAAACTTTCAGAAGAAACTCCAAGGCACGGGAAAGTGCGCTTGTTAATCTGCCCTTCCCTGGGGGAGAGACAACCTTCAATCTCTCCAGAGGGGAAAAAAAAGGGGGGAAAGAGGGGGAGGGAAGTTCTAAATCGCAAGAGAGTAATACGCATCGGGAAGGGGTACACTTCACTAAAGGAAAATTTTTCCTATCTCATCTCCGAGGGGGGGAAGGGAAAAAGGGGGTAGACTCGTTGTTCAAATCGGAAGGAAAAAAGAACGTACTCAGGCTCATAGAGCACAACACAAACGGAGTATTAAGAGAAAAGAGGATATCTATTTCGCCCTATGTAGGATGGGGAGAAAAAAAAGAGATCACCCAATTGCAGGAGAGCGGGAGGGAAAAGTTTTCAGCTATATGAAAAAGGTGCGGGGAAAAAAAAGAGGTCATGAACTAAGTTATCGAGTCCTCAATCAGAAAGGGGGAAGGGTGCTCGTTTCAGAGAAGTTGTCTCTTCGGCGCAGAAAGGCAGTTTATTCCAAAGCGAAACCGCTCCAGGCGGAACTTTGCTGTTTCCCCACAAAAAGACTAGGGAGCGGTCAAACTCTGTTTCCAGGAACAAAAAAAAAAGCCCTCACGCAAGAAAAAGAGAGAAACGCTAGACACAATTCGAGAAAGGGTCTAGAAGTTTCGCCTCACTTGTCAGGAGAGGGGGAAAAAGAAGACTGAAAACACCATACATACTGGTGACATGCTGGGGGAAGAACGGGTCAAAGAAGCTTGGGGAAAAATTACTTCCCTGCGAGAGGGGATCCTTATTGTTGTGCTGAGAAAACGCTTGGGAAAAGGTTGTTGGACTTCCCGAAGACAACAGTGAGAAAGGAAAGGAAAACGCTGGGCCCGGAGAGGAGGGAAGGCATCCCCCGGCGAAAGAGAGAACCAGATTATCGTTTGCGCAAAAAAAAAGAGGGGGCGACAAATCTCGGAAAAAAATTGTGTCAGAACTCTCTCGTGTGACGAAAAGAGGAGATCGTCTACCGCACATATGGAGGGGGGTCCCTCCTTGAGATCGGAAATGGGAGCCTTTGAAGGGACTTTTCCTTCCGCGAAGGGGAAAAGGAACTTCTCCAACTGAGGCGTTAAGGGGTTCTATATGGGGACGGGGCCTCGCTAGCCCGTGGAAAAAAGGGGCATGCATTACGGGAGAAAGGGGGCAGGAACCCAGAAAGGTATCAATAAGGCGAAAAAAAGGTATCTGCTTGTAGGAAAGGAGAAATTGATTTGTCCTAGTGGGACGAGAGGAGAACCACTAAGAAATCGACTAGGAGTTCTTCTCTGGGGGGAAGTTTCATTCTAGAAGGGAAGAATAAATGAATTCTGGGGAAAAAAGCGAACTCCCGACGCCGCCAGTCCGGCGAAGAAAAAAAATCGATCTCGGAGTAAAGGAGGAAAAGTCCATCTCTTAAAAACGGACAAAAATTCCGACGGACAGACAGAAGGCACTTAGATAAGGCCCATTTACTTCTCCTGGGAGGTCCATCGAAGATGCAGAGACCTTAATATCGCACGGGGATTGCGGGGGGCGAGTGTATCGAGATGAACCGAGCTCAATTCCGCTCAGCTGGGAAAAAAAAGGACGTCGAGAAGGTTAACTTCGGGGCATCCGCGGGGAACTGATTTACGCGAGGTAGATTCACAGCATGTTGGAAAGAAAGAAAGGAACTCTTTAAATACACGGAAAAGAAGGAAATGAAGCCATCCCTAACCAGGTAGGTCCGCTGGGTTTGTGGTGCCGTAAACACCTTGGGGAGAGAAGAAAAGAAATGCCGATCACAACTGTCAGCAGAGTGAGCGCACGTGGAGGTTTTTGACAGCTTACCGGGCGGAGAAAAAAAAAAATCAAAATCTGTTTGGCTGTCTGGGGGGCAGATTTCTATCAAAAAGGCCTGGAGGAGAGCCGCTCTCTCAATAGGACTAATAAGAATCTATCAAAAACCTGTAGGGGGAGTAAACAAATTTTTGTGAAACGGTATTACTGGCCACTCCCAGGAAACTTCTTGGAAAGTGGGACCTAGCGCGGTAAAATAAATTTCTTTTCCATGGGGGGTTAAAAGTACATTTGCACCATAATTAAACCAATAATCTTGCTTCAATCTTAACATGGATCAAGCAATGAACGTACAATCGCGGGAAAAAAAGGAACACGCGCAAGGCTCCTATCCTTTAACTAGGGGGAAAGGGTTTACTACTGGAACCGATTGCGGAAAGATATTAGTTCGCAAAAAAAGAACTCCTTCCGGAACGGGGCCGCGAAAACGGAAAAAAATGATGTCCTCCGTCAACGGAGAATACAGGGAAACACCTACGAAAAAGGAAATTCTTAACCATGAAAAGAACAAAGGTATTTGCGAATGTTCTCCTCTCACAACAAAAGGGAGTATAAACGAAACTAACCAAGCCGTGTTGTCAAAGGAAAAGAGAGCTTGCTTGGGGGGGGTCCCTAAGAAGGCTCGTGACGACATCATTGTGAGGCGGAAAGCCCCTCTTAGGGAAGAGGGCAATTCTTGAAGACATCAGAGGAGCAAATCGTTCGGGGCAAAGGCGGACCCTACCGAAATTTCCTCTTAGCCTAGGTTACCTGAAGTCTCTTTGGAAAGAAATCTCCCTTTGAGAGTGAACACGCAAAAAGGGGTACCGTCTTCGGGGGGGGCCTTAGGGGAGGGGGAGAGCTTGTCTCTTTCGCCCCTAGGAGCGGGGTCAAGGACCGGCGCGTTGACAAATTGACCAAGGTCATTTTGTAAGGTATCTTTCCATAAGAAGAAAAAAAAAAGTTTAGTTAAAGCAACGTGTTACATTTCGATTAGTCATCCTGCGTTCCCCGATTCAGGGAGGGGCCCACTAAGCCCGTGCGAAAGCAGCACAAATTAAGGGGAAAGCCCCGTGGGTTCTCCAGCAGTGCGAAAAGCTGCCCGTTTGGGGGTAAGGCTGTTCGTGGCTAGAGATTTTAGGCACTAGAGGGGGGAGGGATTTTTAAAGGTGGATGAAAGGGGAGAAGGGAATGGCTAGATGGGGGGGAAAAAAGTATTTTTAAGGCAAAGGAAAAGACACCAAGAAGCCCCCTCCAAACGCTGTCAAATTCTCGGGGGGGGGAGAGGGGAGGGCCTAGAAAGGGAGGGGGAGAGGGTGTCCATTCCGCCCGTTAAAGTACACGTGGTTTCGATTCGAAGGGGGAAGGGGTTGCTATAAAAGAAGACGAAGCCATTCCCCTCCGTTCGAAAAAAAAATCCGCGATGGCATGCAAGTCAAGGAGAAGGAAGTGTGGAATTTTGAAGGATGTTTTTAATAGAGAGCACGAAGGGCTTTTTTGGGCGGGGGGATTCTTCATCCTTTAGGGGGAAAGCAATTCCTTCTCCTCCAGAAAATTGCCCAGAGAGAAGAAAAAAGCCTTCTGGCCAAGAAGGGGGTTCCTCTTCAGTCAAATCACTGACATTGACGTCCGCAAAAATAGGAGATTGCATAAAAAAGGGAAAAAAGACTCACTTACGGGAAAAAACCACCAGAAGCAAAAAAAAAGGGCTAGCGAGGCATTCCCGCCGAAGCGCTATCTTGCCTAATTTGGGGGGGCAGGTCAAGGAGAGAAAGAAAGTTTTCGGAGAGAAACCATCGATCATCACAGGATCAAAAAAAGGAGCCGAATACGCCCGTCCATGAGACGCTAGAGAAAAAAAAGGTAATCCGCCGGGCCCAGAAATTTAAAAGGAGATTGGGTGCTCGAAAGTTGTACATTACTTCACGAAAAGCCGGTTCAATTAAGAAGAGTAATCTCCGTCTGAGACCTCTGAAGTTCTTTTCATGGCCGAAAAGGGAGGGAAGGGCCTAATCTTTCCGAAGTGAAAAGGAACGCTATCTCAGCCTCACCTGCGGGGGGGTTTCAGGCAAGTTCAACCTGCCTCCGAAAACGTCGAACTGCACTGAAGGGATCTCTGTTAAAGGGGGGGAAATTGAAAAAAAAGGGCGTTGAAGAGTGTCTCTTTATGGAGGAAAGAGGTCTCTTGTGAATCAAGGGGAGACTATCCAACCGTCAATCTCGAGAAATCTGGTCCCTTATTTGAGGAAGCCCGAGAAAGAGGGGAGGGTCCACGCACGGGAGGAGGAAAATTTGCCTAGGAAGAAGGTTGAAGAGGAAAACGGGTTTCAATCTGAAAGGGCTAACTCGCTCTCCGCAAATCAACAACAACAAAAGAGAGAATGCGGGGGGGGGGAAAGAAACGATTTCACTCCTTCGCTCACAAAGAGATTCTCTCGGGGTCAATTTGGAAAAAATGGGGGAGGAACCCTCACTATGGTGCAGGGACTCTTTATGAAGGAGGTATTCACCGTTTGCGGGTGCCAGGGGGACAGCAACATTGCATGGAGTCCATTTCGGAAGGTTCCAAAATCTCAAGGGGGGGAAGGAGGGTGACCCATACGCACGTGAAGAGAAAAAACAGCTCCCAGGCCTCTATCCAGGGGAAGAAAGAAGGCGACGTTCTGCCGAAAAAAACGCGTTTAAGGACTGGTGGCGGCGGCAAAGAAAAAAGCGAGAAAAAGAGGCGTTACCTTCAAGGCGCCGTCTGTTGACCGCCCTTATCGTTTCCGGAAGAGCTAGAAAAAAACAGGAACTCCTATCTACCTTCTGTTGCCCTGAGGAATAAAAGCTCGAATCATAGGAACCATCTTATGGTGGCGGCACACTTCTTAAAAATTAGGGTCAGGGGGGAAGACTAAATGTCTTCTTATTCTTCTAAAGGGCGGCAGTTTCTTCCTGTGGAGTTCCTAGAGGGAGAGGAATCGCCCATAAGAATTAGTCAGATCATCTTCTGGTAAAGAACGGGACTTGTGCAAAAGGAAAGAAGGGGGAGTCGTGGCAGAAGAACATCTCTTATTCGTTAACAAGAGGTTTAGCTCTGGGGAAGGGGAGAGGGGAAAGGGATAACGCACAAGATTCGAGAGTTCTTCTCTTTTCAGAAATTCGAGCCTTAGCAGTATTAAGAGTTCCCCAGATAGAAAACAGCCACTCCGGTGCTGCTTAAACCAGGAAAGACATAATCACTCTGAAAGTCCAAAAATTCCAAGTGCACGTATATCACTTTCCATGGGGGGATCCTTCCATCGTGAAATAGAAGGGATGAAAGGTCTTCGGTGTATCGATAGAAACCCAGAAATTGCTAACTGTCCCGTCCTAGATTCGCGTAGGAAAGTCCTCTATTGAAAGAGGGTGGTTTTAGGGGGGGGCCCCTGATGAAAAGAAACTCTTCCAATAAATTGAAGGCCATGAAATGAAATCAAAAGGGTAAAAATCAAGGAATAAAAAGGGGGTAAAAAAAAAAAAAGCAGCCGAGCCACAATCAAAAATCTTCTTGAGGAAAGGGGGGAAAAAAAGGCTTAAAACGAATCACTGGTGGTTGTGCGGGAGAGGGCGACCTTTAGGCCGCCTCGCGAAAATTGAAAAGGGAAGAAATTTAACCAGTTGGAATTTCCTTAAGGGATCCTTTCTAAAAAATGCAAAATGCCCCAATGGACAGTTCCATTTTGGAAAAGACAAAGAATGGAGGGAAAGGGAGAAAAGGTGAAAGGGGGGAAAAAATACTGGATTCCTGGGGAATGACTCTATAGAAAGGAATCTTCCGGAAACGACGTAACACTCGGATAAAAAGGAAGCTGTCACTATTCTCTGGGTCCCCGAGGGAAGAGTGGGTCTCAAAAGAAGAGAGGGAACCTACCTCTTGGGGGGGGAACAAAGGAGGGAGAAGGAAGAAGGGAAACCATACTTTTAGATATTCGGGCTCAATGTAAGGACCAACAAAGGGGGGGACGTCTGGATTAAAGAGGCAAGAAAACGGGGAAGAGGGGAAAGACTCAAAGGTTTTTTTCCAGGGCGCCCTCAGAGAAGAGTTAGCAAGAGGGGGAAAATAATCCTTGGAGACGTCTCCCTGACAGTAAGAACCTCCCCTCTCCCACAGGTGAAGAAAAAGAGTTTTTCGGTATCATGAAAATATTCCAAAGGTCTCTGTGTGAGGGGGAAATCCGCCGGGATAAACGCGTGAAGTGCTCAGGAACGCTGGGGGGAAAGTCTCCTTCTCAGGGGGGGGGGATCGTCCTGAAACTTCTCCCTTGGGGGAAACAGGTGGTGGGTGGAAAAGAGAGCGTTTGACTCTAAAGGGGGTATGTTTCGGGGAGAAAAAAGAAACTTTACCTAAAAAGATTATTGACAAGGACGCATCCAAGGGTACATATTAAAATCTTTTACAAATGGCCGGAAATAGTGGTCCCTTAAAAACCCACAGGGGGGGGGGGGATAAGGAAATTGCAACTTGTAAGGAAAAAATCTCCTTAGCACCGTTTCGTAACAGGTACGGGGCCCACCTCCCTGTAAAAAGATCTGCCAAAGCAGAAAAAAACAAAGAAAACCCGTTAAGCCCTGTTCTCCAGCGAAGAATGGAGGGGGGGGGGCTCGGCCTGAGGACGGACCACAAGGTGTTGATCAGTAGGTAGTATTGAAGAAGGGGGGGTATGTGGGAGCTGATTTTTTTTCAAGGAGTTCCTGGACAGGAAGAGGGAAGAAAACCACAGGGCGGCGGGGGCGCTTCTCGTGGAAAAAGTTACCCCTTCGAGGTGGGAAAGAAAGAGGGTTAGCTCGCGGGGGGGATACACTCTAATCAAGAAAGGGCGAGTATTACGTCAGCTAAATATGGAAAGTCCATGTCAAATGGAAAAGGATTCGGAATTTTTGAATGTTGAAGAGATGGGAAGGGGCAACCGGGAAAAGAGGGTCTGCTCGGAAAGTATCCTGTGGAAGTACTTCGGGGAAGGCAGGACTAAGGCTCGAGAAAAGAAAGAAGAAAAGAATCTTGTGGTAAGAGCGTTCCACCTAGACCCAGAGGATTCCTCAAGAGGTCCGGAACGCCTAAGCGAGGGAGAGTTTCCTGCCACGACGAAGACCAAGTTGCGCACAGGCAGAAGGGGATATCTACCGCGCAGGAAAGGGGCGAAGTTAAAGGGCGAGGGGATGGGCGGAAAATCGATCATAAAACATATTTGCTTTGAACCCGCCAATAGTACAGAAAAGGGACAACAGGTAGACGCCGTGGTGCTGCGTGGTGAGCAGGGGGGGATGCGCTTGAAGGACTTCCCGCGAAACAGCCTGGGAGGGGCAGAAAGAAGGGCCGTCAAAGAAAAGCGTGTAACCGAAGTCCTGGATCGCCAAAAAAGAGAAAAGGTCCTTCCTCTTTCCGAGAAGAAAAAGATCTTGCTCTCTGAAAAGACACCGTCGTAGGGGGGAAAAAAGAAGGCCGCTCCTGACCTTGGAAGCCCTTTCTTAAAAATCGCATTTTATCTCTCGGGAAGGAGGAATTCTTCTTGAAAACTAGGGGGACACATCTCCCGGGAAAAAACTGTTGGGGGGGGGTGGAACAAAAGGGCTCTGGTGAAAAGGTCTTTCCCTGACTAGGCCCAAACAACCGGTGAATCCATCTGGGAAAGGGTAAGAGGAGACCATCGTTGCTGGTCAATCGCTGAAACATTTGCGCTATCGAAGGGGACAAATTGGTTTAGCGACAGGGGGTAAAACCGCCACTCGGCAAGGAGGACTCTGAAAAAGGAAAAGATAAATATGAGAGAGAAGTTCTAAGAGTTCGCCGTGTGAAAGGAACAATTTTGCCGAAAGAGCTGCAAATTTTGAGAAGGGCCCACAAGTTCCAGAAATGATTCGCTGGATTTTTTGAAGATTTATTTTCACCGGGGGGGAGAAGTGCCTGGTGGGAAACACAGACAGGAAACCGCTCCAGTTCTGCAGGGGAACACCTAAAGGGGCTATGTTTTCAAACGGGGAAAAGAAACTTTCTCAAGAAAAACCCCAGGGGGGGGACGATCCTGTCTGTGGGAAAAAAAGGGGCCAGGGAAGGTCATGGGTTTAATTTACTGAAAAAAAAAATCTTCGATAACGGGGGAGAGGAAATATTACTAGTCTCTAATATTGGGAAGAAGATACAGACCCTCAATGGTAATGGGGGTCCGGAGACATCTCCATTATTCAAGATCGGGAAATCATAAAGTCTCATCATCTCGAAAAACACTTATGAGGGGGGAGGAGGCTATAGAACATTAACCTTAAGAGATAATGGGGGTCTTAAAGGAGTCTTCATTGAAGATTTGGGAAAGAAACTTTCTCGGAAGATAAAAGAGATCAGCGCTGGTATTATCCAGACCTCTCGTATCCTGGACCATTGGGCAGGAAGTGGGTAGGAGGGGGCGCATCGGGGGGGAAGTGAGTATCCCGGAAGGGGCTTTGATTAAGAGACCCAACCCATTGTATTTGCTTAATCTACGAGGGAATATTAGGGCTCTTTTAATGGGAGGGGGGGGGGGAGCTAAAAAAAGGAGTATTCTTGGAGGTCCCGACTCTTAGGAAAAACGCCGTCCGGCAAAGCAGGGGGGGGGATTTCTCGCATCAGAAAGCCCATCCAGCCAAAAATTATAAAAAGAGGAAAGAAATTCAACGTAGGTTCCATGGAAGGGATCCTAGAAGGAGAGTCCTTAATCAGGATTTATCGAGATTCTATTTTAGAGGGACGGACCCACTCTCTCTCCCTTAGGAGCCTCTCCCCCCAGGAAACTTAAGCCGGGGGAAATCCGTATACTCCCCCCAAAGTTTTCCTGAGGGGGGGGGGGGTTTTTTAGGGGAAGGTGTTAAGGGTCTCCGGTCAAATACCCTTTCCCCCAAAGGAGGGAAGCAACTCCCCTAACCATCCAAAACAAAAACTGTGAGAAGAGGGACTCCCCCCCTGAGGCCACTAACCATCCTGAACACAACGTTCCTCATAGGATCTTAACTATAATCCTTTCCCCCTTATGAGAGAAAATCCTCCTCCTCGGGGGGGGGCTTTTTCCTAAACATTTTTTCTTTGACACATAGAAAAGTCTTTCTTCTACAATTTATCCCCGTACCAAAAACCTTTAACGAAAATTTCCCTATAAATGGGGTTTTATAGAAATCCGTTTCCCCGATTCCACCTTCCCGGAATTGTCCCCATCGAGGTGCGCCCCACGGTTGCCTTCTAAAGTGGGTCGCCATCTTCTCGCTTAGGGGCAAAACTGACCGTGAGGAACCCTCCCAGAAGAAAAGCCGAGTTGGAGGGATTCCGTGGTAGGACGTAGGGGCGCCCGAGCAAGAGGTCTCCCAATCCACAAAGAGCGAGGACCAGTAGTGCCCCCTACTCAGGGCGTCGTCTGCTCAGCCTTGAACGCTTGTCGTTTTCCGGAGGGGAAAAGAATCGAGAATTCCTGCTCCAACTCCCCCGTCCCAGGGAAAGTTGTTCCGGATTGCTCGCTTAACAAAGGAATGGATCGAGACGCTTATTTGAGAACGATGTCATCGAATATCTTGCTTTATAATAATCCTGAAAATATTTTCTTTTCTGTAGAGAGAGCTAAAAAAGAAAACTTACTTATTCGATAACTCCCTTGAGTTGTTGTCCACGGGAAGGGTCACAGGGGGGGAAATCGTGGTGTTTATTGTAGTCTGAAGACGAAAGGGGTTTCCCGACTCCCCGCTTAACAGTTCGGAAAGCAAGGAACATAAGTTCGGAAGTTCCCTGAACAACGAGCAGCGTTAGGAAAAACGGTTCCGTCAGAGGAAGGGTCAGTAAGGCGCGGCGAAGGTGAAATTCAGCCATCTTGTGGTGGTGAGAGGCAAATTGTAGGTGAGAAATGACCAAGTTTTTAAAGACGGGGACAAATTGACCGAATTTCGGGGACATTAATTTCCTGAACCCGCCGGGTGTGGAAAGGCAATTAAAGCAACTGGGGAGGTCAAAAACTTTTTCGTCCTCGGGGGATTCAAGAACGGTTTCTTCGCCCTAGGGGGGGGGGAAAGGGAAGACACAAAGAAAGCCCCCAGGTATTCAAAAATCCAGCAGGGTAATAGAGTTTTTCTTGGGGTCTTCTTCCTGGGGGATATAAAAAAGGGTTCAGTATATCAGATATTGGGGAACCTTTAGGTTTGGAGGGGTGGGGGGAAAGATTGAAGTGTATTAAGAGGAACCTGATTATACACAGGGGTGAAGACGTCCACTAGTCTCTTGTGCGCGGTGCCGAAGGGCCAGAGCGCTGTACAGCTTGAGAAGGGGTTTTGCTAATATCTGAAAAACTCCGGATCGAGGGCAGGAAGAGAAGTCCATGGCAAAGGGGGGGTCATTCTGGAAGGGGGTGTTAGCCTGTTTGAAAAAGAGAAAGCACTCCTCTATAGGGCGCTTACTGGGGATGTAGAGGGGGGTAAATCCAGTCAAGGAGAGATCCTTCTCTCATAAGAATAACACTTAGGAAAGTCCGGGGAAAGGAAAACTATCTTCCACTAGGGGGGACCTTGACGGGAGGAAGAAGTCCGTTATTCCACGGGGGGGAAAGCAGCAAGGGGGGCCTGTCCACGACGCACGGGTTGTCGCACAGAAATCCCGCACTCGGGAAATAGATAAGAAAAGTTACAGCTCCAGAAATTTTGAATGATAGGCTACACAGGAAGGAACAAAGGAAGATGTCGGTAGCACGGGAATGCGTCTTAACAGAGGGGGAAGAGCGGGTTCCGCCTCCAAATGCGGGGAGAGCCACTACAGGGGGGGGGCACGAATGACGTCATACTATCCTTTGAAGGGGAGCTTCTCTTAATAGAAGGCGTGGGGGAAATGTCTTTCGGGGCCTTCTCCATCTTCGAGTCTTTCCTAAGAGTGGACAAGCGCGGGGTCTGCCTCCCGTCGGTTTTTCATTCCGGAATGCCTCTCATTCCCGGGGGAATCTGGAAAAAGGATCTCCTAATGGGAGAAAAGTTTCTCTGCTCGGGGGGGAGATCTTGATACAAGGAGTTAAATGGAGAGTTATCTTTCCGGTGTGGGATGGCTCTTTCTCTTGTGGAAATGTTGCTTGCCGGAGAGCGTTAAAAAAAAGCATGGTCTTATGGGGGGAAGGCCATCTATCAAGAGGGGGGGTCCTCAGAGAAAGATTTGCCGATAGGGCCGACGGCAAATTGGGGGGGGAAAATCGTGAAAGCCAGAGACCTCGGCTGAAAAGAGAATTTGACAGAAAGAGGATTATGAAAAGAGGAGAGGGGGAGGGGAGATCTAGTTCCGAAGGGGGAACGATGGGCCACCCCGTCGAAAGACGGGAAAGGGGAGCTGCAAATTTTTCAGAGGACCAGCACTAGGAAACTAGTGTCGCTTTAGTGGAAAAAAAGGGTAGGCAGTATTGGCCCTCGTCGTCCATCAAAAAAGATGGCGAGAAAAAAAACCAAAGGGATGTTCCCAAAAAAGCTCACGCATGTCCAAAAGGTGTCAAAAAAGCCCGCACCCTCCCAGGAGCAGCTGAAGCGCTACTCCCCTTCTGCGAAGAGAAGGAAGTTCTACGTTCTCCTCAGGGGATAGGAATTTTTACGGACTTAAAAAAAAGCTTCTAATCTCGAAAGGGTTCATCTAGGGAACCCAAAAGTGCAGGAAGATACCATCCCCGACATGAAAGGGGGTGGGAACTTCCCAGGAGGAAGAGCAGCAGGAAAAGCCAAGCAAGCGTTGAAAGTCATAACCTCGATCAGCTCAGCAAAAAAAGAGGGTAAAAGCATTGCAAAAAATACCTGTTTGCAGCAAAGTGGTACTCAAATGGCGTATTCCGGCTAAGCTGGCGGAAGGAGTGACTGAATCGTGGGGGGAGGGGAAAAGATAGCGAAAAGAAGACGCGCTTTAAAGGAAAAGGGACAAGATCAGCTCTGGAGAGCGGAATTAAAGAGAGAAAGCCTTTGCGCACGGGGTGTCTTCTGGGAGGGATCAATCAAGGAGAGGAAGGGTTGAAGGACTTTATCGGGGAAATTTTCAGTTACTTTGGGGAGGGGAAAGAGGGGCTGACACTCGACACAATAAAGATCATTCGTTTTTTCCTGAGGGGATTCTATCATTAGAAGGGTTGGATAAGGGGGGGGGAAGGTATCTCCAAGGGAGACCACTGAAAAGGTTTTTCGTACTCGGTCAAGATAAACAGACCCAATGAAAAAAAGAAAAAGATATAAGATTCCACTTATCAAGCAGGGGAAATGGGAGGAAGGATCTCGCGACGGGCAAGAAACTTCTTTTAAGCGAGTTTTTGATAAGGGGAAGAAAAGATCTCTCTCCATAGAAGACCGGAATCCTCTTTTGTCTGAAGAAACACCTCTCAAAACGAGAAAAAGGATGGATTTATTGGGGGAAAATCCTCGAAGAAGAACTCTTAAATACAAGTGAAAAGGGAAAAAAAGAAATTAATCCATCCCCTCACAAAGACAAACCTCCCTTTTAGAATAAACGAAAATCTATGGAGGAAATCATAACCTCGCTTCCCTCTCCCCAAAGAAAGCAATCTTCTTGATTCCAGAGAAAACAGTGCTTAACGTGGGATCTTTTGGGGTTGGCAGCGGGCACGAGCGGTTCATCCTGCCTAAAAAAGATTACTAAACCGGAGGGGGAGGTGCGAATCAGACATTTAAAAAAAAGAAAGTGGAAAATTAACCCATTTTTGTTGATGGGTCATGCCCTTCCTGGGGAAAAGGAAGGAAAAACGGCTGGTCAAATGGGGGAAAGCAAAAAGAACTAAATTGAGTGAAGGTCAATCTCCTCATTACATTGAGAAGGGACCATATACTGACAAAGAATGGGGATAATCTAGAACACACCTTGAGAGGGATCCTTACTGAAAAAGGGAGAAGCAACGCGCGAGTTGCGTGGAGGGAACTGCTCGGTTCGAAGGAAAGTAACTATCTAATAGGGGATAAGAATAAGAACAGAGGGACCTTACCCTGGGGGGGACTCTTTTATGGGGACAAAAATGATTTCTCGTCAAGGAAGAAAAGGATTGGAAGCAGATATTATCGCACTGGAAAAAAAACCAACAACTGATTTCGTGAGGGGGAATCTTCACAAAAGGGGAATCCCTACGAATCCGGGGGACCGAATATCGGAGGGGGGAGCGTATGTTTTTCACAAGAAGAGTTGAAAAAGCCATTTTGTTCGCCCTCCCCCTCTGACAAAAAAAAAGGGGAAACAGTTCGTTCGGAGAGGGGGGGGTGCAAACTTACGTAAAGCCCCCTTAGGGGAAGGGAAAAGATCATCTTTCAAGGAACTCGAAAACAATGTTCCTGAAACGAATTTGGGAAAAAAGAGAGTCCCTGTGGCGGGGGAATTCAAAAAAAAAAGAATTTTTGGCAGGTACTCTTGAGAAGGGAAATAGGAAACTCAGGGCTTGAGCGGGATCAGGACCGGTCCAAGGGGTGCCCGAAGACGTGAAGAAACACTTTGTGGCATTACAGCCACGGGAGGGAGGAGGAGACTGAGCAGCCCTCAGGGGGCGCCTGCCTTCGGAAATCCGCTTTATGAAAGGAGTTCCAAATTCATCAACACACCATCCGATTCATAAGTTTAAAGAAAATTTCTGAAATAAGAATTCTGCCCAGTTGGGAAAATCCCTTCTGGCTATCTCCCTCATAAGGGGGAAAAGAAGAAAAGAAAAAAAAAAAAAAAAAAAAACAAAAAGGAAAAAAGAACCCAAGAAATAAAGAACCCCCAGAAAAGCAAAAGAATAACACAACCAACATCAGAAAAACCCCAATCCTAACCGAAAACCCCACAAAAGAAACCAAAACAAAAAAAAAAAAAGTTTTTCTTCATCGTTCTTCGTTTAGTGATTTCTTTATTGTTTTCTTTTATGCTTAAGTTCATTTCTTCTCTTTGTGTTGGCGGGATTTGGGAAGTACGCTTATATACAAGGCCGCCCTCAGAGATCGTCAGATCCGAGAGAATCTCTTAGGAAAAGTTACCCTGAAGGGTGGGTTCTCGGAATAGATCCTAAGAGTGCTATATCTATAATTCCCATCCGTGCGGAAGGAAGAAGCGATTTCATTATCACAGGGGAAAGGGACGGTGAGTACTTCTGTCTTCTTCTTGGGATGGTCGTTCTGGTGGAAAGGAATATACACTTCCTCGGGAAGGTAGCTTCGCGGAGGTAGGCGTAATCAGGGGGGGGGCTTAGAAAGGGAATTCTAATAAGACAAAAAAAAGAGAATAACGCCTGATAAAAAAAGAGACTAAATTGGATTCCACTAGACAAATCACGGAAAAAAACTAAAAGTCCTTTATTCCAGGGGAATAAGCGATGGATACCGAATGGACTGAAACGTCGATTCGCACAGGACGCCTCTCGTATATAGGGGAAAGGGACGAATGGGCGAAGGGAGAGGAAGAGAAAGTTTCGGGAAAAATCGATCATCACATGAGAGGGTGAGGTCGCCGAATACGCCCGCAAGGAGGTAGTAGGGGAAACCACATTTACTAAGTCCTTTCTGAAGTTCGCGAAAATAGCAGAGGGGCTAGCCTTGGATGACGAAAGCCGGGAGGCGCTGGGAGAAAAAGATGGCTCTTACACCTCAAGATCTGGATCTCCCAAAAAGGCGCCATCTCTCTCAGGGAAGGGAAGATGGGAGATCTATCTTTCTCTGACTGTCTGTTAGGGGGGGGGGGAAGTCACCTAACGGAGGACAACCTTAGGGGGCGAGTCTCTCAAGACGTTTCTCAAGGGGAGAGCGGTTGGCGGGTAGGAGAGTGCACTGGAAACAGTCGGGGAAAAGGGGGAACAGCCACGGGAGAGGGAGGTAGCTGGTGAATCGGGAAGAAAGTGTCTGGAAGAAAAAAACAAGAGCCACCTTGACTCCATCCATGGGGAGTCAAATCCATCGAGCAAGAAAGGGGGGTGACTTGTCAAAAAAGCAGAGAAACGCCGGTGCGACGTCAAAGGGGGGACGGGGTGCAATCTGGAACAAAAAAAGAGAAATCGCTCTCCGCAATTTGCAGAAAAGAAAAAAGAAAAACCACAAGGTGGAAAAGGATAGCGCTTCTCCTATGGAAGGGAAAAAAAACATTGCACCCGTCGCTCCAGGGAGGCAAAACAGAGCGAATGGAAAGAGGGGGCAGATTGAGAGCTTACCATCACTAAAAATGGGGAAGGTGATACGCGGGGGTGACATACGCTGTCCTGAGTGGGGATTGTCTCTGTAGGGGGGCAGGGCTAATCACCATCAGGAAAGAATCAAGTGGGGGAGTTTCCCCACCTGAAAGAAAGAATGTTTCAACGCGTTCCTAGAAGAAGAAAGAATACCGCACAAAAACACTAGATCCCACTTCTTCGAAGAAAAAAATCGACAGGTTTCTAGAATGCTAGGGAGGAGGTGAAAGAAGGCTATATCTATCCATCTAGAGAGGGGGAGCGTAAATATTAGCTGAACAGTTCTAGGGGTAGTGTTTCGATAAAAATGATACATTTTAAGAAGCCCCCTATAAGGAAAAAAGGAGTCAGGGGAAAATGAGTTACCTCTACTTTAAAAAACGCTAATGCATCTCCAGAAAAGGTGTGCGGTGGAAAAGGTTGCTCCCCCAAATGTTGGGGGGGAGAACTCTCTTGAAGGAACGGCAGTGGAGGGGGACTGGGGTTCAAAAGAAAAGGCATTTTACTTCGGTGTCTCTAATCATTTGAAAGGGGAGACAGATCCATAAATGAGACAACTGAAAAAAGGTAGATTCCTATAGGAGAAGGGATCGCTAGCCTTTTCTGTAAAAAAAGGGTGAATGGCATTAACCCATAGAAGGGAACTCTTAGGAGGAGAAACAGTGGAATCAAGGCGTGGAGGGGTCAGTTAATTTGGCAAGAAAGGGTGCTTAAAACAAAGAAAAAGGAGAAACATTAGGGGATTCTCTTCTGGACTTTCATCTAGCAGTGAAAAGGGGGGGGAAGGATTTCCCGAAATCTTGTCAAAGGCGCCAAAGAACCCACGAAAAGGATTGGAAGGAGGCATCCATCTCGGATAACAACAGTTCCAAAAGGATCAGGGAAACACTATATCACTGTTAGAACTTTAATAGGGGGGAGATGAGTTGGAGCGGAAGAGGTGAAAATCCTTATTGCATAGAAAACTGAGGGTGTCTTCGGGTTTGGTGGTAAACCTCTACGCGAGCTTTCCGAGAAAGGCCGAGAAGGATAAGGGATCCTCTAAAGAAGCGTATTTACGAAAAAGGTTATTGTGGAGGCAAGCATGATCCTTAAAAGGTCTTAAATACCTTGAAGAAAAAAGGAAGGAAAAGGGGGGACAATCCCCTAAAAAGATATCCTTATGGGGAATTTTTGAAAGACTAACATCATGCCGAAACAAATAAACAAGATCCCTTCGGGAGTTCCACAGATTTAACGTGTGGGGGACTACAAGTTGGGTTGGGAAGGCTCCCTTGAGGGAGGCCTCCTCTCTCAGGAAAAACTTACTGGGGGGGAAAGCGGCGTTTCCCCCTTTTCAGGGGGAAGGGAAACAAATTTTTGGGTAAAAGTATTGGAGGGGGGTCCTTTCCCTGAAGGTCGATGAAAAAGCACTTATTTCCCACTTTCCTATGGCGAGGGATTGTCCCTTAAGATTGGAAGTAGATAGTTTTCCCCCAGGCACCATATCCTTACAAATATGGGGATATACCAACTCTCCAAGCGCGGCTTACAAGAGCTCTTGGACGTCAAGGAGGACTCTCTCATAAAACATCATTACTTTTCGTGGAAGCTTTCCCCTCTACCCTAATAGGAGTGACCTGCAAACTATGGCAGGAAAGAACGACGGTCTCTAAGGTTCGGAACTTAACAGAAGTTTCCACTTAAGAAAAGTTCACCCCATACGATGTAATCATATATTTCGGGCGGGGCAGGTTTACCCCGAAATTGATTCTTTATTATTTACAAAGTCAACACACAAAGAACTGAAAGCTATATATAATCCCGAAAAGGTTTGTCCACGGAAGAGAATATATGCGTGTTTTTTCCCCAAGAGAAACGGTATCGAGTACAGGGAACATTTTTTGAAGGGAACCACTAACCTGGACAAAGGGACTTAAGGTACTTTTTCTCATCATAGGGAAAAGTCGTTCTTCGGACACGTCTTTAAGCCGGAAAACGAAGCTGAGTTCTCTCTCGGGCCTCGCCTCAGAATTGTTCACAGTCAAAGTCCTTTCGCGCAAATTTCTGGGGACCATCTTGGGAAGAAAATTTTTTACTTCTGTTTTCATCGGGGGAGAGAACATTCATCAGGCAAAAGAACAAAAAGTTTCCCTTCTTCAAAGGACCCCTTGAAAAAGGACGTTGTGCCTTAAGAGGGGCCGAAATGAGCCCCACACTTGGGGGGTAATTCAATGAAGGGGGTGTTAAATTTTCAGGAATCCCTCCGTTTCAATTGAGCGAGTCTGGAGGGAAACAGAACTGCGGAGAAAAAAGCACACCCACCCGAGAAGGACTCCCCTTAGAAGGGGGAAAAGTCATTACAGAGAGTGAAATAGGGCCTAATCTGACCGGCCTTGCTTTGAGGGTGGGAACCCCAAGTGTAGGAAAGAATATGTTGGTATTTTTTTATGGGATTTGTATTTTGAGGCCGTGTAAGGTTTTCAAGTGTTAAGAGGGGGGGAAAAAGGAAAACAGGCGGAAAACTAACCAGAGGCAATAGCCTTTTATGGGGGAGAGGCCGAGTTCACCCAGACGCAAGGAATGCCCTCTTGTTTCTCTCGCGGGGGTGCTATCATCGATCCGCGAAATTCCCATCCGTGAAAGATACTGCATCCGAGGGGGAGGAAAGGGCGAAGGTCACAGGGAAGGTGGAATTCTTGAGGGGGAGTGTTGGAAGGGGGGGGGTGTGGGGAGGAACTGTGAGGTAAAAACCTCACTCCGCGAGAGAGGCTCACTGGAGGAAGGGGAGGGGGAGATTCGTTAGAGAAAGGAAAGGATGCTAAGAGTCGCATGAAATAGAAGAGAATAAGCTACTTATCCGCTCTAGAAGGGAGGTGGTCCTATTTAAGAAGAAATAGTCATATAAAAAAGAGGGAAAACCTCTCTAAATTCCGGGGGTACACTCCTACTCGGGGGAAAAGTTGACTGTCCACGACTCACATTAGGAGAAGGTTAGCACAAGAGCCTCTCGATAGATCTTCCTAATTTGGCGAGGGAAAGGAGGTGATGGCGCCTTAAGAGAAAGGTGTTGACCAAATAGGAAAAAATGCATCAACTCGCCAGAAAGGGAGACCGCTACTAAAAAGGAACATCTAGAGATGGGAATGCAGTCAAGTGGGGGCCGAAATTCGTTTCGCTCCACGAGAAGAGTGCTCTGATTCGGAGAAGAAGGCAAGCTCGAGGTCCCAGCCGGGGGAGGACGGAGATGATCTTTTACGGAATAGGATCAGGGAGGGTCTGGAGAAACAAAAACCTCTCGCGCAGGGGGGAAGGGGTCCTCTTTAGAAGGATGGCGCGCGATCGAAATGAAAAAACGGAGTAGGGGCAACGAAGCATGACCCTTGAGTAGAAAGAAAAGAAGACGTGGATCGCTGTGAAAAAAAAGGAGGACTCTTTGAGGCAAGGGGAAAAATGGCGTCCCGAGTTTCCGGGGGGGGCGGCACTGTCGTTCGAGGGGGGTGAAATCACCCGAGAAATGTGACAACCTTCATCTCGAAAGAAGAAAAGATGTTCTTATAACCAGACGATCCACTCGGGGGAATCGGGCTGGAAGAGAGGCTTCAACAATTTGTCCGAGAGAACGACGTCAATTGGTTGCGGAGAGGGAAAGAAGCGACCTCGGCGAACTCGAGCAGCAAAGAAAGGGTCTTCATCAAACAAATTCTTAGTAAAAGGGGGGGGTGGAAGAGCGAGTTCTCCGTGAGGGAGGACAAGATTGCACACAAGAGTCAAGGGGAAAGGACAACAATTATTCTATGCTATCGGGGTCAGTCTATATGACTTTCGTGGGCGGGGAAAGAAACGGGAGATCTGTTATTTTACGGAGAGAAAATGATGATTCACCTTTGGAAGGCTGGGCGGGAGGGGGGAGGCCATCCACCGTTAAGAGAAGAAAGTTCTGCCCGTGGGATAAAGGAAACGGAAATTCTCACTAGAAACTTGAATCTTGTTCAGAGCCACGTGCTCAATAGCCTCCAGAAGCAGCAAACCTCTCTCTCGATTTTCGCTATACCACATTTCATTCGTAAGGTGTCTCAGGGTGTCTCGGAAAAGGGGGAAGAAAACCATACCTACTGTGCGGGGATAAAAAAGGTGAAAGGGTTCATCTCGGGAAGAGGGTCTAGGGGCGACGGGGATTTTGGAGTATCCGGACCAGGGGGGGGACTTCCCCTATAAGTCCTAGCAGAGAAAGGAAAGTCTTGGACCTCTAGCGGAAGAATAATAATCTCATCCAGTAATTTGGCCGAAAAAGTGGTCTCACAACAGTACCTGTTGGCATAGCTCGTGTTGTGAAAAAATGGCGGGCTAATTCAGTCACCTCTGAGGGATTCCTGTTCTTATTTCGAGGGGGAAGGGGAAAGCGAAACTTCTCACGTCAGAAAGACTCTCCAACTTATGCCAAGGGTTATCCGCGAGGAGGGAGTGACCTAGAAGGGGGGCGAAAGAAGTGCGTCGTGTGCAGGAGGGGGATCCACTCTCTTGGCGAAGGGGGAACCCGGACTTTAATCGGGGGACGGTGGTAGGAATGGCTACGAAAGACGAGATTCGTCAATAAGGGAAGGGGGACAAATTATTGGTGATGCTAAGGGGAACGGCTTGAAAGAATTACCCCGATACGAAAGAAGCGCATCCACGAAGCTGTAGTACCATCTCTTCAAACAAGCCACAAAAATGAAGGAAGGTAATAAAGGCCGAAGTTTCACTTATATCACGGGGGGGACTTAGCAGGGGACCATCTCGTATGAAGAGACATTGAAAACATTGCTTCGAGGGACCCCCCGTAGGGAGAGGAGGCTAAGCTGTCCGAGAGGGAAAACAATTCTAGAAGGGGAAATCACGAGAAAAAGAAGAGGGGAAGGGCGAAGGGGGAGGGAAATGTTTTCTCAGGTGTGGGAAAGATGAAGAGAGGGGGGGTGGAAGATGAGCCCTGCTGGCCGTGAACCCCATTCTACACAAGAGTAAGGGAGACCCTACTAAAAATCCCTATCTTGAGGGGGGGCCGACGGCTCCTAAAAATAAACAGCAGAAGAGACACAAGAAGGGACGTCTTGCGCACTGCTTGTAAAATGCACAACAGGGTTACGGGGCTCCTAAGGGGGGTGGTCTTCTTGCCTAGACGAGGAGTTTTCATCCTCATATGTACTAAACTGGGGGGACAGGCGATCAAAGAAATTGTATAAGGGAAGGGAAAGAAAAGGTTTTTATTACTAAATCCTGAGGGAACCTTCCAAATTACCCTTCGGGTCAATTTTGCAATATATTTCCAAAGGAAGGCATTAGAAGGGGATAGGTGGATTTGCCACCATAATGACAGAAACGAGGAATCTAACCTAGGAAGCTCGAGGGGAAGGACAATAGCGCGAATTCGATTCGCGGAGACTAGGAAATCTTGAATCTGGAATGGAGGAACTCTACGACGATAGATTCTCCCAACGAAGCTCCCGGATTGTTCCTCGGGGAGGTGACCTTGTCTTTAAACAAATGATGGTAAAGGTAGAAGCCTAAAAAAAAGATAATAAAGGAAGAACGGGAAATCATATTTCAGGGCTTTGGAAGTACAATTTACAAAAACGGATGCGTGGAAGGAGCGAAAACTTATTCTTATGAAAAAATCTCCATACCTCAAAAGGTCCACGGACACTGTCGCCCAACGGTAAGGTTTCCCTCATACTGGTTTCAAGACATCATTTGTTTTTAAGTAGAAAAATTTTCCTGGGGCTCTCTTTTGAGAAGGATCGTACTCGCGGAGAAACGCTAGCAAGAATCCTATGATAGAGCGAAGAAAGTGGTTCCTTCGGCGATAATTTGTTGAAGGAAGGGCAATGCATTCCATCTGGGGGGGGGGGGAAGTAATGGTAACGGGGAGATGGGAAAATGCTACTGAAATTTTGACATATGAAAAGGGGGACCAAATTTAACACGGGGGGGGAGGACCTGAATTTGCTTAACTGAGGGGTTTAATCAATTCATTAAGAGAAGGGTGAAGGAGTAAAAGCATCCCTCCTTGGGGATTTATCTATGTCTGATGAAAAGAGAAGACCCTTCAGAAAACATCCCAAGGAAGACCCTTTATCCTTGGTGCAACAATGAGTGCGCAATATAGAAAAAAACGTTTTGCGGTGACGTCGGCCTTCGTGTTAGTTGAAACCCAAGAGGCACTATCCATATGACCTTTAGGTTGGTGAAAAGGTTCGGGGATTTCTTCAGTGAAGCTAGAAAAGGAAATGTAGGGAGGGACCGTAGGAAGAAGGGAACCCTACAAACACCAGGAAGTCAGACGTTGGGGAAGGCTATTCGACCGTTAAAACCAGGGAAGGAAACGTGGTTTCGCCGGACAGGCATTGAGCGGGGGAACTCTATCGATAAAAAAAGCCCATCCGTGAGAGCGTCTCTGCGAAGAAGAGAGAAAACCTGTAAAGTGTGGAAAGGATTCGGAAGGGGAAATTTTTTTCATGGGCTTCTGGGGAATAGATTTTATGAAGGACATCCCTCCGAGAGATGGGGGTGCGGCTTAATTCGGCGTATCCAGGGGAGAAATGCTTCTCTCACAGAAATGAAAATCATTACAGAGAGAAGAAAAGGGATCTCGAATATTTTTTGTCCCAGGAAGACCCGTGGAGGAACAAGAGTCCTCCCCGGAGTCCTACGGTTCCAAAAAGGGGGAGGAACTTCTCGTGGTTCCTGCAAAAAAGAAAGACGACAAGACCAGGAAACATCGAGGAAAAGGATATCTAACCGCGCGGGGGGGGGTGGGCAAGTTATCAAGGCGTTAGGAAGAAAGCTCAACGGAAGAGACATCACATGAATAAAAGGGAAGCGATGTCGTTAGCCGAATAACCCGGGAGAGTTACCAAGAGATGATGCTGCCAAAGGGGAGGTCCCGGCCGTGATGCGCAAATAAAGCAAGATGGGTTCTGAGGAAAAGCCTTTACTGACGTGACGAAGAGGTCCCAGCCTTTTAATGCAGGGAGGGCGGCCTTCTTGCCTTAAACCTCAGGAGAGGGATCTCCCCAGAAGAAGTAAAAAGGAAGCAAATTTCCGATACCGCTTCTACTGAGAGAGAAGAGCAAACCGTCGGAATGGGGGAGGAAAATTCGCGACGAAGTTATTAGAACGTAGAAAGGGGCCCCTTGCGTTCACCGGGGGGGGGGCTGTTCTCTTTCTGGAGAAGAGCTGCTGGAACGCTTTTGTTGGAAGCGAAAAAGTGTGTTGAACATCACCGGGAAAAGGGTCTCTGTTTAATCGGGGGGAAGGCAAGGTCGATATCCAACCGGCAAGGTACCTCGAGGGAGAGTATTTCTTAAAAGAGACTCTGAATGACCCAATCGTGAGAGAAATTCATCTCGCGGAAAAAGTTGTCAAAGGGCAGGAAGGGCAAATTGGTGTTAGCTACGGGGAAGAAAAAAGCGCCCTCTCTCAAAGAGAAAGAAGAAGAAATCGCTCTCCAAAACACAAAAAAAAGTGCTCAAAATTTCTTATATCGATTTCAGGAAAAAAAGGGGCTTTCACGATTGCAACAAGAGGGAGAAAAATTGCACGTCTTAACAGATAGATGAGATAGTTCAGGGGAAAAAGAATGAAGAACCATCAATATGGTAAGGACCGGGGTTTCATTTTTTAAAAAGAGGTATTCACCTTTGGCGGAGGAAAAGTGACGGTTTGTCTCTTTCGTCAGCCAAAGTAGAGGGTCTTTGCCTGGGGGAAACCTTAACTCTCAAGGGGGGGCAAAACGCTTTGGACAGACTCAAAAATCCAGAAAATCGTATACAACGATATCCACTCTTTCGAGCGCCGAGGACTCCAATGGGGAGACGCGTAATTCTTTTTAAGAAAGACAAGACCGACGTTTCTGCTGGATAAAGCGCGCCATCTCTAGCGGGGGGAAGATATACTGGGCTCGACTCATGTGCGACGGTTAGGCGGAAGAAAGATTTATGGGTGGAATTCCTCCGAGAAAAAGTCCCCTTATGGGGGACCTCGAAGAGAAGAAAAGGATCTAATCAGGGGGGCTACACGAGGCTAAACTCCTTTGGAGGAAAAAACCAGTCACCTGTTGGACAAAAAAGATCGATTTTACTAATAAAGTCTGGATAGGAAGCTACCGAACATCGGGGGAGCGTGAATTCAAGGGGTTCGCTAGACGAAAACTTTCTCTGAAGGGGGAAAGAAGGCGCTGTAACTCGACAACTTAGGGGAAAAAGAAAGAAAGCATAGGGATAAAAGTTGCCTCGCTAAAAGGGCATGCAGTATTTCTTCGTGGGAAGAGAAAAAAGAGACACGCTTAGGCGTGAAAGGGGACTTTAAGCGCGGGAGGACGTCATGGTCGTGGGAAGGGACTATAGTGTCTGATCGGGGGGAAAAAGAGTCATCCTTCGTTCTAGAGAGGGGCAATTCTCTCCTAGCATGATGGGAGGGACTTGACGAATCTTGAAGTATACTCTGAGGAGGAGAAAAAAAGAAATCTATCTCGTGAGTGAGGGAGAAGTCAAACATCACTCCCATGAATTCCTAAGCCGCAGAAGAGAAAGAATATGGGCATGGATTCGCATGTTACTAAAGAAAATACTTAAGAGGAAAGATGGGACTTTCTTTACGTGGTGGAGCAACCGAAGCCCAGAGAGAAAAGACGCTAATAGACTGTCCTCTACTCAAGTGGAGGAAAGGGTAAAGGGGGGATCTCTATAAAAAATAGGGGAGGGTCGCCTTGTGGTTGTAGGGGGCAGAAGAAGGGGGGAGAACAGGAAAGCTTAATGGGAAAACAAATCTAAAGGAAATCCCCTAACACCAACCGGGGGAGAAGAATAGTGCCTAATGCTACATCACGAAGAAAAGCCTCGCCACCCGGCAAAAGAAGTCAAGACTTTCTCCACAGGGGGGGGTTTTCAAAGAGGAGCGGGGGAGTCCTCCAATCGTTTTTTGCTTTGGGGGGAAGGGGGAAGAGGGGAAAAAAAAAGGGGGGGACATCCGCCTCTCTCAGAAGTACTGAAAGGAATCTATCAGAAAAAGGTGAAAGGGGGAAGTGCCTTGAATTAACAAGTGTGTGGATCCCTGAAGAACTATCAGGAGGCGCTTGTCAAGTCCCAAGGGAAATATGTCTCAAAAGAGACATTAGACATTTTTGACGCGGGAAAAAAAAAAAAGGTGGGGAACCATACTTAACAGACATATCCAGGGCGGAAATCTAACCGCCCAGGAGAGGGGCTCCTGAAAGCGAGCTTACTTAACCAAGAGAGAGAGGGAAAAGCCACTAGGGAGTGTTCCTACTTTACTCTACTACGACGAGAGAGGAAAAACGGAGCGACAACAAAGAAGGTCCTCTTGTATTTCTACTCTAAACAAGCCTTCACTACGCAAGAAGGGGGAAACAAATAACTAGTGTACTACAGAGAGGAACACACACTTAATTGGCGGAGATCCTATACTCAAAAAAACACCACCAGAGAAGGGGTGAGGGGAAGGGATACGTTTTCCACTTATTGAGAAAAGAAGGACTTGTAGAAATCGTAGTGTTTCCAGAAAGGGGGGACTGGTCTACATAAGGGGAAAATGCTCGAAAAGAAGAATGACCAATGTTCAACGTGACAGGGGAGTTGCTCATCAGAAATAGTCGGAGAGGAGGGACGACCCCTAGTCAGTAGTCCGGGAGCAAAGCTTTTTCGAGAATTTCCTAGGGAGATCCCTTGAGTTCATCCATCTTTTGGGAAATTTTTTGAAGTGGGGGGTACTCATGGCTATTAACGGACTGAAAAGGGGGGCATATAAAAGGACAAATTTACCAAGGTGGGGAAGCTCTTTCCAGGAGACGGGAAATAAATGAAGGGGAAGAAGGAAAAACGTGTTTTACATTTCTGGAGGAGCAGCCCTCGTTTCGGGCCTCGAGCGGTCTGGAAGATTCGTCGCCAGAAAACACACCCACCGAG
>Ga0179593_1373214_pt1 | contig 26124 bp, 58 predicted proteins | sample CZODoug2_1_08_16_FD_185931 | JGI IMG/M metagenome (GOLD analysis project Ga0179593, IMG submission 185931) | Vadose zone soil fungal communities from Angelo Coast Range Reserve, California, USA - CZODoug2_1_08_16fungal (PacBio error correction) | ecosystem: Environmental > Terrestrial > Soil >...
AGGAAATGCACCACGGACAAATCCTGAAGAAAAAAAACCCTGTAGGACCCTTAGGGACACCGGGGTTTTTTGTGAACAAAAACAAAATATCGGGGGAAAAACAACAGTTAAGGAGGGCAGAAAACAGGTGGGGGGTGGTTGTGGCCAGCAATCGAAAATTAAATGGGACCAACAGAGACCCAACAAACGTGTCCAGGGAAAAGTAAAAGAAGAAAAATTTTGGCTTTTGGGGAAATGGTAAAAGGAAAGATCGGTAAGTTTAATCAAGGGGGCGCCAAAAACAAAAAAAAAAAAAACCAGTACTGCAATGAAAGGTTAAATCAACAGAAAGGGATTCAGATCGTTTGTCCAGGGGGTGCTGGTATTTTTTCATGGGGGATTTTGATTACTGGCCGATGATGGGGAGGTGGGGTGCAATCAGCAAAAAAGCGAGGCAATTCCCCGGAAGGGGGGGGGGGTAGGAGAAATTTCTGATGAGTGGGGAACGTGAGCAGGAAACATTTAGGACAGAAAGAAAAGACCGGGACATTCCTTACAGTCAGGTTCAGGGCATTAAAGTGGCGATTGGGAATAAGAATATGGAGAGCCCAAACAAAACAAATTATCTGCTTTAAGTGTTCCCGTGGGGGGAGAACAGGACGGGAAAAGGGGGGTAAAACAAACAACAGAGAAGTCTGTAAAAGTAGTAGGTAAGACGCCGCTCTGAAACCAGTGATGTGAAACAGCAAAAACGTACCGAAACCAAAAAACGTCGTTTTGGGGGTTGGGTTTGGAAAGATTTTTGTTGGTGGGTAGCAAGGAGGGGGGGGGGGCAAGCGTTTTGAGTCCTTTAAACGGAAAAAAAAAAGGCCCGTGGGAGAAAAATTTGTTGGATGTAGGCAAATCTGTAAACAAAACCTCAGGGGGGAAGAAGTGTGGAATCATACCGCCCGTCAGTCTTTCAACCCTAGACGAAAAACACAGAACAAGTCTCAAAAAAAATCCCATATGGGGGAAAACTAGAAAGCGAGCAAACACAAAAAAGCGGGACGACAAAAGTCCACAAAAAAAAAAAAAACAAACCGTATGTACCCACGACATCAAATATGGGGTAAAACCGGGAGTGTGCCACGGCAAGTGGCGAACTATAAATGAAAACAAGGATGGAAGGGCGGGAAGAAAAATAGGTAAGGATTGGCAATAAGAGGAACTAAAAAAAGGGGAGCGGAAAAAGAAATGAGGTCACTAAGGTGCTAGAGTCGCCCCAAACAATGAAAAGATCGACAAGTGGCTACAAAGTCAAAAGCATACAGTGGAACGGGTTACAAAGTAATGAACTGAGAAAGACCAGTTGGAGATGAGGGAAAGAGACACCAATGTATGTAAGACCAAGCGGGGTTCGTTCCCAGTTATAAGAGGAAGGACGAAAAAAGGGGTTGGGGATGACGGCCCCCACGGGGGCAGGAACCCGGGGAGAGTAACTGTGAGAGGGGGATCATGGGGGGCCTGGCGCCGGGCCAAAACGACCAAGATCGGTCTGGCGTATATGGTGTAAGTGGTCTAAAAATGCCCAAAGGTAAAAAAAGGGGGGGTGGACGCGGCGGGTGGTTTGGTTTTGGGGAAAAATACTGAGGAGTTCTTTTTTTTTGGGGTCCCCTGTGGGGGGGGGCACCATGATGGGATACCTTTTCGGGAGGACAAAGGTGGGGCCGAAAAAATATAATGTGACGACAAAGGTGTAAAGGGGGCCAAAAAACCAGGAACCTGTGGGTTAAAAAAAGTGAAAAAGGGGGAAAGGAAGAATAGCAGCCATTTAGTAAAGAAGGTGAGGAAAAAATATGCCATGACAGGGAAATTGGCAAAAGTGCGGATTGGGTCGAACAATTAAGCAACCAATTCTAAGACCTTAGTAGCGTAAATCTTACACAATGGGAACATTGATTATGTATAAAGCAGCTAATGAGGGGGGGAGGAAGGGGCGAAATCCTTGGGAAAGGGGCAGAGGGGAAACGCAGCAGAACCGAAGACGGGGGGGGGCCAACCGCCCTGCGGAAAAAAGCAAAGGAGAAAAAAAGGGGACCAACTTGTACTGGAAATAACAATAAAACACAAGTTAAGAGGGAAGGGTTAAATGTGGGAACAACATAACTACCAGAACACCAAAAGAACAAACAAAGAAAAAGGCGAAAAAAAGACCTTCAACAGACAATTGTCACAAGGAAAATTAAGTAAACATGTGGCACGGAAGGGACGACTGAATACTAAAAAATGAGAGAGAAAGAATAGTTGTGGCTCTTAAAAAGGGGGGCAGAAGAAAGCCCCCATGCAACAAAGGGAAGGTAAGGAAGGATGAAGAAAGAAAAGGAACTGTGGGTGGGTAACGGATAGAAGACAACGGACTGGTGGAAAAATATGGGGGGGAATTGAGTTTTTGGTAATGGACAAAATTGGCACGAGGCCGGTCAACAACCAAAAACAAAGGGAGATGGAAAAGGGGAAAGAGAATGCAATTGGACAATGTTACAAAAACATGCAGGGATAGGGCCTGAAAAAGGTACGTAAAACATCTTTTAAATAATGGAAAGAACATCCGAGGTGTGAGGGAGGGGACTTCCCTGTCAAAATTGTACAGAAGATGCCAACTACACTTGTCTCAACTCTTTTCTGAGGGACCAGACAGAGGCAGCCTGGTACAAACAAATTTATTCTTAAGTGTCAACACTGGGGAACGGTTGAATGGTCGACGAGGGGGAAGGAACTCACAACAAAAAGATTGGGAGTTTGTTGCAAAGGATTGAGGGGGGGGGGGGCAGAAGCCAGGGGTATAACGGGAGGTGTTAAAAATTTCCAGTCAATGGGTCCGCCCAGCTTGAACGATGGGCGCATTGGGAAAAACGGACGAGGTGAAAAAGAGGGGGGTTTAAGGCTAACTAATGAAGAAACAGGCAGTCCGGCAATGGAAAAGTCCATCCGAGGGGGATAAATATCATGTACAGGGGGTGGGGGGGGGGAAGACCTGCCACCGTTACAAAATAGGGTTATTATGGGGGTTCTCAAAAAAACTATAAAACTACAATTTTCCATTGGGGAAAAAGGTGCAGGGTACTCAGGGGTTACCAAAACCTGGTTCTGGCTGAGAAAGACAAAAAAATGGACGAGACTTGGGGGGGTCATCCCCAGTATTTTTAGCAGGAGGAGCTGAACCCCCCTGGGTATGGGGGTGGACAAACAAGAAAAATGGGGGAAAAAAACACAAGAAAAGGGGAGCGGTTTTGAAAAAAAAAAAGAAAAGGGAGAACACCACCCCGCGACGGGACCTTACCGTCAAATTGTAACAGCCATAAAGCGAAGGGGGGCCATACGGTCCTGGGGGGGCCAGCCAACCGGAAAAAAAGAGAACGGGGGTAAATAAAGGGTGGAAAAGGTGAAAAAAACTTCCCACAAGGGGGCCGGGGGGACAACAGAAATGGCTTGAAAAATGGGACGAAATTAAAGAAAAGGAGGGAGGTTCCGGACCAAGGGGGGGTATTTTACGGAGAACTGGAAAAGAGACAAAAAGGGACGGAGAGGGGGGGTGGTCAAGAAGAATCCTCCACGTAGGGGGGGGGAGTGGGAGAAAGGGAGGGAATGTAGAGTGTGGGGGAGGGGAGAAAGGCAAGGAGAAAAAAGGGACAGAAGGAACTAGGAGTGGGGGTAGGGGCAAGAAAGGGAGTTGGGGAAGGTGGGAGGGGGATAGGATAGGAGGGTATTCTCGCAAGGGGAAGAAAGGAGGACAACGAACGGCAAGACGAGATACGAAGAAAATAGAGACGGGGTCAGGAAGAGGGACGAATGTGCAAAAAGTAGGAAAAGCGGAGAGGGGCCATAGAGGAGTAAAAGGGGCGCGATAGGGAAAAAACGGAGATAGACGCGAAGGTAAAACAAGAAGGAGAGTACGTACTAGACAGGACAGAGAAATACAGGGTAAGGAGTGAGGTGGGGGTGAGGGGACGTGGAAGAAGAGAAAAAAAATAGATTGTGGGGAGCCGTGGTAGGTCCTCCAGGGAGTAGAGAATGGGTTGCGTCGTAATTGGTTTATTGGGCGGAGGAGGGGGAAGGGAGGGGTGGCTGTGTGGGGTGGTGGGGAGGGGTGGGGGGTGGGGGTCAAGCAGAAGAGAGGGAGAAATTATCAGAATCAAATATTGTCTATTTTGCGGCGGACTTCGTTTTTGTCTGCATACAAAATTTGGAGAAAAGAATGGGAAGGAAGAAACTGTAAGACCAAAGTGGAAAGAACCCCGTTGTACAACACACGGGCGTAAAAGAGGACGCGGAAGGACCATAAAGATGAAAAAACTGAATAAGAGCCAGTGGGTAAGAAAAAGAAGCAAAGTAACAGGAGGAAGAAATTGGGGAGAGAAGTGGGGGGGGCACAGGAAGCCAAGTAGGAGGAGAACAATTCGGGGGGTGGGAGTAGAGAGGGAGGGGCAAGGGTGATGATAGGGCGGAAAATGGATAGGTGGAGGGCGGCGGTCAACAGAGAAAACCGGAATCGGCGGGAAGAGTAAGGGAATCAGCGGAGTAAGGGATGGATCAAAGAAAGTTTGAGAAACGGAGGTAAGAAGAAGGTGTTAAGTAATTCAGAGGGAGGGAGAGAAGAAAAAGAAGAGTGAAGAGCGAGGGGGGGGGGATGAGGGAAAGCAAAACGAAGGGGGGGGGGGCTTAGTAGAAGAGGAGGATCTGATTAGCGGGAGGAGATGGCAGTATGTAGGAGAAGAAAAAGAAGAGGAGACGCAAATCTATTAAGGGGGGTCTCCGGGGAGGATGGTGAGAAAGCAATTTGCTCTGCGTTCTGAGGGCCCTCTGGAGGGAGAAAACAGGAAAGAAGGAACTTCAAACGCTGTAAGAGGGGGAGGTAGTAGGAGAAAGAATGAGATGAGAGGATAAGTGGAAGAGTAGTGGTGGTGTGGGTGAAGTGGAGGGGGTAGGGTAGGCAGAGGGGGGGGGGGGAGACGGGAGATGTGCAAATAGGAGGAGGGGTTGGGGGTAAACCGGAAGAGGAGGGAGGGAGACGAAGAGAAAAAAGAGGAGAGCAGGGGGAAAACGGTAAAATTTGGTGAGAAAGGGGAGAGGGATAGGGAGAAGCAAAAGTGAAAAGAGAGCAGGGGAAGGAGCAAAGAAGGGAGGAGATAATGAAGGGAAAAGCGGGCGGGGGAGAAAGGGAGTTTGAAGGGAGTCTAGTGAGGCAACGGGTAAGAAGCAGTTGGGTAGAAAATAAGGCTAGGAATGTGAGGGGAGAGAAAGGGGGAGAGGTATATAACCGGCTGAGAAGGGGCGTCTTGGAGAAGAGGAAGTCGTGTGCCAGGAAAAAACGGCAATGACGGGGAAAAGTGGGAAGGAGATAGGAAGGTATGGAGGAGGAGTAAAAAAGCGCAGGGGAAAAGGACGGAGAAAGAAGAGAAGGAAAAGATTGCATGATGGGCGACGAGTCTGGGATGAAAGAGTAGAGGAAAAATGGGTGGAGGACTGGAGGGGTGGAGATAGCTAGAGGGAATAGGAGTGCAGGATAATGGGAAGTGGGGGGAGGGAAGGAGGGGGAGGGAGGGGGTTAGAGGGGAGATAAAAGAGGGGGGGACGGGATGGTAGTAACAAAGGCGGAGGCATCACGAAGGAAAGATCGATACGGGGAGAGAAGGTGGGGGTATGGGCTACGGGACAGGATGAGAAACGTGGGAGGGCGTGGAGCAAGGAGGGGGGCACTGGGGAAGAATATGACCACGATGTAAGACGGAATAGAAGGTTAGATGGAGAGGCGGCGGGAGGATATAAGTAGGGTAGGACAGAAGAAGCAAACGAAAAAAGGCGGGGACTGGAATGAGAAAAGAGAAGTAGGGGAGGGCGGGAGAGTCGAGGGACGGAGGAAGGGGGGGGCAGACAAGGCGGGGTCACGCCAATACGAGGAGGAGAGGGAAGAAGAAAGTAGAGCAAGCGAATAATGGCTCGGGGGGGGCAAAGGCAGGAAAGAGGGATAGTACATTATAGGGGGAGAGTTGCGCAAGGAGAGATGAAATAATGGAAGAAACAAAGGGGACGGAATCGAGCGGAATGGGCCTGTAGAGGTAGGGGAGGAGAGAGGGGGATTGGAAGGGGAGGGGGGGGGGGGAGAGGGTGGGGGGGAATGGGGGAAAGAAGAGGAAGGGTAAAGGTGGAAGGGGGAAAGAAAAAAGGAAATAGGGCTGAGGGAAACAAAGATAAAAAGAGCCAAAAAAAGAAGAGATTAATAGGCGGGGGGGAGGATAAGAGTTAATGAGAGATAATAAATGAAATAGGAGGACTTGGGCGGAGGACAAGGAGATTACAGGGCAAAATCAGTAGAGGCCAGAACGGCAAGACCCGGATTGAGAACCGAAGAGAAGAGGAGAAAAAGAAGCAGAAGAAGTAAGACAAGAGATAGGAGATTTGAGGACCAGAGGAAGATGGAAAGATCGGGAGAAGATGACTAATAGCGGGGGATGGGGCGCGAGAAGAAGAGGAGCTAGAGAGAGCAGGGGAACTTAGGTGGGGCGGCAGAGGGAGAATAGGAAATAGGGGGGAGGGAAAGAAAAGGGTATAAGACGATAGAAGTGGAAAAGGGAAGGAGTGGGGGGGTGGTCTGAGAGAGTATGGAGGGAACAAACCATAAAAAGTGAGCGCACAGGAGTGAAGGGAGGGAAGAAGAATAGCAAGGTAAAGGGGGTGAAAGACGGAAGGAAGACGGAATAAAGGAGAATAAAGGCTGAAAAAGAAAGATGAAAAAGCTAGTGAAACGGAAGAGATACAGGGGGAGCTATGACGGGAATGAACAGGAGGAAGAGGGCGTCGAGTAATGAACGAGTGATGAAAAACCTAGAAGATAGAGACAGGAGAACGGGGGCACAGTAGTCCGAGAGGAATGAGTGGAGAGAACAACAGGATAGGAGAACAATGAACGTAGTGGGAAGAGGAGAAGAGAGGAAGAGGTAGGGAAGGGGATGGGATGAACAAGGGCGCAGAAAAAAATTGAAGAGTATGATCGGTAAGAATCGTTAGGAGGGGGTGCAGTGGAGATACGGGGATGGGGGATAGGGAAAAGATGGGACAATAAAAGTGACGAGGTGGAAATAGAGCGAAGGGAGAAAGTGCGGAGAAGATGTAGAGTGCACAAAGAAAGTGACACGGAAGGAGGAAGAGAAGTAAAAAGTTAGGGGAGTTAGGGCGGGAAGAGAGCAAGGGGCGAGGGAGGTGGTAGAGTGAAAATGGAAAGATGGGGGAAAGGGGGGAGGGGGCGGAGAGAGAGGCGGCACACCGAAAAGCGAAAGAAGGAGGCAAAAGATATATGGTAGAAAACAGGGGAAGGGAAGAAGGGATAGGAAGCCTAGGGGTGAAGTAATGAAAAAGATGGGAAAGGAGATGGTAAAGGAGGGGGAGGCGGGGAATGGGAGAAAAATGGTGGAGGCGAAGGAGAGGGCAGGAAAAATAGGGTGGGAACAAAGGGCGGAGAAAAGAAAAGGAATAAAAGAGAGGTTGGAAAACAGGAGAGAGAAGTTTTAGTGGGAAGGGTAGGGGACGGAGAGTTAAGCCGAAGGAGGAATAAGAATTGGGAAGGGGGGGAGGTCGAAGGAAGGGGGGAAGGTAGGGAAGAATGGGATCAAGGAAAAGGGAAGAAATAAGCAGGGAGAGGGTAAAATGATGTAATCAGGGGGGACCAAAGAGGAGTGGATGCGGACTAGAGGGGGGTAGAATGCCGACAGAAGAGATGGAGGAAGAAGGGGTGGGGCCGAAAATCAAACGGAGAAGTAAAGGGGGAAGATAGAGATGGAAGGTAAAATTATATGAGGAGTGGAGACGGGAGAGACAAGAACAAGGGGATTGACAAAAGAAGGGTATATGAGGGAAGGTAGGGGGGGAAATGGAGACAAGATAGGGAGGAAGGGAAAATGCGCAAGGAGGAGGGGACGGGAGGAGGGGGGCAGGTAGAAAGAGCTGAGGTGAGGGGCAGGAAGTAGCAGAGAGCTAAGAGAGGGACGTGAGATGAGAAGACACAAAAGTATAGAAGCCTACGTAGGGGGTTATGGGGGGTTGTGGTTGGGTGAGGTGTTGGGGGTGGGGGGGGGGGGGTTTGGTGGGGGATTGAAGGGGGGGGGGGGCTTGAGGTTTGGGGTTGGGGGTTGGGTGGGGGGGGGGGGGGGGGTGTGGTGGGGGGGGGGGGGGTGGGGGTGGGGGGGGGAGGTGTTGAGAGGGGGGTGGGGGGAAAGAGGGGGTGGCGGGGGACGGGGTGAAGAGCGGGAGCAGGGGAAGAGAGTGGTCGGGAAGGGACGGGATAGGGGGAACTGCACGGGAGATGTGGGAAGAGAAGAGAAAAAGGGGGGTTAATAGGGTCAGACGACGGGGAAGGGGGGGGAGGGTAAGGGTGAAGGGGGAAGCCAGAGGGGGGGTGACGGTAGGGAAGGAAGGGACGGTAGAAGACTGCAGGAGCGGGAAAGGACTTATCCGCGGGAAGGACTGGGGGGTGTAAAAAAACCTATCGGGGAGCTTTTTAAATGGGGAAAAAAAAGGTTTCATTGTGAAAGGAAGAAGATGGAATTGGAAGTGGTAACAGGGAGGGTTCAAAAAGGGTTGGGGTAGCCGGGGGGGGGGACATAGGTTTAACGCCACAAAAGAGACCAAACCTGGTTTGCAGGAAGGGCGAAAGGGGACGCCAACCCCTCTGGGGGAAAAGAAGGTGAGACAAAACGAGTGGTGGGGGTTGTCAACCAAGCCAAAATGAAGATGAAACTCACTGGGAAGGGGCTACATGGAAACTACACGAGCAGGGCTTTTCTACAAACAATTTATAAAAAAAAGGGGGACAGGGGCGGGTTAAGTAGGGAGGGGAGGAAAGGAGTCCAGATGATTGTGAAATAACAAGCGAGTATAGCAAAAGAAATGACGGCGCAAGAAGAGGAGAGAATACGGTGGCAAGCAAAGGGAATGGGCAGAGGAGGGAAAAGGAAGAGAGAGCGGTGGAGGAGGGAAGGCGAGGGAAAGAAGAGGGGTTGAGAGGTGATTTCCACTTACTTACCCCCACTCTTTTAAAGAAAAGGGGGAGAGACCCTCTAAAAAGAAAACTCCAAAAGAAAAGGGGCGATAAATCAACAATTTTTTCCGGGAGAGGGAAATATGAAGATGAAAAAACCGGAAAGTTTCTAAAAGGAAGTGACAGCGCTGCCCAAACATGGAAAGAGAGAATGATCGAATTCGGGGAGGGTTCTTTCGGTAACAAGGGGGAAAAAATGATAAAGCAAGGGGAGGGGAAGGGTTGGGTTGAGGTGGAATAGACACGCCACAAATCCCGGCATCAATAAAAAAAAAAGAAGCAAGCCAGTGAAAACTCCGCATCGGAATTGATATATAAAGTTTTGGGGGCTGAAAAAGGAAAAATTTCACTTTGTACGGTTAAATCCACAGGGCATTTTGGTAAAGGGTGTTAAAAAACGGGGGAACAGTGGGAGGTGGCGGGGGCCAATAAAAAACCAACACTGGATGCTTAGGGGACAAAAAAAAGCCGATTTGGTAAACCCACAATGCAAGAACGGAAAAAAAAAACTTGAAACAAGGGGTGATTGAGAAAGGGTATCAACCCCTCAAACAAAAACAAAAAAAAGGAGAAAGAATTAGGGTAAAAGGCAATAACCGGGTGCAAAGACGCACAGGGAGGGAATTTGACCAATAGTTTGGGAACACAGGGGAAAAAAAGTTTGGGTTGGGGGGCTTTTGCCCGGGGGGGGGAAAATAACAAAACAGGTTTGACTAGTAACGGGAAAAAAAAATACTGGTGGAAGGGGGGGGGAAAAGTAAGGGGAAGGTTAAAAAAAATGGGAAGACAAAAAAAGAAAAAAAAAGAGGAGAAAACTGACAAGTGCCATCAGGGGGGGGGAGGGAATCTTGATTAGAGGGGGGTGCAGAGAGAATACAAGCACACAATCCCGACATAAGCAAAACAATTGCTGGGGGGAAGAGGCTTCCACAGAATGTGGGTTAAAAGAAAAAAAAACCAAAACGCCAAGTTAGGACCTTCAAGGTTGTATCTTAAGTTGAAAGCACCGGGGGGGTGTATTCGGGGCAGAAGGACCATTTATCTACGTTTGAAAGGACACGGGGGTTGGGTGGAAAAAAGAGGTGGTCATTGAGTTAATCAGTTTGGGTCAAATGGGTGGATCCAAAAGGAAAATTTTGGTTGGGGTTTCGGGGTGTGGACAAGGGACAAAATCGGGGGAGTAAAGGGGGGTACCAAGAAAAAAGAAGAAAAAAGAAATACCCAAGGAAGGGGGGTGTGGTTTAGAAGATTAAACCAAGCGGTAGAAAATTGTCACAAAAACCTAAGAGAAAGAGCCGGTCTCCCCAAATTGGGGGAGGGAAATGAAAAACAGCGTGGGGAGCTAAACCTTTTCCTCTTTTGCCGGGAATTTGGAACAGGTGGTAATGGGGTTAGGGCACAGGAAAGGAAGTCAGAACGAAAAGATGGCATTAATGTGCAGAAAAAGAAAAAAAATCAAAAGGAAATCCAAAACCGGGAACATAAAAAGAATAAACTTTGAGGTAGAAACAAACAAAAAAATGGGTAAAACTAAACGGGGAGAAACTAAAACCTACCTTGGGACGGAAAAAAATCAGCTGATAAAGGGAGCGGGGCGAAATAAAAATAATGGGAAAGGGGGAAAAAGCCGCCTAGTTGAGGTGAGAGCAGTATAGGATCGCAAAAGGAAAAAGATAAACGGGTGGTAAGGAGGAAGAAAAGACAACCCTGGGTTGGGTTAAATTCTCAATGGACCGGCAGGCCACAAAGGGAGGTAGGAACCAATAGCTTTGGGTGGGTGGCTGGGGGGGGGGAGGATTGCGCCAAAAGAAAGGAAAAAAAAAAAAGTTTTTTTGTGGTAGGATCAGGTCTTTGGGGGTGTTGTGTTTTTGGGGAAAAACCAGGGACGGGGGGCAAAAAAAAACCCCCCCCCAACAGGGGGGAAAGGCAGGTTTTGGGCTAAAACCCGAAAAGGGACGCCACAGGGTTGGAGGATGACATTGTGGGAGCCCGCCAAGTGGGGGTAGTGAGGGGACAAGGGACATGGGGGAAAACTTGCCGGTGAGGGTTTATATGGTGAAGAGTACAGCCCAGACACAAGTGGGCAACGTACTTATTATAATTATAAAATAAGGCAGCTTGCGGGGGGAACTAGGCTGTATGGGGAATGGAGTCAAAGTGAAGCGGGTGGGGGGTAAAAAACGCCTGAAAAGATCACCGGAAGCGGGCACGTTACTTTTAAAAATGGAAGGAAAAAAAGACCGGAAAGGAACAGGTTTCAAGTTTCAGGGGGACCCCAAAAGACCACAAAAGAAGGAGAAAGATAAAAACAAACAGCGCGAAACCATTTAAAAGGGATACCCAAAAAGGGGGAAAGTTTTGGGGACCGTACAGACTGCTTAACAGAAAAACGATCGTAGGAAGCGTCCCCCCGGGAAATTTGTCCAGAAGAAAAACGGACCAAATAGAAGAAAAAAAACTTCTTTCCAATCAAGGTGGAAGCGATCAGAACGATCATTGGGGTAGTATTGGTAAGTGTTAAGGGCAAAAACGGCTCGCTTCAACAACACAAAAAAAAGGAGAGAAGAAGAGACAAAGGCAAAGGGAAACAAACCTTAAGAACAAAATGGACTGATGTAAAAATCGTATAAGGCCAGCAGCAGGGGGGCCAGGGGCGGTGAAACTTAAAAAAAAAAAGTGGTTAGCGCTGGCCAAAAGAAAAGAGCGTCGGGGTATTAAAAAAGCAAAAGGACCTGGCAAATTGGATGCGTGCAGGGGGGGGGAACGTTGATATTCGAGGGGAAAAAATGGGGGGTGGGATCCAGGACAGAGGTACTTCTTTGGGTGCGGGGGGAGGGGTAAAGGGGCCTGTAATACGAGGGGGGAATGGAATAAAGGTTGGTCCAAAAGGAAGGAGGGCTGATATTTGAAAAAATCGCCGTGGAAAACCTACTGGACGACAACTTGCAAACAAATCGGACGGAAAGTTGCAAAGGCATCCGCAGTGGGGGGAACACTGTGAAAAGAGAACACCAAATACCCAGGCACGTGGATGTTAATTGGGTCAGGCAAATTAAAAACATTCAAGTCATGGCAAGTATACCTCGGGGTAAGAACTCCGACAGACAAAAACAGAGAAAAATTGGGGAGGGGAAACTTTGGGCAAGGAAAAAAACCAAAAGGGCAAATTGGGGTGCCAAAGAAACATGGCCAAAAAGAAGGAACAAAAACCCAAAAAGAAAGGGGCAAGACCAACTTCATTTGGGCATCTGGGGGTAACGAAAATATTTCAGCAAGAAAATCAAAGGGGGCTCAAGGAAGGGGGTGGGGCCAGCGGCATAAAACGGGGGAATAAAGGGGGACCCTGAAATGGACAAAAGTGACAAACACACTCTAGACTCCTGGCCGAACATGAAATAAAAAGATGATGGGGAAGCCATTTTGAATTTTAGGAATGCCGTCCAGCTCAAACTGGGCAGAGCGAAGGTGGGGTTAGGTTGGAAGAAGGGGTTTGTGAGCCACGGTGTTGGAAAATTGGGTAGGAAAAGAGAAGAAGGGGAGGGGGGTCTTAGTGGGGCACGGTTTTGGGAAAATCGGTTATAACTGACAGAGGGGTTTACAACACCGAATCCGTTGGGGGTTAAGGGGGGACCAGGGAAAGGTAAAAGACCAGAAAAAAAAACAAGATAGGACAGAACGGGGGGGGGGGCAGCGGGGGGGGTGGTCACCGCAAAGGAAGCCAGGGACTTTTTAGGGGGTGGGTGGAGGAAGGTGTCCGAAGACAGGGGGAAAATGTCTTTTAAAAAAATGGGGGTATTCAAAAAAAAAGGGGGGGTCATAGTTGGTTTGGGGGTAAAGGTACGAGGAAAATGAGAGGACAATACCACCGCCAAAAAAGACGGGTGGGGGGAAGGGGAGATCAAAATTTCCAGGGAAAAAAAAAAGGGGGGCAGACAGTTGGGTGGAAATAACAAGGGAAAGGATTTGAGAAAGGCCCATTTGAATGAGAAAAGGATGGGGAGGAACGATGCGGGGCTTGTCAAAAACCGGGGGGGGACCCTGGAAGAAAACTGGGAGACAAAGAAATTTCAAGTGGGGGGGGAGGGTTGAGATTTTACTTATAAAACAAGGAAAAATCCAGAAGACAAAAAGAAAAAGAACCAATCAGCTTCACCAAAAAATTGAAAGGGTGGGGCAGTTGATTGGTTTGGGGGCGAATTCCATCAGGTATGTTCAAAAAAAAAAAGATAAAAAAGGGGCATCCAGGGGAAAAGGGAAACGAAAAAATGGGGGAGCTGGGGAAGACAAGGGAGGGGAAAACCAAAAACTGGAAGCACGTCACGTTTTAAGATTTTTAAACCGATGCCCAGCAGGGGGAAGGAAAAAGGAAAACAGGGTTTTCAGGGGGAAAAAAAATGGGGATAAAAAAACGTGAAAAGGGAGGAGGAGGAAAGGAGAGAAAAAGGGAAAAAAGGCCAAAAAAACTGTACCATTCCAGGGGGACAGAGTGTTAAAAATAAAACAAAAAAAAGAGCTTTGGTCAAGAAGAGACAGGGGGGGGGGGTTTTTGCCATGAAGGGAAGGTGGACCACATAAGAAAAAAAAATACGGGAACGGAGAAGGCCTGGGGGATAGGGGGGAAATGGGGGAAAAGGAATGCAAAAAAACAATAGGGGTTCCAGCCGAGGTGCAAAATTGCTTAAGGGTTGTGGGAAAGGGAGGGGGAAAAAAGGCCGGAGGGTTGGGGGACGGGAAATTAGAGAGAAAGAACAAAAGACCGAACAGCAATGGAGGAATAGGTGTATACAGAAAAGGGTTTCAGAAAGAAACCCGAGGATAGGACATTTGGTTGGAAAGAGGGGGGGTTATAGGAAAAGGGACAGCAGCACAGACTGGTTCAACGTACGAAAAGTGTTGGAAATGAGGGGGGGGTTGAATTGTGTAGGGTTACAAATCAGGTTTGAAAAGCATGTAGATAGCCAAAAAAGGGGGGGTTGGGTGGCGTTTGTTGTGTGAGAAGCAAGGGGCCAATAGGGGGTTGGAAAGGGTTGGAAACACCCAATCTCAGAGGTAAACAAAGGGGGGGGGGAAAAGAATTTTGGGCTGTGTATGACCACCTCTTGTAGAAAAGGCTTAGAATAAAATTGAAAAAACCAATTCACAGGGGGTTGCGGGTGGGGAGAGTACCGGCACAAAACGGGGTTTGACGCCATATTTTGGCGGGATGGGGTTCAAACAACTGTTGGGTGGTTTCACTTTTGAAGATAAGAAACCGGGGGGAATGTTGAGGGGGAGAATTAAGTGTAAAGACTAAAAACAGGGGAAGAAGACCAATAAAAGAAAACTGGATGATCGGGAGCCAAATTAAAATGGGACCGGTGGGGCCGAAAAAAGTCAAAAGAAAGAAGACCCGGAATGGGACAAGTTTAATGAAGCAGAAAAAAAGACGCAAGGGAGGGGCCGACGGCAGAAAAAGCAATGGGGGGATCCCGCTGTGGCTTGTTCGGCAGAGGGAAATAATCAGACAGAAATCCGCAGGGGGTGGTGACATGCACGGGGGCGGGGGAAGACCCCCCTTTTAAAGGAATGTATCTGGATCGGGCTGGCCGGTTGCGATTGGGAAACAGGCGGGGAAAAATATTGTATGTCTAAGGATAATGTAAGCAAGAATCAGGAAGGGGGTTATGCCGTGAAAGGCCATTTGGTTGGGGGGATGGGTTTGGTTTTTTGGAGAAAAAAAACGGGCCGGGGTGTTTTTGGGGGAAAAAAAAAAGGGGAGGGTTGTTGGGCCAAAGGGGGAAAAAAACCGGGGAATCACTTTTCTGTGGGGCAGTTGGGGCCCACACGTTCGCAAGACCCTGGGTGTGGGGGAGGAGCAGCCCTCCGTTTCTTTGAAAAAAGAGGGGGGGGTGGGATTACATGGACAGGGGGAAAAAAAAAAAAGGTGGGAGAAAGTTAAATTACGAAGGGACCGTCGGGGGGGTATGCCAAGGTCTGTGATACAACTGAGAGGGTCCTTTAGGCCGGGGAAGAAATTTGAGAGGAGTTGGCGAAGGGTACAACAGGAAGGATGGCACGAAAAATTGTAAAGGAGAAACGCGAAAATTCCGGCGGGAAAAAAAAACCAGTAAGAAAAAGGGTAACGAAAACCTAGGGGTTAAAAAGGCAGGGGGCCGCAAGTACCGCCAAAAAAAGAATTAGAAGACTACACAACAGTCCAGAAAGAAAACAAGTTACAGGACAAAACTAAGAATAAGGACCGAAAGTCTGAAGGGATAGGAAGAAAGAGATAGAAAGTGCAGGGAGGGAAAAAGTTAGCAGAAAAGCCCCTTGGCCGATTGATAGGGGGGGGGAAAGAATGTGTTGTGGGGGAAAAAAATAAAAAAAAGCCCGTAAATGGGTTAGTTTTAAGGCCAACCATGAGAAAAAAAACACCCAGGAAGGAGGAGGGAAAAGGAGGAAATTGAAAAAAACTGAGCCCTACAGTGCGGACTCGACACCTTTGAGGCATACATTGGGCCAGGGGGGGGACTAATTGACTGCCCCTTAAAAAAAAAGGGGACACACTCAGCGTTCAGAACTTGGGGAAAAGGGAATAATAGCATGCCAGAAGGGGGACGACTTATTCTTAATCTGGGGTCCGGCTGTGAATGACGCGGTTTGTAATGACTTAAAAAGAGTTGGCGTTGGGTGACGGTATTTTGAGGGGGGGCCAAAAAGGGAATGTTAATCAAACAGCGGGGGTAAAATTGAAACCCGTCAGGGTTTGGGAAAAAACCGGCTCGGCAACGAGGGGGGGGTAACAGGGGGGAAAAAGTGAAAAAGTTCGGCAAAAAACCGGGGGAAAAAAAAGCAATGCCAAACAGGCCCCTTAAAAGACCCAGGTCCGTATAACACACTTGACCGGGACGGGAAGGAGACAAACCCGAGGTACCCATGGGGTCAAAAAAGGACATTATGGGGGAAAAACAAATAAATAAGAAAGTAGCCTTTGAAAAGGAATGGTAGTAAAGAAAGAACCAAAAAGTGTACCAGGGAACCGGGCGGGCGAGCCAAGACCCAAAAAACCGGGGCAGCCTGAAAAACGTGGGTAGCCTGGAATGGAATGGCAAAAAGCAAGAAACATTCAAAGGGGAAAATTTTGTTCCCCAAAAGACAAAAGGGGAAACAAAAAAAAAAGAGGGTCCAAAAAAAAAAATGAAAAAAGGAGACCCCAACCGGATGAACCGTCAAAATGAAAAAAAAGGGACTGAAACCAATAATTAAGGGCAGTCTAGGGGCGCCTTGCCAAAGGCCAAAACCCGAAGAACAGAGGGGGGGAAGGGGGGGGGAAACATTCCTGGAAGTCACAAGAAAACGCCGCCGATAGGGGCCGGACAGGGCGAACCCATGAACCGAGGAGTTTGGATTTTTTCAAAAAATCCAGGGGGGGGGGGGGGGGGTTTATCGGGGCCGGAACTCAACTGCTGAGCAAGCCGCATTAACGTGGTACACAGTTTTATGTTGTTGAAGAATGTGTGGGAGACCAAGGGTAAGGGAAAAAAGTGGGAACCTGGGCGGAAAAGAGAAGAAATTGGTGTCTAGTGTCACGGGGTTTAGGTGGTTTAAACCAGGGAGAAATTGCCAAGTGATTTCCAGATTTTTGGGGGTCGGAAAAGCCGATCACGAAAAAAAAAAAACCAGGTTTTCATGGGCCGAAAAAAAAAAGTGGAACGGGGGTAAGACCGCCAAACAAAGGGAAAAAAACGGTGACGAAGGAAGTGTGGTAGGTTTCAAAACGAAAAAGGGATTGTACTTTGTGTGGGCTTGGGGGGAATCCCGGGGGGTTTTTCAAGTGAAAAAACGTTTGGCACGGACCGGGAATCGGACAAAGCAAACAGTACACGGTTGGGGAGGCAGATTTTGTAGTCCTTCCCGTAAAAAAAGGGGGAACAAACATTAAAAAATCTACAACCCGCCACAAGAAAGTTGGGGGACGATACAATTGACGGGAACTGAAATAAAAATTACAGAAGGTTAAAAACCCGCAAATGTTTCAGTAGAAAAAGAGAGGGGGATGCTGACCCAGGGGAAAACAAGGTAAAATGGAAAAAAAAGGAGGGGGGGGGGAAACAAGGAAGGCGCTTTTTCTTTCTGACAAGGGGGGTCAGAAAAAAATATTAAGCAATGGGAAATGTTTCGGATGTGGGGGGGGAAAAAAAAGGAGTCTATCCCGCACAAAGACGCAAGACAAAAAAAAATGGAACAATAAAAGAAAACCCCAAAAAAAAGCAAAAAAGAGACCCAATTTTAAAAAACAGTAAGGGAAAAAAACAAGGTGGGAAATGTTGGGTGGGGGGGGGTGGTTTGTGTGATGTGGGGTTTGGGGTGCTAAATGAAAAAAGCCAGCGGCTTGTTTGTTGGTCCACTTCAACCTTCGACCAACAGCGTGGCCTCAGGTACGTTTAAACAAAAACCCAGCTGTGGGGACTGGGTCAAATGTGCCTTTGCAACCCCCAACTGCTTGATTCCATTGCAGGAAAGGGTGTGAAAGACGATGGTTGGGGGGAAAAACCCTAGGCACTAAACGGGCTGAATGGAGAAGGTTTTCAGGGAGGGGATATCTCAGAAAACCAACAGGGGGGGGGGGGGAAGGGATAATTAGGAAGTGGCACAGGGAGACCAATGGAAACCGGGGGGCGCAATGTATTTTTGAATGAAAGTTTTTTAAAAAAGGGGAATTAAGGGAAAAAGTCAAATGGGGGGGGGAAAGGGGGGAAAAGGCAAACAAAAACACAAGATAAGGGTAAACCTTAAAATAATGACTGGGATGTTAAGGGTCAAAAAGGGGAAGTGTAAGTTGCAAAAAAAAGGAAATTATAAAGCGGAAAAAGGGAAAAAGTCCGAGGGAGGGAAGTCAAAAATGGGATTTTGGGGGGGGGGGGGTTGGGGGGAGTGGGGGGGAAGATTTTTCGAAGAGGAAGGTCACCCAATTTTGGGGGGGGCTAAAAACACAACTCACAGGGAAAAGAAGAAAAATATGGGGGGGAGTTTTCGACCAATGAAACGGTTTAAGAGGCCAAGCAGGAGGAGTCAAAATTTAGGTGGGAAAAAAAGGGAATGATAGGGGGACGAAAGGTGATGTGTTAATTCATTTAAACGGGATAGCCGGGAATGTACTTAGGGAAAAGGTTTCAGGGGAAAATGGGGTGGACGAAAAAAGCCACCTGCGGGGGGGTTTGGTGTGGTAGGCGTGAGAGGGGGGTTAAAGCGGTTACCTGGGGCACCAAAACAAACCTCAGACCCCCCCACCCCTGGACCCCAAAAAGCTGCCTCCTTGTCAAAGGGAAGAAGAAATGGTTTTGGGTCTAAAATCCCAACACGGAGTTAGAAAAGCCTAGACAAACTAATATCAAGAACATAAAAAATTTTGGGTGAAGGGGGGGTCACAACGGGCGAAAACGGGAGGCGTAAAGAGCTCCACCGCCGAACCGACTAGGGGTTGCAGGGAGGGGACAGGGCAATGGTGGGAGGTTACAAGGAAAAAAAAGAAGTTCCCGGAGGGAGAATATTTACGTAATGGGCAAAAATTAAAAGAAAGAAAACCGGAAAACGAAAGAAAAAAAAAAGAAAAACCTAAAAAGTCGTGAGGATAGCCCACAACAAAAAGGAAAGGGGGCAACTCGGTCACAACAAAAAAAAATGCCCAAGAAAGCAGGCGGGTACAACATTGGAAAAGCACGGGATCGTCAAAGGGTGAGACTGAAAGAAAAAAAAACTTTGATGGAAAAATCGGGCCCGCAAGGTTTTCAGTGCAAGGGGGAAAAGCGGGGCCAAAGAAGAGAGAAACAGGGGGGGTTTGGAGGGACCAAGCACCGGGGGCCAGAAAAAAGGAGTAATATTACCGTTTTATATGAAGAAAGGGGACAAAGGGAGCGGGACAAAAAGGGTGAAAAACAAGGGATCAAGGTGGGGACATGATGATAGGTCGACAAGGGGGCATTTACTTGGGGGGTATGACATTGGGGGGTTTGTTGGAAAAAGAATCGGGGTCTGGGGGGGTTTTTTTGGGGGGCAAAGTGGGAAAATGGTGTCAGTGGGACAGGGCCGGGTCAAAAAGTGAAGGGGGCCGGAAAAAAAAAAAGAGGGAACGGGACCAAGTTTCTCCGCCCGCTAGGGGGGGGGGGGGGGGGGGGAGGGCCAGCCCGCCAGGGGGTGCATGGCCCCGCGGGGGTTTGCCGGAAGCCCAGGAATGCTGAGGTTGAGGTTATTTCTGTGGGAAACCCTAAGGACTGCACCAGTCACCTTCCCCAGGTGACGACTTTCAAACAAATTTAAGGAAAGAAGTAGGCGGATGCCGGGGGGGGGTGGAAAGCCGGCCGAAGGTTGGAAGCCCATTAGTGGACGAAAAACACAGGGAACAAAAGCGGGGGGGGGGGGGGGGGGGGGGGGGGGGGGCCTTTCAAAAGGCCCAGTGGGAGGGCCAAACCACCCTGGGGACGGGAAGGACCGGAAGGACAACAACAGACCGTTCGCAAAAGTCAAATGGTGAATTGGAAAACACAAACCCCGCACTCCAACGAACCAAGTCCGAAAAAGATACCACCAGAGAGAAGAAAAAAAAATTCAGGGAAACCGACCTTTCCATAAATTGGGCACGGTCAGAAGGACGGCGTGGAAAGAGAGATCGAAGATTGTCGGGGCAAGAGGGGGGGACCTGTGTGAACAAAGGACAAAAAAGTGGAAAAAGGAAGGTGAGATGTTGTAAGGACAGAGAGTAAAAAGTTGTTGGAGTGTGGTAATGGCCAGGGAAAAGCGAAAGAGCTCAACAAAAAACAAGAAGGACGGAAAAGAGGGAGGCACTGTAAACAAACTACCACACAAAAAGGAAGTGTCGAAAAAAAAGACGACCGTCCCACAATCGTTGGGGAAAGAAGAATCCCGGTGGGGGAAAAGGGGACACTTTGAGGTGGAAACCACAAAGAAACATCTTCTCGGCATTTTTTCAATAGCATCAAAGAAGCCAACGGGGGGGGGAAGGGGGAAATTGGTCCTTAGGGACCAAACTGGTACGTGGACGGCGGGGGTTCTTACGACAGTTGCGGTGGGTGGGGAGGATGGGGGGAAAAAAAAAAGAATTATGGCTTTATGAAAAAGGGAAAAGTGGTGGAAGGGCCAGAAGTTGGTCCCGCAGCAACAGTGCCCTCTGGTTGGAACTGGTGGGCACAAGTGGTCAATCCCGAAACAGAATACAGGGAAAAAGCAGCCGAAGGGGACAAATGGGAAAAAGGAAGGCCGGGAAAGTATCAGAAATTGGGGGAGAAGAACAAAGGGTACCAAGGCTTAGGAGTGTGGAAGAACATGAAAAATTTGAAAACATTGTCCATGCCAAAAGATTAAATCAGGTCAGACCAGGCGGGTCTTCAAAAAAAAAAAAGGACAGGCGAACGTGAGGTGAAAAGGAAAAGATATTTTCGGGGAACACGACCGCCCTGGGACAACCCTACCATGCAACAACTCAAAAAAAGAAAAGATCGGGACAAAAAAGGAATTATAAAACCCAATGGGAAAAACCTGGGAGCCCGTAAAACGAGAGAAATTCATCCAGACAATAATGGGGGGGGGGGACCTCCTGGGGAAAAAGGAAAAGGAAACGAAAAAAGGGGGAAGGGGGAGAATGCAACCGGGGGGAACAAAAGAAAGAAAAACCGCAGCTAGGGAGGCCTGGGGAATATCCGCAAGGGAAAAAAAACCGGAGGGGTGGCCAAGAAGTTGTATTGTTGACTTCTGCCGTCAGCTCAAAAAATGGCGGTAGAAGATTGGCTGGGACAAGTAAAAAGGGGGGGGGAGGGTGGATGGGGACGGTTAGTGTAATGGTTCGAAGAGAGGGTTATTGGTGGGAACTTGAGTTCAAACAAAGGGGTGGATCTGGGTTATAAAAATTCTAAAGGGGTCCGCCTCCAGAAAAGAAGGGTTCGATAGGAAATGGGGGGAAAGAAGAAGCAAAAAAAAGGGAAAACGGTGGGGGTGGAAACGCCGGGGGTTATTCAAAAAAAAAAGAATGAGTTTGTGGACAGTTAGAAGAGGGTAACTGGGGCGAAAACATGGGGAAGCTTGTCTAAAGAACCAAAAGGGGGGGCCGTGGGGGGTACAATAGGGGGCAGAGTTTTGGGTAATTTATGAAAGAGTGAAATCCTAAAAAAAAAACTACAAACCACAAAAAGCATAAAGGGGGGGCGAAGTATCCAAAAAAAGGAAAAAAATGGCTTAGAGAATGGGTAAAGTGGGAAACGTTAAAAGAAGGTAAGACAAGAAAAAGTACGGATAACGATAATAAAAAGAAAGGAAAAGAAAAAGCCCTAAAGGAGGTGATTGGAGGGATAACAATTGGGGAGGGGAAAAAAAAAGTTTTTCCTGGATTGGGGGGTTTAGAGTTGAGAGAACGGGCACAAAAAACCGGCCATCAAGAAGGACCAAAATTACAAGCAATGGAAGTCTCCGCCCTAAGTTTAACGGTTGGGGACAAAGGTTTGGGGGGGGGTGGGAGGGAAAAAAAATTTAAAAAAGGAAAGTCGCTTGAAAAGGGAAAAAAAAAAAAGGTACCAAAATAACAGGGGGCGTTTAACGGAAGAGGGGGTGAGAACAAAAGGGAGGGAAAAAAAAATGCCTGAAAATGAAAGGATTAACCTGTGGGGGGGGAAAAAAAAAGGGAGATTTGGGGAAAAAAAAAAAAAACCTACAACAAAATAAAAAAAAAGAAAAAGGGGTGGAAAGGGGTCATGGACGATGTCGACAGAGGAGAAAAAAAAAAAAAGATTTAGTTTCAAGGGGAACAACGGGGGAAGGGAAACGAAAGAAAACATGGGAAAGAGGTTTAAATAGATTTTTGTGTAAACACAAGGTAATGATGCAAAAAGGGACCAAGGCACTTTGCTGGACCAAGCAGAGAAAAAAAACTTTAACAACGAGGGACAAATGTGGTATGGGTGGGGAAAAAAAAAAAAGGTTGAAAAAGAGGGGAGGGGGGGGAAATGTAAATGCAAAAACAAAAAGAAAAACAGGGCAACAGTGTCCAGAAGGGAAGGCATACAGGGGAGGGGGGTGGGATTTAGGAAGGCGGGATTTTGACGGAAAAGTAGGCAACTCAAAAAACACAATCCCGGGAATCAGAGCAATGAATAATTTTCAGGCCCTACAGGGGGGGGGAAGAAAAAAAAAAAAAGGAAACGCTGAGCGGGGTGGGGAAAAAGGGGGGTTGTAGTGGACCTGGTTATAATATCGAGGGGCAGCAGACCCTGGAAATATCTAGGGGTGGGTATAACGTACTTGACGGTGGGGGAAAAAAAGAGTTTAAGAAAAAGGAGACAAGTGGTGTAAAACGGTTGTGAATAGACAAAATTTTCGTGGGGGGAAAGGGGGGTGAAATGGGGGGGGTGGAAGGAGCAATGAGAGGGGGTGGGAGAAAAAGTTTAACAACAAAAAAAATATTCCAGTGTAAAAAGGGGTACTACAGGGTTGCCCCCGGTACCCTGCTCCAGGGAAAAAAAGGTGTTAGAAAAAGGTCTGCAAGGAAAAAAAAAAAAAAAGACTCCCCATGGTGGGGCAGTGGGGGGAAAAGTAACCGGCAGAGTCACCTTCCGCTCACCGTTCGGGGGAAAAACCGGCATGGGTCAGCAACGAGAAAAAGGGTCCGCGGAACGAAGGTGGGGAGGAAACAATAAAGCTAATTGGGGAGCGGCCAAAACTAAACAAGAACCAAACCGGTAAAACAGAAAGGAAACACAAAGGAAGACTTTTTATCTGCCTTCTCCACAGTGAAAAAAAGTTGGTTAAGAACGGGGACCTACAAAAAAAAGGTTAACTCCAAAAATACAAGCCTACTTGTGGATGGAGGAGGAAAGTTTTGGACTGACCAAGAATACAAAGGGGAAAGGAAAAAAAAAAGTCAGGCGTTTCTTTCACTTTATACGGAAAGGGAAAGGGGAAAAACGGGGTGTTGGATGGGGACGGCCCAAAGTCAGGAAAAATAAACGGGATGGTATAAGGGCATGTTGTCCAAAAAAAGCGGGTGAGACCCCATAGCGGGGAAAGTGGACGAAAAATGTTATGGGGGGGGTCTACGATGCTCCAAATGGAAAGGGGGACAGGCAGGTGGGGGGAAAAAGATCTTTGCTTTTTTGGGGGGGGGGGGGGGGATGTGGGCACAAGGAACGGCCTGGCTTGAGTAAGGGACCGACACATTAAATGGGTGGTGGGGGGGATGGAGCAGCCCGGCAGGGGGGTACAAAAGGAAGGGGAGGGGAAATAAGGCGACAACACAATTAATAAGGTAGAATGAAAGCTTGTACCCCAGCAGGGGTGGGGGTCCTTAAGGCGATGTACAGGATAAGTGGAAAAAAACCGGGGATGCCAAAGTGTAAAAGGGCAAACAAACAGTGGGTTAGGGGCAGTTGTGACGAAGCAGAGGGACCGGTGGGGGGGTGGGGCAACAACGGCATTTGAAAAAAAAAGAAGACAAGAGGGGGGCAAAGGGACCAACTTACGGGTGGAAAGGAAAAAAACCGACTATGAACTTAGGGGTCTGGACGAAAAAAAAAGGAAAATGAAACGAAAGAAAAAATAAGAAGTATAATATACACATAACCGCAAATGCCCATGAACAACAGGACAACCTGGAAGAAAATTTGCATAGAAAAGGGGGGGGGGAGGAGTCTGGGGAATTTATAAAGGAAAATAGAGGGGAAGTAAAATTGCAAGAAAAGCCACTGTCCAATGAGGAAGAAAGAAGGAAAAGAAAGGTTGGACGAACGATCAGACAGGAACGAAGGGGGAGGGGTTGTAAGTAAAAGTATGGGGTACATTGCAACATCAAGCTCTCAACAAAAACAAACAGGGATTCAGAGAGGGGGCGGGGCATGTGGCAGGAAACGTAATCAACAATAAAAGGATTTAGGAAAAAAAAAAGATGCTAAAACAGAGTTTTAAGAAAGGAAAGGTCTAAAGGGGGGGGGGAGGGGCTTCGGCAAATTTTTGAAACACACTTGGCACAACATCGTCCAATCGGAGGGAAAGGGAGAAAGCAGGAGAAAGAGAAAAATTCCGGAGGGGGTGGAAAAATTGGTGGGGGAAAAGTCTGAGAATGGTTTTCCGAAGATACCGGTTCTCACGTTTCGGAGGTGCGGTTCAGAAAGGATGTCGGGAAAAGGGGGAAAAAGGTGTGAATTGTTGGGACCAGAGTGGGGACCCGAAAACTGCACGTTTCGACGACACAGGAGGAGTAACCGGCCCGAGTGTAAGGGGGGGACATGTAATGTTCCGCCGAAGACGGCCAGAAAAAGACCATCGCCGTCAGGGGGGAAAAAAAAAAGGGCATCACCCCAGGTGAGTAAAGAGGAAAGGGGACTTAAGTAAGGATGCAAGTTAAAACAGTGGGAGTAAATGGAGGGGTGTGAAAAAAAAATATAATAACACAGGAAAAATCCCAAGGTCAATAGGGTAAATGGGAACTCGTACCATAACCCTGCGGGCCCAAAACATTCCAGATAAAAAAACATTTGGGCGGTCACTTATAGGGGGAGGCAAGCAGAACGGGACCCGGTTTCCAAATGGGGTGAATAAACAATCCCAAAATCCAAAAAAATGGACATACCCAAATTCAAACTTTGGAGGGCAACAGGGAGGAAATTTACAAGAATAAGGAAGCAAAAGAACATATTGGGGCACCTTTGGGGAAAAACAAGTCAAGAGAGCCCGAAGAAAAGTAAGAACAGGGGGGGGGGGGAGTGAGGACACGGTGGAGGAAAAATAAAAAAAAGCTGAAACTAGGCCCAGATAAAAAATGAGAAACCGCCATTTGGGGGGCCTCCTGTTGGGGGGGGGGAGGGGGGTCACTTCCCTGTCTGCCGTCAGACTGGAGGCAAAAACCATACGTGAACGGACAGGTAGGGATCTTTGGGGGGGGAAGGAAAAAAAAAAGGGTAACGGGTAGGGTGGAAACCAAGGGTAAGTAAAAAAGGTGGCGAATAAAGAAAAAGGTGATTTGGGACCAGTATGAAAAACGGTTCCCTTAGTGCAAATTAAGGTGTTCCCGCACTCCAGATCACGTTAGAGAAGGGCGAAAAATGGGTGAAGGGGGGGTGGGGGGGAAACAGGAAAGAGAAGAACTTAACAACAATTGGTGACCGCGGGGGGGTAAGTTTAAACCGCAAAAAAAGGGGGAGATGTGGTATTGGTGGGGCAACTTGTATGTGGCTAAATAAAAGTTTTTTTGTCAGACCGAAATTCAGCCAAAATTGTGAGTCATCCAAAAACAATTGGGGTTAACAGAGGGGGGGATGTTGGGGGGTGGTTGGGTTTGTTTTTAGTCTTAAAAACGATGCCCCATTCAAAAAAAAGGCACAAGAAAGAAAAAAAAAGAAAAGAACTTTGTGAGGGGGATAAAGAAAAGGGAAAAAACAGTGGAACGAAGGGGGCTGAAGATAAGGTAAAAACAAAAAAAACAAAACCAACCGCATGTTCAAGGGCAGTAAAAGGGGGGCAATGCCTGTGGGCAAAGAAGTCCCAATAGTACCTTCTAAAAGGAAAAGAATTACTTACTGCAAGGGACCGCCTCTGGCTTGGTTCCAAACGAATTTGCCTGAGATAACCTTGGTTGATGACGAACTATTGACAAAGTGCAGGGGGGAGGAGTGTGGGTTGGGGGGGGGGGGGGGGGATTACAACACGCAAAATCGGTGGGGCCGAACTTACTTCCGCATAAAGAGGAGGGAAACTGCAAGTGGTAAGGGTGGGGGGGCTATTTTTTTTTTTGGGTGGGGTGTTGGGGGGGGTTGTGTTGGGGGGGGGCTCAAGTAAATGCTCCAGGAGAAGCCACTGGTATACGGTAACAAATTAATCCAACCAGGTTGTGAAAAACGGTTTGGGGGGGTACGGCAGGGGGTGTCGGTGGCCGATGGGAAAGGGGGGGGGGAAACAAAAACAAAGATTAGGAAGGTACCGGGGGTTTTGGGAAAAAAAGCTATGGGTTTGGGGTAAAAACCGTTGCACAGGGGGGGGGAAAAGAACTGTTGCGGATGGGAGAAAAATTGTGGCAAAGGGGTGGGGAAGGAAAAAAT
>Ga0179593_1614920_pt1 | contig 26124 bp, 32 predicted proteins | sample CZODoug2_1_08_16_FD_185931 | JGI IMG/M metagenome (GOLD analysis project Ga0179593, IMG submission 185931) | Vadose zone soil fungal communities from Angelo Coast Range Reserve, California, USA - CZODoug2_1_08_16fungal (PacBio error correction) | ecosystem: Environmental > Terrestrial > Soil >...
ATACACGAGACTGAATGGAAGGGGGGGGGACGGAAGGCCGGGGAAACTGCACTGACATGTTTTTTTTGTCAACGCTCGTGGAGTCGTCGGCTGAGGAGGAGGGGAAAGAAAATTAAAACCAGAAGGATCGCCATGGGGGGAAAAGTCCAGAGGGGATCAACAACATCTCAAATGGAGCTAGGAGCTCGTAAAGGGGAGTGAGGCGACCTTGGGGTTAAATTGACCCCAAGAACCAACGACTATGAAACAAACTACAGAAAATCAAAACGGAAAAGGGAAGGAATAATTAAAAAGAGGGAGGACGGGGGGTGCACCGTTTTTTTCGGGGCTCCATCAAGTGACGCGAGCAATTGGTTTCTCAAGAAAATCTCAGTTATAATGGGAACGGGGTGAAGGGGGGGATGAAAAACGGAGGACAAAGGACGTAAGAATTTACAAAGAAAACCGACTGAGAGAGTTCCATAATTTTCTCCAGAGGTTGGAAGGAAGCGGCTGATCGCACTTACAAACAAAAACCAAAAAACACGGGGGGAAGAACCAGAGATAACGGGGCAAAATGCCCGAAAGAACCACATAGGCGGCGGGAGAAAAAATTGCTAACATCACGCCAAAGCCAGTCTTAACCCGGGGAGAAGAGGGAAAAAAAAAAAATAAAATTGCCGGTTCAAAAATGAACAAAGAGAGAGGAGGCGGCGCAGACAGTCTCACTTCTCACCCGCTCTACACCAAAGAAAGAATCAAGGAGAGAAAAAAAGGGAGAGAGGGACGCACAAGAAGGCAGGTCCTCATCCGAGAGGGAAGGCACTAGAATCATATCCCATAGATTGGAAATATTCCGTAACCAAAGGGTTGGGTGAAAAAAAAATCGCCCAAGGGATTAATCGATCACTCGAGTCAGATGCCGTTAATGAACTTTTCAAATCAATAACAACGCTCACGACAGAACCAAAGCATAGACCTCGGCAAAACCTTCTGGCTGCACTGAGAAGAAGGGGACTGGGGGTATTGGAGCAAACCTCAGCAGAATACTCAATCCTAATTCTTTTTACCTGCGCAAAAGAGAACCAGTTTATCGATCAGAAAGGGGAGAAGGAAGGGGGGTGTATTTTTGAGAAAAGGAAGGCCCAAGCTTGCAATCCCATGGTAAAGCAGCAAGGGTCATAGGGGTACTAAAAAGTCTGCCATCTAGAAGGGGGAAATCGAGACCAGAGGCAAAAGGGAGTTTACAGTTGGAGCAAAGCTCGCTTGGGGTCGAATAATCCATCCAAAGTCCATGACGTAAGAATGGAAAGGAAGAAGAGGGAGATCCTGAGGAGATGAAGGGGAGGAGTGAGGAAGGAGCAGAAGCCAGACTTCCTGAATAAAGGGCTGTTGAGCGCATCTAATAAAGCGGCAAAAGATCTAAGTAGGATTAAATAAAAGAAAAGAGTTCGGTGGGAGGAAAGGAGGGGGAGGGGCGTCGGAGTCTGTCGCTGGAAAGGAACTGATCTTTTGCTTCCCACAAAGAGCAGATCGATGTTAGGGAAACGGAAAACGGTCAAAAGAGCGATCGAGAAAATCAAATCTTTCCACTCCAGATTGCTCATTCACATTGGATCGGGAAGGCGATCACCGGGAGGGGGCGGAAGCGGACCTAAAACAAAAAAAGTATAGGACTTCCAAACAGCCAAGGATAATCGTCTCAAGACGGTTGAAATGAGGAAGGAAAGGGGGAAAAACGGGCGATGGAATGCGACATATTCCGACAACACGACAGAGATCAGTCACACAACAACTTATGGAAAAAATGATCATTCGTCTTTTTGTTCCTCGTAGAGATGGGTCGAGGAGGGTCAATTATTAGAACAAAAAACGCGAAAAAGGGGAAACTGTCTCGGAAAAGAGGGGGAGAAACTTAGTATAGAGAGGTCTAGCTTTAGCAACAGAAAGAGGCGGATCTGCCCGACAATGGAAGCATGCGCGTGCAGGGGAAAAAGCGGGCAAGGGAACGAGTCAGGGCAAGAAGCTAAAGGAGGGGGGAGTTGCATCGCGAATACAGGGCTGAGAAAGGGCCGGATGGGTTGAAAGCGGTTAAGAATAGAAAAGAGGACCGCACCGCCTAACTGGAAGGAAAAATAAGAATTGAACCTAAATCCCAGGACTTTATCATAAGAAAATAGAGCTTTAAATGCTCGACATCAAACATAATGGAGGACTCAGGCAGGCTTGGAGGGAAGGAACCTACCTCAAGGCGAAAGTGGGGTATGGTCCGCTTACTAAGTCGGAGTGGGGATGTTACCGAAAACTGAAATAGAGAGGGGAGGACGCAATCAGTCATGAATGAGGTCACGGAGGAAAGCCGCTCTCTTACTTAACTCTCGCGAAGTGATCAAGTGGGGATCCCCGCGCAAGGAGACGTGTTCAAGTCAAGGGAGAAAAAGTAGCTTCTGAGCGATAGTGGGGGAGAGTTGTCGGAAAAGGTTACCATCCTTGAAGCCCCTGCGGTATGACTGGAGTGGACAAGCATCCGCGAGTATAGAATCAAAGAAAAGGGTGTCCAGAGACGTTGGGTGATCGGATTGAGTGATGTTGAAAAGTTCCTTATTCAACTGGCATCCGGACTGCGTATTCACGGGACGTGGGTTGAAAAAGAAAAAGGGCTTGAAAAAAAAAATGGGGGAAACTCTAAAATGCTGAACTCTGCTTGGGCTTCAAGACTCGGGAATAGGACCTTGCGATGCGCATAACGGGGGGGAAAAGGCTCTACTGGAGGGGGGAAATAGGGGGTATTATGTCCTGCTTCTTTAGGCATCCGCCTGCAAATGGTGTCGAGGGGAAAGGGAAAATTTGACTGAACTTTGTCCAAAAAAAGTCAGTTCAAAGGGATCCCGACCGAAACGATGTTAAAGGATCTTTTTGTCGCTAGGCGCTGTGGAGAGGCGGGAAACGTTGGATCAAAGGTAAGGCATGAACCGCCTGGTGGAAAAGATTCGGTGGGGGGGGAGGGGAAGACAAATACCGAAGCGACTGGATTTAGAGCGGAGGGCTTAATGGCTTTGTATATTGAGCCGGTGGAACGGGGAACCACCATGTAAACTGGTTTCTAACAGATGGGCAGGGATCTTCGGAAAGGGAAAAAGGGCTCGCGTCAATGATGAGACAATGTAAACTCGGCACTTCTATCTGACCTTAAAGACCGGTTGTCAGGGGGCTGTAAGAAGGTTGTATTTTGCAAAGGGGAGTATGGGGGGGAAATGGCGCTGGGCGTCTCCGAACCCTTTGGGTCCTGAAGAAAAGCGAAATTCAAGGAGTTTGAATACATAGTGTGTGCCTAAACCAGCTCTTGGCCAGGATCACTGGGAGCCGGAAAAAGGGACTCAAAGACTAAGGACACCTATGGTGGAACCGATTCCCACCAAGTCAGTTGCGGAAGCGGGGAAAGGGGACGTAATCAAGCTGACACAAGGGGGGGTAGTTATATCTAAAACACGGGAACACGGAAGAAGGTGGGGTGAGGTGGAAGGGAGGACACAAAGACATTAGGGACATGTTTTGGGCTGGAGACCTCGCGTGGAGAGCATGACAAGGGGATCGAACAGAAGGAACAGGGGAACCAGACGGCAATGGTGGAAAAAGTTCTCCTTAGTTCGCGGGGAAGTTCGCGGGCAAGAGGGGAAATCGGACCAAAAAAAACTAAAACAAAGAGGAACGAGCACGGGGAAAGTCTTAGAATATGGCGTGACGAAATTTGCAACGTGGTGGGGAACGGAGAGAACTCATTAAAAACAAGGGGGGTTCCGGGGCGAAAGGACTAGTTAAACGCCGGGTTTGGTCTACCCGCACCGGCTAAACGCCAAACGAAAAGATTAAGGAAAGAGTGCGCAAAATAAGTCAAGAATGGAGCGCTAGTCGTCAATACGATCGGCAAGCCCCGGTTCATCTCCCGGCGCCGGGGGAGGAACAAAAGGTAGACTAGAAGCAAGGCCACATGGGAAAAAAACATCGAGGGTCTCACAGGGTCTAAACTGAACGGGATAGTTGGGAAGGAAAAGAGGAGGGGAAGATTCCGAACTCCCTTCCACTGCGTACTAAAAAATGTCCAAAAACGCTCTACCCACAGAGAACGAGAAAAGAAAGTCGACGGGGCCGGGCTCATGAACCGGCTGTGCAAGGGCACCTAGTTTCCGGTGAAATTATGTCCTCAAGTTAGGTTGGGGGCCAAAGGACACCAAAAGCGAGCCCAATGCGGGGCAAGAGAGGGAAGGAAAGTGGAACAACTGACAAAACGCGCTGAATCCACTCGCCGAAGACCGGAAAAGAGAACCAGACGAAAAGGAAGGAGGGCGGCCTGATACGTGAATGGGGGGGGGGAAACCAGAGCGAAAAGCAGATATGCCTGGTAACCTCGACAAAACCAGTTTAAAGAGGAGAGAAAACTATGAAGGTGGTGTATTTTGGAACCGGTAGGAAAAACTGTTGGCCCAGGGGCAGGGTGATCAAACTAGCGGCAGGGAAAGAAGCGGGGAACTGGAAAGCCGTGTCAGTCTATCAACGCTTAAAAACGGGAGATGGTTAGGAGAAGGAAGGGGAATCCAGATCGAGGGTCAGACCGAGAAAAAAACTCATGACGGAAAAATTAATGACCACAGGATTTTAGGACTTAGTTGTACGGGAAAGCACAGACGAATCAACGGAAAAATGTTTGGCGGAAGCGAATGGCTTCTCTGTCGTCTTAGAAAATAAAGATTCAAAGGGGAGAGGGACATAGTCAGTTGAGGGCCTTAAAGGGAATCTATAACTCAGAAAAGCGCTCATTTCTCCGCGGCTTCGAAAGCCGCGGGATCCGAGGGACTTGGTCAAAGGACGTCCCGCATCGTGAAAAAACGCTTAAAAGGAAAGACGGAAGCTTGCTCAGGGGACATGGGAAGATCGCTATCCCCGAGGGCTGTAACGACGTAAGGGGAAAAGGGGTAGTGGAAACGTGAAAAGCCAAACACCCCCCGACCCGAATCGCTCAAAGGAAGCCTGAAAGGGGGGCTCTCCTTTTTTTCATATGGCCTCGACATATTCGATGCATCTACAGCAGTGAAGAGAGAGAACAAACGGGAGGGGAAAAAAAAAGAGGATAGCTGTCTGGGGGTCAGCCTGAGAGGTGAGTTCAGGGGGGGGCGAAATATTTAAAGAGCAGTGATTTTCTGGTGTGGGGTGGGGAGGGAGATAGATGAAGGATGCAGAAATCCGATTCAAATTATTGAAGCTGCCAACGAGTTCCGTGCCAATGAGCACGCGTGCGCTGAAATTCAGGGAGGGAACTGCGGGGGGGGAAGAAAATATGCGAAAGAATCTAAAAGGGGAAAAAAATAAGGAGGCTGCAGCCTCTTACAAAAGGGTGCAAATTCTATGAGGGAAGACTAACCAAACGGCCTTACACTAAAAAGTGGCCGAAACCCTTGAAACGTCCATTAGCTCAGACTAGATAGAGAAGCTTTCCTTCAGGAAGAAGGAACAGACGTAGCAGGCTGGATTAAGAAACGCATAGAAAGCATCGTACCGGACGTCCGTTCCTCCGTTTGCTGAGATCAGAAAGTAAAAAAGCGAAGGGAGGAGGGCAAGTGTACACCAAGGAAAGGAGGGGATGTGGGAACAGCGCATCCGCTCTCTAGTGTGGGAGAGAAGTGGGTGATCTTGTTGCAAGGGAAAGTACTCTTTTCCATGGAAAGATTCTGAGAGAAGTAATGTGTTTTTTTTTCGGTGTACAAAGACGGGGAGGGCAAGGCGGAGTCGGTGGCGCAGAAAAGAAAAAAAAGTGTGAAGGAAGAATGTGCCAGAGTTGCTCGGTCGAGGCGCTGCGAAATGTAATCATGGGGAAGGGTGGCTATAATTCAGATCTCTGGGAAACATACTGTGTTTGCATACTGGGTTTACTATCTGGCAATCGAAGAACCACTGGCTGAGACAGGAACTGGACGGTCCGGGACTTTTTCAAAGCGGGTTCTCGATTCTCTTGTATAAAGTTGGGCTGAAAAAGCGAAGAGGAATAATCCGCCGAAGGCAGGGGGGTGAGATTGGGTTTTCCAGCGCCAGTTGACTCCCCTGGATTCTGGCGCCGCAGGATCCTCTGGGTGGAAGCAGCGTCGGAGCAGTCGGGATTGGATAAAAAGAAAACCTCCTGTGTCAGAGGGTGGGGTCGAGATCAACACTTAGGACTTCACGGATGGGTGAAGGATGAAAAAATTATTAGTCGGTGGGGGGGGTATTAGGAAAGGCGGGGGCACTTAAAAAAAGGGAGAAATCTTCAGTTGAAAAGAAAAGACGGAACAATTGCTCACTGGGCAAATATGGAAGTTCCTAAAACAAAACCAAAAAAGGAAGGGAACATAGTGGAGACGACCGGCAAGTAGGTTTCATAGTCGGTGTTGGGGGGGTTCCCAGGTAGGCAAGGTGACTCCAGACGCGTTCTAGGGAAATGGGGGTTGGAAAAAAAAAAAAAGGGGGTGGCATATTGGCTTAAAAAAAAAAACGTCTCGAACCTCGCACTCAGGGAAGAGAGGTCGACCCGCATCAAAGTGAGGGGACGCTCGACTGCTCCAAGGAGGAAAGACCTTGATACAACAACCCTTAAGAAGAGCTTGGGGGGTTTGAGAGAGGAATTGGAGGTGACAAACCGAGTCGAGAAGGTTTCTGGGGAACCGGAAAGGAGGAGAGAGACTAAAGTGGGAGTGGCCTTCGCAAATAGGGCCCATGGGGAGAGGGGAGAAAAAAACAAGGTAAAATTTCTCCAAGGATGTAGAGTCTATTAAAGGGCGACCTTGACAGTGAAGCGGGGGAGAGGGACAAATACGAAAAAAAGAGCAAATACCGGCACGTATGTACGGAGGTAGATATAGGAATGGGGGCAAAAAAGGTTGGTTTGGGGCTTCACATCATGACCAGAGGAATTTTTCAGGGGAAGATTGAATGATAAGCCGGGGTAACCCGGGGAAGCCGACACAGGGACTAACTGGTGCTATCATCCGTAACGCAAGTCAGATTGAAAAGAAAAAGAGGCTCGCTCACACTACGCTAATCAAAATCCCCAGGGTTCATCGTCCCGCGCTTAGTTCCAACTTTCCAGGAAAGCGCCACACGCGCCGGGACAAAAGATCAACAGAATAATCAGGGGGGGGTCGAGCGGGCAATCCTTAAACTAAAGGTGAAATGATGAAAAAAGAAAGATCAATTTCCTAGAGAACACCAGCGCGGAGGGGGGGGGCTGCTCCTCCAAGACGGCAAAGAAGAAACCAAAAAGATAAAAACGAGACGAAGCAGGACGCGCAAGTGAGCGCCTCGAAGAGCCCAGCAGAATCAGCACTCCAGGTCATTGGGCCGGAGAGTAAGATTCGTAAACCAAATGTAGGGTTTTGAAAAAGCGAGCCCAAATGATCATCAGAGAATCTCTAAAGGTGGAAATACGAATTTCGCTAAAAACATAGAAAAAAGAGAAGGGGAAGAGAGAAGAACACTCATGGATCCTCGGGGGGGAAATTAGAGCGTGACTGGGTATGTCTTTGTGTCCAAAGGGTAATTAACGTGCCAGAGGAAAAACCGGAGGAGCGAACATAAACTTGGGTGTGGAATTGAAACCTTACCCTTGGCCTTGCATCCCACGGGTCAGATCCAACGGAAGAACTAAGAACGGAAGAGAAGATGCTGGGCGGGCACCTATCCATCGCTGCCATTCTTTGTGACAGTGCGAAGAAAAAAAAGGAGACTTTGTCAAGGGAGTAAAACGAGAGGATAACCAGCTGGAGGGAGGGCTGCAGTTTAAAAAGCCGCCCCTGAGCTAACGTCTGTTGTTTAAAGGGAAGCGCTGCTATCTCCTGCCTCAGTTCTGAGGGGAGGGAAGGGTATATCAGTAGAATGGAAAAACGGAAAAGGGATTCGTGCGGCGCTATTTTAACTAACAGGGAAAACAGCCTAGGGGGACTGCCTTGAACGCCAGGGTATGGTGATCAAAGTTTCGTCCAATCGGGGGAAGAAAAGGTTCTCGAGATCTGCCTTCGGAAGTTGGGCACAGGAAGAAGTCTGTGTTCGAGCTTGGGAGGTAAATGTAATAACCCCAAAAAAACCTGAAAAGATACATCTCAAAGTTGGTCATGAAGTGTCTTTGGGGAAGATAACAGAACGCCAAAAGGGTCGCCGAGGACAAACACAATGATCTCTCGAAAAACGAGAAAGAGAGTCGGTGGGGTCTCCTCGGAAAAATTTCATCTTCTACACAACTTCTCTCGGGAAATATCCTGGAGGGGGGAGTAAGATCGGGAAGAAAAGTCCAATAAAAAAATTCCCATGGAGCGCTCCCGAAGGAAGAGCTGCTGGGAGAGCAACAAGAAGCTCGAATGGGCAGGAATGTAAGGACAAAAAGATGACGTGACAGACGAAATGAGAGCTGCGAAGAGGCCGAAAACAATATTCTTGGGGTTCTCTAGCAACTGACGAAGTGCATCTGGGAAAACTGTCTCTTCAACTGAAAGCAGAGCCGGTTTTCCTTCAAACAAGAGGAAGGTTACAATGCGACATAATAGAGCAGGCTGGATGGGGAACCGAAAAAAAAATCGCGAGAAAGATTCCTACAAGGGGAAAACTGGTGAGAGAAAGTCACGGACTAGTTTTTGGCGGGGGGACTAGTTGAGAATCTGTCCAGAGACAAAAGGCAGCTATGGGATTCACGGAAAACGGCGAGATGGAATCCCTGGGGGAACGGATGAAAAAAAAAAAAAACGAGTCTGGGGGTTTTTGAGGGTAGACCCAAGGACAAGAGTCCTCAGCCGCTGAGCGTCTGGAGAGAGGAAAATGTTTCAGAGGGTCCGAAATAGCCTTAAGGAAAAAGGGAGGGTGAGAAAACAGTCCCAACAGAAGGCCCGATGTGCCAGGAGGGGGAAGGATCAGGCGTGCTACAGAGCGTTGAAAAGTTCGATTCAACTGGCAACTGAAGAAATTGTACCAAAGAAACAGGGACTCCTTTGGCTGGAAAGAATAAGGGGACAAAAAAACAAGGAACTTAACCGGGATGGAAACTACAGAACTGGAAAAAAGGCAGAGTGCGCAACTTGTTCGGTGATGGCTCCGTCTGGGAAGAACTTTTATTGTTATGGAGCCGTGGAGGAGGACTAATCAGCCAAATGTGTTCTTGATGTGGCTTAGGGGGGGTTGGAGGTTCTGGACCTACGAGGGACCTGATCAGGGGGTAGAAAGAAAATCCGACGAGGGGGGTCCTCGAGAAGGGGGAACGTTGGAAGGCTGACTGGTTAAAAATGGCGTGGTCGAAAAAGGAGGGGGGGTGAGGAGTGTAAGGTTGGGATTCACTTGTAGGGTCGTATGTTTAGAAAAAGGAAAAAAAGGTGCCGCGGGGACCACATTCCACAGGTTACTCGAGTTTCAGGGCTAGGGAAAATGCGGTCCCTTATGTAATGCACCCTCGGGTAGGGAATAACTGGAAAAAGGGAACCTTTCGCGGTAATTGGATTTAGGCGTGGAAAGGGGGGGAAAGTTCCCCCCCACTGTTAACTGCAGCTCCTGCAGAAGAAAGGGTCAGATTGTGGGACTAGGGGGGAAAAGCGCTGACGGCCGGGAGATGCGGGCAGCTTAACGAAAGACTAAAAATCAATTCAAGGGAGGTCATTACCAGGTCACCAAAGCAGATTTCAGGATAACTCCAATTCACCAAAAAGAAAAAAAATTATGGTCGCTCTAAAAAAAAACAACACAAGGGAGGAGGAGGTAAAGGGGGGGGGGGGGAAGGAATGGGGTTATCCAGTTTGAGGTCCCAGCGGAGCATAGTTAAAACAAAGGGGGGAGAGTCGGTACTAGCTGCCAGCAGAAAAAAATGCGAGGCAAACAGGCCAACGGCTTATTCAACCGAGGGGTCTGGTTCTTGAGGGGGTCGGAGACCCGGGGTTAAGCGGGAAAACGGGAACCAAAAAAAATGGAAAAATAGGGAACATCGAATGAAATATTGCTTAGGGGGGAAAAACGGTTGGGTTAGGGGGTTCACATAGGACCAAATCCAATTTGGGGTTAAAAAGTCGAAGAGAGGAAACCGAGGGTATTTGGACACGGATGACTTCAAGAAAGTACTTACCGACTGAAAGGTGCAAACAAGCCGAAGCCGTCATTGAAATGAATCTGATGGAGAGGGAAAGGCACACTACCTGACCAATAAAGACCTCATAACAAGGCCGAACGAAGGAGAAAAAGAGAGGCTGAGCAGAAGAATAAAGCTGAAGGGTCTGGGACAGAAAAATCTGGCCTTAAAAAAGGGGAATGGCAGGGCCAGCACTTAAAAAAGGAAGGAGGAAATAAGTCAGGACGGCAAAACTAGTAAACTTCTTAAAAACATAAATCGACAATTCTCTTAAAAGGGAAAGAGCGCACTCTGAATGAAAAGAGGTACTCAGGCAAGTTTTGGGAGGAGATTGGGGTGAAGTTCGTAAACGCCTGCAATGGTTGTTTTTTCCAAAAATCAGTTCAGGTAACGATTCAAAAGGTGGAAAAAAACTTTGAACAAAAAAGCTCTGAATACACCACAAAAATCCAGACAGCAATGGGAGAAACCATGAGGCGCTTCAGGGTAGGTTGGGCTTTAAGGCCGGAGAACAAGGGAAAAAGTCTGTTGAATTGAAAGAAAGGTTAAATCCATAAGCACTCCTGGAACATTAGGCAACGTGACCCGCCAGAAGAGGCAAAAAAGGGGGATCAACTGGCTCGGGTTAGAAAAAAGAGAGAGGGGCTGCGAAGCGAAGTGAAAAATCGCTGAAAATGATTGTACAATTTGAAGAAACCAGGAGGGTGTCTAAGTAACCAGAAAAAACTCCTAAAAAGGAAAAAAGAATTGCTTGGGGCAGGCAAATGATGGCAAGCCTTAAAACCGAATCTTGAAAAGGGGAGAAACAAAATTAAAATGACATAGCTAGTTCGAACTTGAGAGGATGAGCCTGGAAGGTTATAGGACCGCTCGTGGGTGGTCGGAAAGAGCAAGGCGGCGTGACGCTGTATAACTAGAGAGCCAAGACTCTCTCCTCCTTTCGGAGCGGGGACGCAGTGGACGGGGAATTGGAAAAAAGCGACTGAGAATCTTTCTGCTTGAATCAGTAAGAGGGGCAACTTAGCCGATTGCGAAAGGAAAAAAAGACGGATTGGCTTCGGCAAGCGGCAGATCAAAAATCTGGGTGATGTAAAGGAAAGTTTCAAAGGGGGGACTCAAGGTATACTCTCAAAAAACACGCCAAGAGTCGCTAACAATCTGAAGTATTGGAGAGGGTTCGAATGAACTGACACATTTAGACACGAGTTCTAGAAACAACAAAAAGGGGGAAAAGAAAGGGGCGGGGTGGTCAAGGAGGCGGGTCATAGGCGACGGATAGGAAGGCGATCAGCTTTCTGGGGGATCGGGGGTTGGGGGGAGGTAACGAAATGGCCGAATCCGATGAAAGCGAGGATCGCGAGGAGCCACTGCAGGAGGCCAGGGGAAAGGATCAAGCTAAGGAGATCATGGTTCGAGGAGGGAAGCGAAAGAATGGTAGACGACGAAAAAAAGAGAAGAAAAACCCTGAAAATGCCAGGGCATACTCTGGTGTCGTAGGGAAAAAAGAGACTGAAACACATGCAGGGAAACGCAAGAGGGAATAAATTAATGGGAAAAAAATGGGTTCTAAACTAAGATAGAGATTTCCAATGAGGATGAAAAGCACACAAAAAAGTCGAGAGGCTGGCTTTACGCCTCGACGTCAGGGGAACTCCGTTGTTAACGCTCTCCGGGACAGAAAAAAAGGAATGGTCGGGGGGGGCAGGACGACTGATAAGTTTATTTACTTTCATAAACGCAGGGGGGTTGGAAGATGTGCAAAACCCCGACCTCGGGGAACGCTGCTCGAAGTCGGATCACGGTTGAGCCTAAAACGTGTAAGGGCCAAGAAAAGATTCGTGGGGACAAGTTCCCGAAAAATACAACTGCCTGAGATTAAACTTGGGTCTCTGGGTAAGTTCCAGCCTTGAGTCATGGAGGGAGGTAAAGGAAGGGGCGCAAATCCAAAAAGAACCGCGGAAAAGAAGGAAAGTCGGAACGGACAGATTTTCGCTGGAGTTGGTCTTTGTTTGATCAAGGTTGAAGTTCGGGTTCAAAAAAGGGGAAGAGAGAGAGGAGTTAGAGAATTAGGGGCAGAAGGGGGACCAGCTTGGGAAAGAGATCAAGACTACTTCGAGGGAACAGCTCTGAGGGAAGGATGCGCAAGTCCGCGGAAAAGGGGGGAGAGGAGGGAGGAGGGTAGAGTGTTGTTGAGGGAAGTAAGTAAGCCGCCGGGCTTTTAAAGGGAGGGATTGGGCCAGCGGCAGTTCACCGGGGGGAAGGAAGCGAACGCAGAATTTTTCAGTTTGTAATGGAGTGTGAGGCACTCGTTAGATTACGGGGGGGGAGTCTCATTATGTAGAGGAAAAAAGGAAGGTTCCAGGACTGATTGGAGGCACCTAGTATTAAGTTGTTTAGGAGGAAGCGCGGATTGAAGTTGCGTTGATCGGACACAGGCAAAAAAGGAGGGATGGGGAAAAATGCGATTAAAGGAAAAAAGGTGCCCAGAGCACGAAGAAGGGAACAGGGTTAGTTGGAAGGTCATATTCGTGTTAGGGGGGGGGGGGGGGACTTCAAATTGAAGGAAAGGGGAGAAGAAACAGACGCGAATAAAAGGGGGAGTATAGTGGAATTGTAGAGCTCTGGCCGGAAGGGCGCTAAAAGAAGCCAATCAGAGAATGACTTTCATGTCCGAAGAAGAGAAAAAAAAGACAAAAAAACAGAAGTGCGACGCTGGACGTTAGGAAAAGCAACATAAAAAATATAACACCACGGATGAAAATAAAAGTTTGTTAGGAAGGAGGGAGTAAAGCGAGGCGTCCAGCAGAAAACGGGAAAGGGTGGTGGGGGACGAGGTGGAATCATCGGAGGAGGAGTCGTCTAGCCCTCCTCCGACATTGAATAATAGGGGGGGGGGAAATCAACACATCGATCTTTTCAAAAGGTCAAAACCTAGGGAGGGTCGTCTGGGAGGGTAACTACACGGAGGTACAAGGGTGGAATTAAAAGAAAAAAAAGGAAAATACAAACTACTCGCCCTCGCACGAGATGGGAGGGCTATGTGGTGGCAAGGAAGCAAACCGTGTGCTGAGAGAATTTGACCAGATCGAAAAAGGTTTTTTTAGGTCGTACTGAAAAAAGAGTTAATACGTGCCCGTTTAATGGGTCGAAAAAAACAACCAGGTCCCAAATAAAGGTCCTGGACAAGGTGGCGATAACGAAAGGAGGAGAAAAGGGGAGTAAGTGCGGATCGCTCACCTAAAAGTACCCAAGCGGCCCTCAAACCCGCAAGAAGGGATAAAACAGGCAGAACATTCCACTCGCGACAGAGTCCAGGCTGGTCACTGACTAAAAGCGGAAAAAAAGGGGAAAATGGGGGGAAGGGCCCATCGACAAAACCGGCGCGGTCGCCCGACCGACGGCAGAAAAAGCATTCTTCTACAATAGACAGAGGAAAAAAAAGGTCTAGGAGCACGGAGGTCCTCAATTCAAGAGAGGAGCATCAAGACGCAAACAACCCCCGGTTCCGTTTAGGGATCTAAACCGTTGGTTGACCAAAGAGACCCAAGTGAGATCGAAGGGAGCTCGATGCCAGTTGGAAAAAAGAACTTTGAAAAAAAAACTTACCGCACTGGATCAAAAAAATAGGCATCCGTTCCTGGCGATGGCTGACAGAGGCTGGGTTTCTTGAGCACCGCTAAGTTAAAGCAATGGCCCAAGGAGTTTTACTGAACTCGGGGGAAAGAAAAACTAACGCCTTGTGAATGAGTCCAAATCTGGGGAACCGGGGCCCGGAGGGCCCCGTGGATAAAGAAGGGGAGAGGGGACGAAAGAACGGAGAGAGCGTATGAAAAGTCGCACTCTAAGATTCGCTGGCCAGTCTCTGGCCCATCCATTTGGGGTCAGAAAGGAAATCCATAAAAAACGGGACAGGGGTGACAAAGAGACATCCGGGGAGGGGGATGGGGCGAGGAAGGTCGTGCCATCTGAGAAGAAAATTCGTGGGGGGAAAAGGGGAAGAGCTTCATCTTCAGATTAGCAGGTTAAGATTTGAGGATATTCTCCTTTTCAAAGCGGAAAGGAAAAATGGATTTCATTCCTACACCCTCGTTTCAAAAGAGGAGCTCAACGCTACAGGATGATTTCGTCGTGGTTTAAATAAAAAAATGAAAGAAGGAAGCGAAAAACTCTTTAGCTCCTGTTATCCTTGGAGGGGGAACGAGCTTCTGTCTTGGCTCGGGAAAAGAAGAGGATAGCACGCAGGCGGGTTGTCTCTGAAATATGTAGGGGTATATACCCACGATTCTCAGGATGATCGTTGGGGCCTCTTCTCTGGAGGGAGGAAGAGGGGTTGGTCAAAAAGGAGAACTCCGAAGGGCGATTATTCCACCATCAAATGAAAAACCGCAACGAGGATAGAAACGGGTCAGGGGGGGCCCTCGGAATATCGCGGAGTTCAATCGGAGGGAAACAAGAAAGGAAGTGCAGATAGAAAATATCTCCCACCAACTATTAATGGGTGGAGAGAATAGAAAAACCCACGACTCCGAACAGAAAAAACGGATCGGGAAGAGCGGACCAGGAAAGAAGAAGAAGTGCGTCAATAATGCGGGAAAGAGGTTGATGGAATCGAATGAAAACTCGTGCATACAAAAAAAACCAATTCGGAGCTGAAGGGCAGGCCGAAAGCGCTGGGTGGGGGATAGTTATATAAAGGGCCTAGAATTAAACGCCTCTGAAAATAACCTGAAGGTGGGGCAAAAAAAAGCAGAGTGGGGCAAGACGGAATGCATAATTTTCCGGGCTGGCAGGCACTGGAGGCCGGAAAAGAAATGGAAGAGAAACAATAAGAAAGTGCCTCATTGGGGGCTCCATCTAGGGGTGGGTGCTTCTGGTATTAGCTCAATCAAAGAAGACTGAGGGATGTGATTCAGGAGGTAAAAAAGGATGAAAATGCGAGGGAGTCCGTAACCTCCAGTTGTCAGGGGGGGGGGGGTGGGTGGGGGGGGGGGGGGGGGGGGGGGGGGGGGGTGGGGGTGGGGGGGGGTCGGGGGGGGGGGGGGTGGGGGGGGGGGGGGGGGGTGGGGGGGGGGGGGTTTTGGGGTGGTTGGGTTGGTTTTGGTGGGTGGGGGTTTTTTGGTTTTGGTTGGGGGTGGGGGGGTGGGGGGGGGGTTATAGGTTGGGGTGTTTTTAGCCAGTCGATTCCTCCGGTCCACTCAAAGGAACCGGCGGAGCGTTCTGACAGGAAAAACCAGTGTTGGGCGCTTTTGAATTCCCCTTCTAACGTCGCGCAAGAAATACCACTCTAAGTGTAAAAGAGCGGCGATGGCATAGCTCGGTTCTAGGGAGAGGAGAGTTGTTGCTAAAGCATGGGAAATTAGGATTTCCAACTGAATCTGGTATCGGGGCGAGATGGAGAAAACCGAGAAAGGGACTGGGGGAATAAGACGGAATCGGAAAAGGTGAAGCTTTAGACACACCTGCGGGCGGGTGGCGAAAGGGAATTTTCTCGATTTCTGTGAAGAAGGGAAGGGGGTAGGGGAATTGAAAGTGAGACGAAACCCGGACGCTCATTTTAGGGGGATTCTTGGTGTCACACCGGCGGTCAGATGGCAGAAAAAGGAGAAGAGTGGTTAGACGGGGTTGGCGCTCCAACGCGGCCTTAAAAAGTGGGATTCGAATTCCCCATGCGATTCAGCTAGCAGCCGCGAGTTCCATGACAGGGCGGGGAGGGGAGAGGGGAAACGGAATGGGAAAGGAAAAGAGGTCCGTAGTAGGGGCTGAACGTTAAGAGAGTTTCAGAAAATTTTCATGAGGGAAATGATGTGGCGAGAAAAAAAGGGGGGGAAAAACAGGGGGGGCCAATATTTTCACTAATTAAGCTACCTTTTCATTGTAAAGGGTTCATATCCTAGGTCTCCGATCAAAAAATTACTGGAAAAAAGAATTTACATAAGGGAAGGTTGGGGGGGAAAGAAAAAAAAAAAGAGGATCCCCCTGCCGGGCCTCGACTTGCGGAACGCCTCTTCAAAAAGGAATGGAAAAAAAACAGGAGAACCACAAGAATTCGAAGGCTGACCTCTAAAAAAGAAGAAAGGGCCCTTCAGACTAAAAACGTGGGGGGAAGCAGAGAAACAAAAAAGGAGTCAGGAAACGAGACAATTTAGCAGGAATGAGTGGATGCTGAATACGAAAGTTGTGGGAGAGCCGCGCGTGACGGGGGAAAAAAAGTCCTCGGGGAAGGGGTCGGGCGCTTACTCAGCCCCTTAAAAAAATAAAACTGCGTGGTCTCACAATTTGGATTAAAAGGGACGCAGTTAAAGGGAAGGACCCAAAAAACAAAAGGAAAGAAAAGAAAGACACAAAAAGAAGCAGCGCACCTTAATAATAGAATATGTTGAAGGGTTGCACCTTTTGCCACGGGGACATAGAGCAATTTTGTAAGGTCAGAAGATAAACGAGAGGGGTAGAAGGCAAAAAAAGGGGGGAGTGACAGGCGAAATCCACTACAGAAGCGGGAGCTACAAGTGTCTGACAGTAGGGGAATTAAAAAAAGGAAAAGGGGTCTCGACGTTAAGATTCCAATCCAAAGGAGGGAGGAAAAAAGATCTAAAGATCAAATTGAAGATGGCCAGGAAAATTGCTTAAATTCCATTGCTAAAGGGGGTACAGTGCTTCTTGGCAGCAGGAGGGGGACGGAAAATTAACGATATGATCCGGGTTAACAAAAAAAAGCCCCTTCTGAGCAAAAGGATTGAACTAGACCATCACGTAGAGGGGAGACAACAATAGCTAACTTAATTCTAGAGACAAAGGGAGCTCGTAACTAAGCAAGCCTTCATGGTTAAGATATTAATCTTCGGTACCCGTTGCCCCGCAAGAAAAAAAAGGGAATGGGCCCGATAAAAAAAAGGTAGAGGCAAGTTTCGAGGAAAAGGCGCTGAACCAAAGGTCAAGAAAAGCCGAGCAATATGGCCTCAAGACAGGAGGAAGGAGTGCTGAAAGAAGGAGAAGCTGGAAGGGTTTTTTTTATTTCTGCCCCGCTAACCAGCAAGGAAAAAATGGAGGGACAATAAAAAGGAATCGATACCTCGCACTGCGAATAGGGAAAGGCAGGGGGCAAGTAAAGAACTTTGGCAACGAGTCATAAAGTAGATACAAGAGATATCTTTAAAATAAGAAAGGGGATCGATACATCGCTTGCAGGGAGAGGGTGACAGGTGTCGAAAGGCAGAATGCGGTTGGTGTCAGTCGAGTAAACAAAGACCATACGGTATAAGCTACATTGGGATTGAGGAGAAGGCGAAGCCAAAAGGCCTGAGAGGACGGATGTGGGGAAGCACTGGATAGCTAATCAAAGTCGTCAGGCGTGCTGCAAAGACCTGTGCGGAAATCACTCAGTCTGGTCGAAAGTTAAGGAGGGGCGTGAGAAGGATCCTCTAACGAAAGCGCTAAAAAATACCGAAGTGGGACGCAAGCGCGCCGGGCATGAGGCAAAGTTGGCGATGCAAAAAAGTCGCATAGTTTGCTCTACCAAAGGAAATCGAACGACTAGCCATAACGAAGAGAGCATTGGACGGGCAAATCTCTATCCAGGCAATTAGGGGGGGGACGGGAGGGTAATGGGCTCAAGTGTCCCTTAGATCGGAACAAACCAAAAAAAAACGGGGAAAGGGGGAAAGTAGCCGATAAGAGAGCCGGGATACTTCTTAGTCAGGAATAAATGAGAAATATTCGGAAAAACCACGAAAACAATCTCTCGCAACAGGAAGGAGGGAAAAAAAGGAAGGAATCATTGGTCGTTTTAAAAATGTCTCGAGGAGAGAGACAGGATGGGCATGGGAAAAACTGGCGCAGGAGGGCGGTAAGACTTGGCGGTGTGGGGGTACACTGTGAGCTTATCTATGTCACATACGAGGATTCAAGAGAAAGGCAGCGTGCCAAGGAGCGCAGAAGAGAGGAGGGGGTAGGGGAAGATTTGCTATAAATATGCAGGCAGATCGCAGGGAAATCGACAAGGAGTGGGCTCGTAAAGTTAAAAAGGGGGTACGGCCAAAAGGTCGGTCGGCATACACTTGGAGAAAAATGAACCGGAAAGGAAAAAAGGGGGTCCGGAACAGAGCCTGGATTTGAGAGTCAAAAGAAAAAAAAAAAAAGAAGGGAGAGGGGAAAAGCTGCACGACAAGTTCAGCTTTACGGCGAACTGCAACAAGGAATCTCAGACCCCTTCTGCTCCCGAAGGAAGGGGATTTTTGGCGGGGGGGGGGGCTAATGACAGATGGATAAAAATGTCATAGAACTGGCAGGATGGGGGGCGGATAAAAGATGGCGACACGCATTAGGGAGGGGGGGAAAAAGTCAAGGGGGGGGAAAGCAAAAGGGGGCGGGCAATTTTCGTTGGCAGTGCAAACATAGGAGAGAGAAGGGGAAGAAAAACTCTTTTTTGGAAGAAGGGGGGCCCGAATGGAGGAAAGGGCGGATAGTATTGCGCAAGAAACAAACTTCACGCGAGTATCAGGGCATTCAAGATGACGAGGGGAGATATTGCTCGGGGGGGAGGGGGAGTCGAGTGGGGGGGGGGAGTTCACGAGTTTTTCATTTGACCGCGTGAAAAAAGGGTTGGGAAAAAATTCGGAGTATTTGCACACGGAAAAAAGGGGGAGACGGGAGGGGGAATGAGACAGCTACTCATTGCCGAGTGCGGGAAAAAAAGATGGTGGAGAGATCTGCGGCAGATGGTAGTGTCTTGGGGAAGGGGGAATGAGGGGGGAAAGAAAGGGTCCGCAAAAAAAAGAAAAAGGTGAAATTTTCACTTCTTTGTGAAAAAAGGGAGTCGGAATGTGGCCTGGAGGGGGGGGGTCGCAGCAGGCCGTGGGGAGTAAAGGAGGGGGGGGGGGACAAGGGGGGAAGAGCGGGCGAAGGAACCCTAACCTTTGTCTCGCTTCGTCTGGACTAAGCACTTTGAATGCACGGATTATTATGAAAGGAGGGTAATGCGGAGGAAGGGGACGGGGAAGAGGGGAAAAAAGGAGGGAATGCATTAGTTTAGGTCACTGCTGGAAGCGATCCGAAAAAGAGAGGGAACGCATAGTGCTATTACTTGAAGTAAACGGGGAACGGGGAGGAAGGAAAGGGTGTGGGGGGGAGGGGGGAAGAAACAGTTGTGTCTGTCTTATTTTCCCAAAAGCGCCCTAATTACGACGCGAGTAGGGTAAAATTGTTGCCTCCCCGCCTGCCTTGGGGCGAAGAAGGGGGGAGGGGGGGGAGGGGGAGAACTCAGGAAAAAAAAAAAAAAAGAAAACAAGCAAGAAGTTAAACGTTTGCAAAAAACATAACAACGGTGTAGGGGAAAGCGGGCTTCTCGGGGCGAGTCCATTAAATCACAAACTTGGGGAGAGAGAACCCAACGGGAGGAAAAGAGAGGATAAAGAAGGGGGGGGGGGGGGGAAAAGGAGGGAAGGGGGGGAAGTAAGAAGGACCTATTTTTGTAGAAAGGACGAAATTGATGTCTTGAAAAAGGAGAAAAACCGCAGTACCGGAGCGTGGGGAAAAAAACATCTTATTGGAAAAAAAAAGGGGAAAGGAAGAATTCGTAGGTCAAAAAAGTGGGCACGGGAAACGCGGAAGAATGAACAAACGACACTCGCAAAAAAAAGAGGGGTTTTAGATATGGGACTGTGCCCGGTGGGAGGGGGGATCGCTCAATCAGACCCTCAGAGTTGTGAAGATCAACTTCTCGAGGGATAAAAGGCGTTTTAATGTGGGAGAAAGGGTTTCGGGGAGTCAAAGAGAAGGCTAAAGATACGACAAAGGAAATAATTTCGGGCTATACGTGGAAATTGGTAAATATGAACTGACGATAGGGGAGCCAAAAAAAAGGGGGGGGGGGGGAAGAGACAATCGCTAAAAAAAAGAAGAGAATCGAAGCACGCTGCCAGGATCTAAAAGTCGTGTGACGATTCCCGGAAAAAATGACTGAAGGAAACATGAAAATGCTTAATCCAACACATGAAGAGGGGGGCGGGGAGGCTGAAGAAAGAAAATGAGTCAATTAACCACACTAAAAAAGTAATCAGCGGAAAATGGCTAGGGGAAATACCGGAAAAAGAGAAGGGTCGCCTGGTTCCAATGTTAAAGTTAAGGGGGGGGAAAAAAAGAAGGGGGAGGGGGGGGGGGGGGGGAAAAAACTAAATGGACTCATCGTCGGAAGGAATTTTAGAAGGACCCCCAACCTGCCCTAACCAAAGACAATATCGGAGGCACCGCTTACTGAAGGGAGGAAACTAAGGAGGAAAGGAAGGTTTTCTCAAGAGGACGTTACACTGTGGAAAAAAAAAAAAAAAAGAGAACCAGGGAAATCGGGGGAGAAAAAAGAAAAAAGGGTGGTTTCGGAACCAGTCCCCACGGAGGAAGTGACTGACCGGGGAAAAGACTATCTCTGGGGAGAAAGAGCCTAGGGTGAGGGAAATAGAGGCAGAAAATCAATCAGTGTAGGCGGTGGAAAACCGAAAGCCAAGCTAGATGTAGTCGAGGAATCCACAAAAGAAAGGAAGGGGGGGGAGGAGGAAAGAGGGGGAAAATAATGGATGGAATATCGCAGGAGACGAAAAAAAGATCACAGTATTATGTCGGCAGCGAATGGGAAGGGAGTGATCAGGAAAGGAAAGGAAGAAAAAAATAAGAGGGAGGGCCGATTCTGGCGAAATGAAAGTCTGTCGAGGAGGCAGTAAGGGATCTAAATTAAAGCGCATCTCTTGTTCAAGGGGACTGTAGAAAGAGAAAAAAGGGGAGGGATAGGTTTCGTCCCGAAAAAAGACTGGAAAAAATACTAGGAAGGCCGAGTCTAAGGGGCAGAAAAAAAAAAAACTCTTCTTGCATTGAGAGGGGGGCCGAGAGAGAGCCACAGTCATGTTTTGAACTTATTTTTCTTCAATGGGGGGATATACTCTCAAAAAAAGAAAGGATAATCGCTCCAAAGTAGCCTGTCGGAAGGGGGGGGGGTTCTATTCTGTCCGTAATCTTGGTTAAGAAAAGAAGAAAAAAAAAAAGAAAACAGAATTCGACAGGGAAGAAAAAAAAAGCATTATCTCACTCAAACCAACCGGATATTTCTTTGCTCACGGATCATACTGGTAATATAGACAAAAGCATACTGAGGAAACAGCGCACCGTCAGGAAGAAGGGAACTTGGGGTGGGGGGGGGGGGGATTACGGGAAGAGACGAGAGATTTAATAAAACGTCGATCAAAGAGAAAACATAAGGGAGAAGCAAAAAGGCGAACGAGTCTGGAATTTCTCCTGTAAAGAAAAGATTGGGAAAACGGGGGGGACAGGGAAAAAAACGAGCGGCTCGACAAACTTGTCTGGAAAGTCGAAAAGACGGACCTACTGCCTTGACAAACCGGAAGATAGACGGCCTGAAAGAGGTGAAGGGAGAAAGGGGGGACTAGGAAAAAAAAGAGAAAGGGTCCATTGCTGCCGAAATCCACCGCCTGTAGCTGCAGGGGCCTCCGGAAAGAGGTATGGGACACGGGAGAAAATAACTCCGTAAGTTTGTGGTGGGGGGAGAGACTTAAGAGGAAAGGTTGGGGAAAGCCAATGCCACTTTCGAGTATAGTGAAAGGCGTAGTGGTAGAGAAAGCGAGAGGCTTGTCGCCCGGATGGAATAAGGTTGCATAAAAAGGGGGAAATTCAATCACTATGGAAGCAATTTTTCCAAAATAGTATTAAGGGAATGGGGTTCGGAGGGGGGGGTAAGAAAGTCCTTGAGCCTGGAGGGAAGTAAGAGGGACGGAAAAAAAATCAACCATTCTCGTCAGAACCGTAAAGAAGATATTTCGGGGGATCGTAAATTTGGGAGTCAGAACTTTGAAGAAGGGCAAAAAAGGGGGGGAAAAAAAAAAAGCGCGTGACAGACATAATTGGGTGTGAAAAAGTTGGTTAGGTAAGGCCATGGGACTAAAGGGACACGCGGCAACTGCCCAGCAGAGAAAGGGAACCGCTAAAAGGGGGGGAGAAAAAAGGGGTCAAAAAAGCTTACTGGACTTGCCGGCACGACCGCCGAGTGGCGATGGGGGGGAGGGGTCTACACTTTGTTTTCACAGAGAGGGGAAGAAAAAAAGGAATAGGAAAAGAAAAAAAAGGGTATAATTTATCTTTCGCGAACTGTTCTGGAAAAGGGGGGAGTAAGAACCCAGACCTAGGAGAGAGGAGGTGAAGGTGCCGGATCAGCCGCTTAAAGTTCCAAGAAGGAGGGTGGGAAGGGGTAAGAAAAGGGGGAAGAGAGGAGGGGAGGGGGAAAGGGGGGAGTAGTAAGGTCCGTGTGCAAAGATAAGACTACAGGGAAGTATAACTAGAAGGGACAGTTGATCAGTGACCGAAAAATGAAGCTGTCAATGATGTTGAGAGAAGGGGGGGAAAAATCGTCAAAAGAAAAAAAAAGAGAAAAAATAGTGAAGAATCCTGCACTTACGGGGTTTCATCGGGCGAGTGGGGGAGGAGTTCCCCACCTATGAAAAAAGGGCGAACTCAATGAAGCTACGGGAATGGTGGAAAAAAAAAAGAAAAGGGGGGGGGGAGACATCACTGGGCTTCGTGCGAAGTGACTGAAAAGGAGGTTTCAGAGTGAACTCCACAAAAAAACAGGGGAGAGCTGACGGCTACTCCAAAATGAAAGTGCAAGAGAAAAAAGGGGGGAGAGAAGAGAAACAATGCTTCGGGCACGGGGTTTGAAAAGGGGGGGGATGGACTCGACGCATGTCTGAAAAGGGAAAAGGGTGGAGGGCTGGGTCGAAAAGAGGGAAAAGGAAAGTTCTGAACTGACGTCTTTACAAAATATCAGTCCATGGAAAGACACATACAGCTTAAAATTTCGCGGAAGGGGAGGGAGGGTACGACCTTCAGTTAAAGGGGGAAATCAGGAAAGGCAAAAGAAAAAGAACGAGGGAAAAGAAAAACTCTTAGGAATGTGATGAAGCTTGTTGCAAGTGTGGGGGTAGGGAAAAGAATCACATCATTGGACCAGAGCGAGCAAGGGGGGGATCAAGGGGGGACTAAAGCAAAGGAATCGAGGTGTACCTTAGTTGAAAAAAACCCCCGAACCAAGAGAAGGCGCCTGAACTAAGGTCGAATCCGTCGCAAGTCATAGTGAAAAGGTATCGGGGAAAGGCAACCTAAACCTGGAGCCCCATACCTCGGAGACGACCGAGAACTCACAAAGATAGAGACTGGCTAAAAAAGGGAGAAGAATCATTCGGGGTCGTCACCTGGTCGGAAACTGGGCAGAGGGGAAAAGGAGAAGTAAATTTTAACACGAACAATCTGCTTCGCGAAAAAAAAACATAGTCAAGGTAAAAACATACCGGGCAAAAGAACAAAGAGGGGGGAATCACTTCGCGGAATTCACAGGGAGGAAAAAGGACCATGTGAAAAACATTGACCTATCGAACCTCAGATGTGAAATAACTCCGGTGGGGGGGGGGGTCCCATGCGACGAGGAAAGAAGAAGAGGGGAGGAATGGATACTTTCACGACGACCCCGGGAAAAGACGAGCAATAAGGATGCCGAGTAAAGGAAGGAATGGAATCGGGACTGGTGTAATTTCAGGGGGGGGGAGGAAAACAGAGGAGTGAAATAATCAGCTCAGACACATTGAAACGATATAACGAAAAGAAGGGGGGGGTGGTTTCCGAACATGAGGAAAAAAAAGAGGGAAAAGGTGAAAGAAAAGGGTAATTCTAATCGACAGAAAAAAGGGATTACTCGCATATATCGTGATCGCCTGGCAAAAATCAGAAAGAGGAGGTGCGATTTATCTGCAGAATCGAAGAAAAAAAAGAGGCTGGGTCAGTTAGGGATAAAGGCCATGAACTGAGCTGTACCTTAAAACAAGAGTAGAGTACGAACAAGAAAAGAAAAGAGGATAAAGGAGGGGAGAGGGGAAAAGAGGAGGGGAAGAATCTAGTCTCGATCTACGAAACAATTATGGAATTAACTCATGGTGTAGGGGGAAAGAGAGAGTGGGTCTTGGCCTTTTAGCTGCTGGGGATGGAGGTAATTAGTCTCTACATCCAAAAAAATTGTCATCATGTCAATCTATCCTATTCAAAAGTCTGGATTTTTTGAAAAGGGATGCAGACGGGATCAGAGGAGATGAAAAGAAGAAATACGGGAAAACTCGCCTTGAGAATTTAATGGGAACGCCAGATGTTCTGGAAAAAAAGAAAAAAAAAACGGAACCGGCTGTAAGAAGGAATTTCGGAAATGGGGGAGCAGTTCCGTACTCTTCAGAACAGCACAATGAAGGATAATCGCGCCGAAAGCCTGATCGCAAGGGGGGTTGCTAGGAGGGAGGAAAAGAGAAAAAGGGGGAATGCCTCTACACCGATTATACAAAAAACACGGAATCTTCAAACTTAAGGAGGAAAGGATTGGATTCCGGGGGTGGGGTCTCAGGAATAGAGAGGAGTCTTACCGAAAAAAAAAGGAAGGGAAGAAAAGGGGAAGGAGAAGAATCTCTCCTTCAATCGCTCTTCACGTATGTAAGAAAAAAAAAGAATCTCCGTACAGACAGAGGGGAGGCGAGCGGGGAAAAAGGAAAAAAGGAAGGAAAGGAAACGTATACAAGCAAGTCAACATGTGCAAGGGTTGAAAAAAAGAGGGACAAAACGAGTAGCGCAAGGAGAAACCGAGAAAAAGGAAGGGAGGAGGATGGAGGTACTAATCCCTGCAAAAAATTAACGGAAAAAGGATGGGGCCGTAGGAAATGGTCCGGACACTGGATTTGAGAATTAGGAAGAAAAGGAGGGAGGTAAAATGAAAAGATGACGCCAAAAAGTCGGCTTCTCGGGGCCGACTAAAATACCATTCGGGCCGGGAAAAGAGAAGGAGTTGTATGGAACTCGGTTAGCATGTAGAGGAGAAAGATGAAAAAAGGAAAGAAGGGAAAGAAGGAATTTTGCAGGAGATATGCAAGGAAACGACGCAATATCTTTAGAAAGTGAGACCTACCAGGAGGGGAAGGGAATGGACGGGCCTCAGGTCAGAATCCAAAGAGGGAAGTGTCTAAGAATTGAAAGTTTTGCTCGTTGGTCCCAGTAAGAACTTGCGGGACGGGTGCAAAAAGAAGAAAATTCCCGGCGTATCAGTGCGCAGAAGGAAAAAGCGGGGGAAAAAAAAAGGGTAAAAAGGGAGCAGGGGTCTAGTGTCGCGATTTTACGGACTTCGAAAGGCGCAACAAAGAAGGGAGCTAAAGCGTGATGAGGGAAAAAATTGTTTACGGGTTGATAAACGGTGGAAGGTCAATCTTCGCGGAGGAAAGGAAGAAAGAGGCATGAGGACCTACGGGGCGGCTAGAACTGGGGGGTTGGGGGGGACAGTCGAGTGGAGGGAGAGTGGGGGAGATGGGTTTGTGGTAGGGCCACGCCTCCTTTTTTGAGATTTAGCTTGGGGGACCAGCGGCAGGGTTACCAGGAAGTAGGAGCGCCCGCAGAAGGGAGAAGGGAAATGGGGGAGGAAGAATCGTGCTCTTAGAAAGCGGTCTGGAAACTGCGCTTAGGCTTGGGCGAAGGGTAAGGCAGAGAAGAAAGAGGAATGTGGGGCCATGATGCGACGGATTTAGCGCACCTTTGGGAGGAATGAAGGGTACGGAGGAGGTAGGAAGAAAGGGGGGAAGGATCTTACCACATAAAAAAGGAAAGTTTAAATCGAAAAAGTGCAGAAAAAGGGACTGGAAAAATGATGCGATCCGAAAAAACGGGGCCAAAAGAAAAAGGGACTATTACTGAAGGGGGGAAGGGGAAAGGGGAGGTGACGAGTTGTAAGCGTGTGGGAAAAATGGGTCTCAAGAAAAAAGTTAACTGAAGGGACCAAAGGGTTACATAAGGAAGGGAAGAAATGAAAATCATGCTAAAAGAAAAAGGCAAAGTGGAAGAAGGGGGGAGGGGGAGAAGCTCACCTTTCAGCCGAAGAAAAAAAAAGGGTTCTACCAGAAAGATTTCCGGGGGAAGAGGGACTGGGACCTCAAGAAGTCGACTCAACGGTG
>Ga0179593_1464939_pt1 | contig 26121 bp, 54 predicted proteins | sample CZODoug2_1_08_16_FD_185931 | JGI IMG/M metagenome (GOLD analysis project Ga0179593, IMG submission 185931) | Vadose zone soil fungal communities from Angelo Coast Range Reserve, California, USA - CZODoug2_1_08_16fungal (PacBio error correction) | ecosystem: Environmental > Terrestrial > Soil >...
AAAGGAAAAAAAAAGGAAAAAAACGCAGGAAAAGGAAACGGCTCAGCGAGGGAGGAGCACGCAAACGCTGAGCGGGATCGGGCAACAGGAATTTGGGCCGAAAAAAGGGGATCGGGGAGGGAACCCGAAGGGCGGGCTATGGAAAGACGGAACCGCCTTTAATCTAAGGCAGCAGAAAAGCGAGCTTAAGCGAAAGGCGGCCGCGGGCAGTTGGGGGAAGTGTCTGGGGAGAAAAGGAGCGCCGAGAAGAGAAAAGGTGTCCGCCCGCGAGGCGGCGGACACAGGGGGAAAAGGTTAAAACCGCAAGTCAAGCGGGAGGCCTGGGGCAAGTGAAAAAATTGGAACAAACGGCCCCAGGTTTCAGAACATAAGGGGTTGATGAGACCCCGCCGATTGTGGTAGGGGGGGACCAAAGGAGGGGGGGGGCGCGCGCCAAGACGTGTCGAAGGGTGACGATGGGCACAACCTGGAGGCAATCCCATCATCATAATGTCAGACGGCAAAAGCACGCAAAACTGTTCGAAGATGGGGAGACGAAGGGAAGGGGAAAATAAAAGGAAGAACGGTGTGTCGCCTCAGGAGGGGGCAGTTTGGGCTCAGGGTCGGGGGGGCGCTGTCACATGGAAACGGACCCGGAAAAAAAAATGAGGAGCGTCATGTGGGGGGGGGCGGTGGAAGGGGGAGGATATCATCGAGATGGAGGAGGAACTAACCACCTCATGGAGGCTCTAAGCTGAGAAAGCGATCGGGCAACTATTGACCTAAAAGATGAATAGGGGGGGGGGAAGAAGGTAGGGGTTCCGTCCAAAGACAAAAGGGACTAGGAAAGACGAACATCACAGACGAGGCTTTGCAGACTGAAAGACTAAATGCCAATTGCACGGTGGGAAGGAAAGGACAAAAGGAGTCTCTTCATGTTGGGGGAATTAAACAGGTGGGGGAAAATTGACTGATCGCAAAGGCGGACGCGAAAATAGTTGCCACCTCCGGCGAAAGGGGGAGGGAGGGGAGGAACGGGGACTTTCGTAAAGGGGGAATGTAGAAAATAAAAATTTGACTTAAAAAGGTAAAGTGACCTCTTTTTTTGGGGGAAAATGATGATACTACAGAGGACGGGGCGGCATGGCGGGGGTGAAAAGAAAGGGAAAGATATCTGGAGGGAGGGTCAAAACCAAACAAATCACGGGTCTGGCCAAGGAAGGAAATGGGAATCCTCCGCGCTGGGGGGAGAGCCGTCAGAGGGGGGAGGGGGGGGGATTAGTTGCTTCTGTGGCGGACCTTGAACCCAAACCCATAACTAGGCCGGGAGAATTGGGGAGTATGTTGAAAAGGAAGGGGGGGTATAATTAGTTAGTGACAGGGGGAGGCCGTTAAAAGATGACCAGAAATCACAACTGGGACCCGATGTTAAAAAATGGAAACGTGCAGCCTGGGGGAAAAAAAGAAGGAGAAGGGCGGGAAAAAAAAGACCTGCCTCCCAAAAAGAGACGCGGAATGGGAGCGTCAGGGAATGAGAAAAGGCAACAGGACCACCGAAATGGGGGAAACTGGGCTGGGGGGGGAAAAAAACGAATTAAAATGGGTTAGGGCGGGGAAAAAAAACTATGGAAATTCAAGGTGACCACTATTCTCAGGACAAAAGTATGGGGGAAAGGGGGGGGGGAAAGGGACTTGTGGGTCCTATGAGGGTGTGCCGGATGCCACCGGCAAGGGGGAAGCCTCCAAATATCAGTGTGATCTTAGGGTGGGGAAACCAAAGACGAAGAGGGAAAACTAGCTTGAGTACTGGTTGGGGGAAACGCGTAAATTTGGGGGACCGGAATATGTCAACCAAAATGAGGGATTGTCTTGAAAACTCCTAAGGGGGGGCCGGGTGACCCCCAAGAGGGCCTGGGCTAGGGATTGGAAATTCAATGGGGGAAAAACCGCTATGGGGGGGGTTTTGGGGGGTTATGGGGGAAGGGACAAGATAAGGGTTTCGGGGTCTTTTGTGGGTGGGAAGGTTCCACGCAGAAAAGGGAAGTGATGTTCCGTAGGGGCCATCAGCAGGGGACACAAACATTCAAATGAGGAGCGCGGGAGGAAAAAATCGTTGTCGGCAGAGCTGGGGGGGAAAGGGAAAAGACTCTGACGAAGCATGAAGAAATCAAGCGGGGGACCCGTCTGGGCAACGGGGGGGGAACTTTACAGGGGGGGCGCGCGGCGCGGAAAGAGAGGATCCTGCGACTGTTTTCGGCGGGTGGGGATGGAAGGTTAAAAAAACTGGGGGGGAAAGGGGGGGGGGAACTGGACTTCGAGAGATGGGCTGGGATCAAAAAAAGTACAACCACTAACACTAAAAAGACCGACAAAACCGGACAAAAGAAAAGAGGGGGGCGAAAACATCGTTTCGGCCAACGTAGGGTAGGTGGTAAAAAAAACAAAAAGCGCGAGGGGAAGGGAACGAGCGGGAACTTGTCAAGAACCAAAACAAAAAAAACTGGGGGGGGGCAGTTGAACGCGTAGAGAAAGGAAGTCGTCGCTGATCGGGTCCCCCCCAAAACCCAAAAAAACCCAAACCCGGTAACCAAAAAAAGCAATCCGGAGGGGGGGAAACCAGAGCCCGGGAAAACCATGGTATCTAAAAACGGGGTAAGAGGGGGGGTCAAACGCGGCCGAACATCAGGGGGGGGGGATAACGGCCAGGGGGTGCGGTCAGAACATCTGAGGGGGGGGGGCAAGGGTAACAGAAAAGAAGAAGGGAAAAAAGGAGGGGGGCGATACCGTTGTTGACGTATGAAAAAAACATGGCCCGAACCACAGACCGAATCATAAATTCGGCCAACTGGGGGAACAGGGGGGGTGGGTTTGTGCTGGGGGGGAAACGGGGAACTGGAGGCGTCCACTCTACAAACCTACAGGGGGGAAAGTCTCACGGGGAAACTATGGAACGGGCGGTTTAACAACTGTAAGCAAAAGAAAAACTGGGGTGAAGGACCCGGGAAGAATGCGCGGGGGGGGAGGGGTGGAAAACCGTTGGTCAAAGGCAAAGTAAGACAAAAAAAAAAACTGAAGGGAAATTGTGAGAAGGGGAACGCGGAGAGGGTTGGGACAGAAAAATCGTCTTGTGAGGGGGAATGAGTGGTGGGACGTGCCGACTGGGGGGCTTGCTGGACACAAAGAAACCGACTCACCGCCTCCAAATCAAACTACAACTCACCGGCCGACAGCACGAGAAAGAGAAAAAAGGGGGGGAAAGGGGGAGTAGACGTTTGGGGATCATCACGTACTGGGGGAGGGCGGTCACATACGACGAAGGAGGAATAAAAAAAAGAAAAAAAAGGGAAATGCCTAACCGGGGGGGGGGGGGGGGTAGGTATAGTAGTGGGGTGTTGGGAAAGAACAAAGTCATGGGACGTGGGGGAGGGAAAACGCCGGGGGGGAAAGGGGGGAAGAAACAAAAAAAAAAACAAATAAAGGTTGGGTAAATCGAAAGGAAAAAAAAAAGAAAAAACAAAGGTCAGGATGGGAGGGGGAGAGACACTGGGGGAACACCTGCACAGTCCTTTCAAGGGTATTGGAATAACGGAAAAAAGGAATCTGCAAAAGGCGAAAAAAACAAAAAAACAACCGAGGAGGAGGAAGGGGAGAGATGAGATGAAACGGGGCAGGAGGGGGGAGGTAGGAAAAACAAGCATAGAAGGGACCGGGTGGACTGACGTAAGGCACACGAGGTTGGCCGGTGAGGGGAAAAAAGGGGGAACACCGAAAACGACGACAGCGATTGAGGGAGAAAGTTAAAAAAGAAGCTGTGGTGGGGGCCCTACGACCACCAACGGCGGAAACATTGCGGTGTAAAAAGGGAAGGGGGATAATCGGCCGGACGAAGAAGGAATGAAGCAAGCATCAAAGGGGAAAAAAGGTCAGATATCAAGCTGCGGTAAACCGCTGGAAAGAAGGGGGGGGGAGAGGGGGGGCTTTTCCTCATGGTAGGGGCAGTAAGAAACCCCGGTGACAGGAAAACTGAAAAAGGGTCAATCATCGCCCGCAGGGGGAAAAGAACGACGGAAGAAAAAAAAATATACTGGTTTTCTAAAAAGAGATTGGGACCCAAAAGGGGGCTACGGAGGTCAATGGGGGAAAAAGGGGAACAAGAAAGATCAATTCAAGAAGTCAAAAAAAAAAAAAAAAAATTAACGTGAACAAAAAAAGAGACCCTTAGTCTTGGGGGGGAAAAAAACATTTAAACCTGAAGAAAAGGGGAGGGTAAGAAGGCAAGGACCTTGGTAGGGTGGGGGAAAAAAAGGTGGCGGCAAAAAAAAGAAAAAGAGAACCAAACCAGTTTCAAGGGGCGACGAAATAATCAAGGGGGGAAGGAATCAAGCGGGGAAAAAAACAAATTGAGTCAGATGGAAACTGCAGCCTTCGAGAATTAAAAAGCAAAAGTGACTGGGCAAAAAAAAAAAATGTTCTGAGCTGTCCCCGGAAAAACAAGAATTACGTCAACGGCCGAGGGGACGGTTGTCAGTCGCAGGGAAAAAAAAAGAAACGGAGGGAAAAGTCCGACGCGTCTTGGGGGCGAGCTCACGAAGAGGGGGAGGGATCGGATAGGACCAAGGGACGTCAAAATGGGGAACAGGGGTGTGTATGGGGGAAAAAAAACCGCAAAAAAAAAAAAAGGGGAAAAGTCAGTAAGAAAAAAGCAAAAGTTCTTGGGCGAGGGTGGGTCAGGCAGAAAATCATGCAAGGGGGGGAGGGGGCAGGTCTCAGAAGTTGAAGGCCCTAATGTCAAAAGTCACAGACAGCAAAAAGAGGGAAAGGGGTCACGGTCCGGGAATAAAGGCAAAAGAAAAATCGAAAAAGCCGGAAAATTTCAGGCGCAAGAAAAAAAAACCAATGTAACAGGGTCAGAAAAAAACAAGAAGTGCCCGAGAGGTGCTAAGGGGAATGAGAAACGGCACCGCAAAAGCCCGCACGATCCAAAAAATGGGGAGAATAAAAAAAAAAGGGTGGGGCCTCTGGGGAAAAGGCAAATCGGAAAAGTCAGCAAAACAAAAGAAAAGAGGCCGTGTCAAAGCATAGCGGTCAGAATGAAGGTAAAAATTGGTCAAAAAAGTTTGCAAAACGGCAAAAAGGCGCGGGCAAAGAAACAAAAAAGAGTGGGGGAAGAAAAGGAACGGGAGGGGGGGAACTGCCCTAAGGGAAAAAAAAGGCAGGGAAAAAAAAAAAAAAAAAAAAAAAAAAAAAAAAAAAAAAAGAAAAAAAAAAAAGGAAATAAAAGGGGAAGGAAAAGAAAATAAAGATCACCAAAGTTGAGCAAGGAACAAGCACACACAAGAATCAAACCAGCCGCTCAGTGACTCGGGGGAGAAGAGGGAGAAGGACGGTCAAATCATGATACAAACAAAAGCAAAGTCACTCGCTGGTCATCGTAGTGGGGGAAACAACAATAGGGGAAAAGGACATCTCCGGAGAGTGAAATATGAGCACTCTCTTGGTGAGAAAGGGGACGACAAAGCGTGGGAAAGGCCCCAAAAGGAAGAAATGCACCCCCAAAAGGAAGTCAAATCGGGAAAAGGGGGGGAGGGGGGTGACGGAAAAAACGTCAAGTCCAAAATGGTTTGAAACATCAATGGGGGGAGGCAGAAAAAGGAACGGTCACGTTTCATGGGGGGGGGGTTCCAAAGCACAAGTAAGAAAACGCCAACAAGCGGGCAGGCTCCATAACGCGATCTCAGACTTTGAAAGGCAACAAAAAGAAAGCAAAACCGGGCGGGGGGGGTCAACACGCATGGGTAACCAGGGGTCCGGGAAGGACCAGAGCATAGAAAAACGGGGCTGAAAAAGAAACAAATAAGGGACCTACGGGGGGTGGGGTCGGTACTTTGTTTAGAATAAAGCCGAGCAAGAGGCCAGGAAGTCCTCCAAGTTGGGAAAAAAAAGGTCAAAAGGAAGAGAGGAAAAAATCGCTTGGAAATTCATTTTCAAGGGAAAGAAAAAAAAATTCAAAGACAAATGGCAAAAAGGAGAGCACCAAAGCCCTTGGCACAGGCGAGGGGAAAAAAGGGAAAAAATAAACTCCTGGGGCGGTTCTCAGAAAATGAAAGGAAACAAGGTTGGAGAAAAAGCAAAGATGCAAAAAGTCCCAGCGGAATGAAAGGAAAGGCAAGGGAATTCCGGCCGATCGATGACGGCAGTCTTGAACGAAGAGGAAGGTGAGGGAGTGTCCACAAAAAAAACCGCCGGCCTCGATATAGAAATGTAAACGGCCGAAGGGGGAAGGCCTCAAAAAGGTGAAAAAAAAAATGGTGGAAACACCCAGAAAAGGAAAAAGCAACGCTAGGGGGGGAAAAAAGGGGCAAAAGGGAGTGTCCAGGGGAAATCCGAGCCACAAAACAAAAAAACCGGGCGTAAAAGGAACTGGAATGGGGTGAGTAACTCGCACAGGGGGAACATAGCACGAAAAACGCAGATGGAGACACACGGCAGAAAAAAAACAAGGTGAGGAGTGAAAACACAGGCCTACCCCCTTGGGGAAAAAAAGGGGTAAAAGATGCGCAGCAAGCGGGGTACCACGGGGGAAAAATGCAAAGTGGTCAAAAAAAGGGGGACTCGAGGAGGAAAATACGAAAAAAAAAAGTCAAAAAAAAAAATGCACCGCCAAACCGACCGCGCAGAGCAAAGCCGAAGGAAGCGAAAAAGGAGGGGGGTGTCCGCCTAACGAAGGGGACAGGGTGGGCGCGGGAGGGGGAAAGGAAGAGAAGAATCGGTCAAGTCTGGTCCGGGAGGGGAAGATTTGCACGAAGACCGCAAAGAGCGCCAAAGGCCGAAAAAAAAAAAAAGGAAGAGTGGCACTAAAGACCTGGGGGGCTCAACGCCATCAAAAGTAAGGAAAAGGAAAGGGGAGAAAGACCGGCCGGGCCCAGGTTGGGGGGTACGCAGGACCACAAAACAAAGAATACAGAGGAGCGCAAGTGCAACAGGAAATCGCGGTGAGAGGGGGGGGCAAAAAGGATTTGAAAAAAAAAAAACGAATACAAAGAATCGGAACTTTCTTTGGGGGGGGGGGCGGGGGGGGGACTAGGAAACAATCCTGGAGCACACAGAGGAAGAAAAAGGAAAGAGCTAAAAAGAAAAGGGAAAACGGCCGGCTATGAGGAGCTGGGGGGGGAGAGCCGAAAAAAGCATGTAGGGCAAAAAGGAGGTGGGATCACGGCGAACTGAAAGAACAGTCAAAACAAAGGCTGGAGCGCAAATGTAGGGGAAAAGGAAGTTCACTTAAACACGGCCGAGGGGGTTGGGGGAAGGAAAACGCCCAAAAATGGGGGGAGGGTGGTGGGGTTGGGGGGTTTGGTCATCCGCAAAGGGGAAAAAAACGGCACTCAAATAAAACGAGCGCGTTAATGGGGGGGGTGGGGGGGGGGGGGGGGTTTTTTGGGGGGGGGGGGTGCCCTAAGCGGAAGGGCACCGGAAGGAAAAAAGTTCACACACAAACATGAAAGGCAGCACCCCAACTGTGGGGGGGGGGGGGGAAAACGAAAGGCAGGGAAAGAAAAGTGGGAAGACAAGACCCACGTGGGTGACAGCTCGCTGGCTGGGCTCACTAAAAAAGGGCGGCTGGAGCAAAAAAGTGGAAAACAACCGAGGGGGGCAACCATTCGAAAAAGGGAAAACACTGAAAAATCGTAGTCCAAGAGGGGAAAACAGAGATGTAAAGGGGGGGAGGGACGGTACTGGGGGAAAGAACCTCAAGGGAAAAATAAAAAGAAGCTGCAACACGGGCTCCATAAGAGAAATTGGGGGGCGCGAAAGAAAAAAGGAAAGGGGGGGAGTGGAGCGTTGGATTTCATAACACAGGACTGAGGAGAAAACAAAACAAAGACAGAAGCGTGTGGCATGGATGGCTGGAAAAAAAAAACAACTGGTTGGAAAAAACGTTCCGGGTTGAGATGGGAAACCGAAAAAAAACTCGGCATTGAAAGTGAACTTCGGGCGGGTTTCCCCTGTCCGGGTGGCTCGGCAATAGGCGGGGGGAAAAGAACCCAAGGTCAATGAAAAAAACAAACGCATTAACACAACCCCCAAGGGAAAAGAGAAGGACAATGTCCTGAAGAAAAGACGAAAGGGGCAAAAACAGCCACATTTAACGGCTCAGAACAGCAAAACTACACACCGGTTGAAATGAAATTTCTCCGCGGTGGAAAGAAAAAAAACGGAGGCGGGGGGCGCTGCAAGGTTGAAAAAAGATCTTGGTGGGGGTTGCCCAGGTAATGCAGCTCATAACCAAGGGGTGGGGGGGTCCTCTTTAGTGGTTTACCATGAAATAAAAAAATTCATTCTCCAACTTAAAAAAGAGTCGCGGTGGGTGGGAGGAGGGGGTGTGTCGCAGGTGAAAAAGGAACCCAAAACAAGGGCCAACGAAGAAGATGGGGTCGAAGGGGGGGGGGGGACCACGTGACCAGGGGAAAAAGTCGTGAGGCAGGTAATAAGATGAAAAAAATAAAACCGCCGGGGAAAAGTTGGGGAAAACACACCGTGCGGCCGTTGCAAGGGAAAAAAGGAGTAAAGGGCGTTTTGACGGGGTCCCTGGCTTGCACTAAAAAAACGGCCTGCAAGGAAGGGCTCAGAACCAGTGTGGCGGAAAAAAAAAATGGAAAGGGGGGACCCAGAACGAGATTAAGGTGTAGCGATTCAGGTAAAAAAGAATAGGGGAAACCGACGAGAAAGAAGGAAGGCAGGGGGGTAAAAAGGGACTGAGGACTGGAAAAGAGTACATCTAAAACACGTAGCACTGAAGGCTAGGGGTCAAACGATGGTAGGGGGGGCATTGGGAAGGGGAAGTGGTCTGGCGTAAAAGGAGGAGAACTAAAAAAAGAAATTGAAAAAGAGTATAGGTGCCGGAAATTTTCCATAAAGGACGGCGCAATGGGGGGAAAAAGGAGGCGAGAAAAACACTTGGTGACCAACCAATGAGGGGGAATCAGAAGGCCGAAAAAAAAAAAACAGGGGTAGTTACAACTAGGGCTCGGAAAAAGGTGGGGGGCTGTGGGGTGCAAACCAAAAAAAAAAAAAAGAACGCAGGGAACTGGGAACAAAAGGGGTTAAGGTCAATTGAGGAGAAAAAAAGCTAAGGGAAGAAATGGGACCACTTCATATGAGAAGCAAAAAAAAAGAGGTTTCAAACATGTTGTGGGGGGGTTGGCTGTCGGGGGACTATTGGGCAGATGGCAAAGCAGCAGGGCAAAGAAAGGTGTCCTAAAAAAAGACGCGCGAAGGAGGGGGGGGGGGAGGACAAGGGAGCTGGGGAGGGGAGAAAAATAAACAGAAGCTTCGAAAAAAAGCGGGGCGTGTAAGGATCAACGGGGGTGTTGGGGAAAAAAAAAGGTTGGTCAAGGGGGGCCAGCGCGGGCAGAGCAAAACCATTGCGAGGAAGGTTGTTTCAAGGGGGTTTGGGCAAAAGGGTTCCGGCGGGGCCGGTGAACAAAAAACAAGCGAGAAAAAGGGGGGCAATAAAGTGGAAGGGAAAAAAAGGGAAAAACAAGGAAAACCAGCACCGTGCCGAAGGGGTGCGAGGAAAAATCGGGGGGAACTTACACACAAAAATGGGAATGAAATAAAATCACCTGGAAAAGGGGGTTTCTCGCGAGGAAAAAAAAATCATGGGGAAAGAAGTGGCGAGCGGGGAAAGGTTTTGTAAGAACCAGACACAAAAGGATGGGGGGGAAAAGCCCGGGAAAAAACGAGCTTTCTCCCCAGGCATGCGACGGGGAAGGTCTCAAAAAAAAAAAAAAAAGCCGAAAGAAAAAAAGCGCGAAAAAAAAACATGCGTCTAAAACCAAGACGGAACAATAAAAAACTAGGCCTCGGGTGGAGGAAAAAGGGGAAAAAGACGGGTAAGGTCACAGACAAACGTAGGGTAACCCGGGGGGGGGTCAAAAACTTCAGCAAAGGCAATAGCGGAGGAAATGGGGGAGGTAGGAGCTTATAAATCACCGTGTTGAGTGGAAAATAACAGATTGTCAGACCAGTGGGTAAAAAAAAACAATAAAAAATAATATTCGGGGGGCGACAGCCAAGGACAGGGGGGGTGGGGGGTGGCAGGACATGGACAGGGGGCGTCTGGGCTGGAGAGCACAAACGTCACCAAGGGGGGGGGGAAAAGGGGGAGATGTGGGACCTTCCGACCTGGGGGGGGAAACTGTGAAAGTTTCATTCGGGGATTCTTGCACAAAGTGGGGGAAACAAAAGGGGTTCGGAGCGCAAAAGTTTTCGAAGGACTCCGGGGGGGGAAACAAGTCCCCTGGGGGGGAATGAAAAAGGGGGGACTTCAGGGGAAAAAACGTGCTGGGGGGTCCGCAAAAGGAAAACGGGGCTTTAATGTAAGCAGGGGAAAAACGAAAGGTAGGAACAAACGGGAAAAAAAATGTTGGGGGGGGGCCATCCAGGGGGGGGGGAGAGGAAGGGAAAGAGTTGGCCTTCGACGGGGGGGAGGGGGGGGTGGCTTCTGAAAAGAGGAAACTCAAAAAAAGAAAGGAACGGGCAAAAAAGACCAAATCATCCCAAATCTCCAATCAGGGGGGAGAAGGAAAAAAAAGCTGTCAGGTAAACGGGGGGAAAGGGGGGGGGGACACGTTTCAAAGTGAAAATGTCAGGGGGTGGGGTAGGGTCAAGATACGACATCCGGAGGGGGGGGGGAAACCAACTAAGACCGCACATCCGGTGGTTGTCAAAGAAGCGGGCTTTGTGGAAAAAAAAAAAAAAAAGATCATCATAGAGAGTACTGACGGAGAAAAGGGGGGTCAAAGGGATCTCACAGAAAACAGGGAAGTTGGGTACAGAAGCAAACAAGGGGGTGGATATGCGGTAAAAAAACAACATATAAAAAAGTTTTTTGGAAAACGGGGGGGCGATGAAGATCGCTCAGAAAACAACAACAAAAAAAAGGAAAAAGAAAGAAAACGTACAACAAAAAGGGAAGGGTCATGGTCAACACGGAAAAGAACAAAACAATAGCAAAAACAAAATGGGTGCTTCGGGAAAACGAGTGGGGGGGGGGAAGATTGGACCCGAAGGACCGAAGAAAAACATAAGGGGGAAAGGAGGGGAAAAAAATGTGACCACAACAGACGCATGGGGGGGGGGTTTATACAGAAAAAAAAACGGAGCATTTAGCGCGAGGGATATACTAGAAATAGCATACGGGGGAGGAAAAACTACATAAAAAGACCGGAATTTGACCTATATAAGAGGGCTGTCGGGGGAAGGAAAGAGGGGGGAAAAGGGGAGGGGGTGAAGAGGGGGGTAGAAAAAAAAAAAAAAAAAAAGGGCAAGGGTAAAAACAAAAAAAACAAAACACACAAAACAGAGAAGGAACTATTTTTAAAAGGGCACGCAAGGGGGGGAAAGAGCCCGTACTAAAAGAGGTGGTCTCGACAGCTGCCAAGAAAAACGTGGGAGGCAAGGGAGGAACCTGACAGCCCAGCGTATGAAATACGACAAAAGAACGGGTCGCAGGTCGGACAGGGAAGAAAAAGGTCTGAGTAGAAAAGGGAAAAAAAAAAGGCAGTTTAGGGGGGGGGGAGGGTGGCGCCGCAGCGGAAGGGGGAAAAAAAAAAAAACAAACAGGTGCAACCGCAACAGAACAAAAGAGCGCGTAGGACAATCGTGGGGAAAAAAAAAATAACGCGCTGCAGCCAAAAAAGGCAAAGGTATTGGTGGGGGGAAAGGGGGGGGGGGGGGACACGAATGTTTTTCGGCAAGTCGAAGCCCTGGGGTAAGTCAAAAAAAGAGGCGGCGGAAGAAAGAAAGGGGTTAACAGGAACGGCAAATGTCAGGGAAAAAAAAATCGGCCGTAAAAAAATTCTCGTAAACAGTGTGTAACAGCGACAGTACAAGCGGAGAAACGAAAACAAGGAAAAAGCCGACAGGGGACAGGAAATTCACACGGGGGAGGGGTGTATGGGAGAACGGCCAAACAAAAAAAGACGAAAAAAACTTAAAAAGAAGGGAAACGCGAGTTCCGCTGGGGAAGAAAGACGAGTTTAAGCGCCAAAACGAGAACAGGAAGCAAGAAACATCAGTAGAAGTTGAAAAGCCCTAAATTGAGATGAAAAAGAAAACTAGGACAAGGTTAAACGTCCAAAAAAAAAGGAGAAAAGGCAACGAGAACACAAAGGACTTGGGAGACGGCGACGGACCAAAAAAAACCAAGGAAGGAGCCGACCAAAAATAATTTTAGAGGCTCGCCAGAAAAAAGGGGGGGAGGGAAAAAACAGCAGAAAGGGGGGGTGTATGGAAAACTAATCTCAAGACGAGACGAAGGAAAACACGGAATTGGGGGGGCACGGGACTGGTTAAAACTCGTAACCATACTCGGCTGGGGAACAGACCCCAAAAAAAAGCGTGTCACAGGCGGTCAACCAATTGGAATAAAAACGGTCTGCCCGGCTGTGAATCAAAAACGGCAGCGGAAAAAAACACGCCGCGATGTACCTGGGAGCGGGGAAGGAAGAGGGACAAATGCGGAGAACCAGCTGAACCAACCCCACCAACCCGAAAAAACGCATTAGGGGAAACCAGCAAATAACTCACGGGGGAGTGGAAAGCCTTAACGGTGACAGCCAAAAAAAAGGAAGGTACCGACCGAAAAGAAAAAAAAGCCTCTCAGTTCCGAATGGTTTGGGGGAAGAGATCACTCAAGATCCTGTGAGTCAAAGAGGGGGGTTTCCACCGTGAATCCTCGCGTCAATCGTCCGGGGGGGGTGCAACTAAAGGAAAAAGTACATGACAACTCATCCAGCGTCAAAAACAGGGAAGAGACCCAAACAGGGAACAAAAGAAGCGCTTGGAGGGAAGGGACAAAAACATGGGACCTGGAGTCCTTCAGAAACGACAAAAAAAAGCCAATCGGGCAAGGAAACGTAGGGGGAAAAGTCCAATTTAACCACCGGTAACTCAGCAAGGGGAAAGGCACACTCGAAAGGATCGCTGGCAAAAAGGTTTGGCCAAGGGGGGGGTTTCAAAAAAAAAGGAAACTAATCCGCGCACCCCCCCTCGAATCACGGAAAGGGAAAAAAATTTCGGAAGACTGTGAAAAGGGGGGGGAGCAGCCAACGGAAAAAAAAGGCAAGGGGGAGGCGACAGAAAAAGTCTCAGTCCCCCGGCCAGCCGCCCCCGCAACAACGCAGGGGCAAAGGGACGACAGAAAAAGTGGCCAGTCGAACCCGGGGGGGGAAAAAGGGAAAAATGTCTAAGGACAATCCGACCCGGACAGGCATTACCGCGGCCCACCAGTAGGAAAGGGGGAGCGGAAGCAAAAAAAAAAACGCTCGGGGGGGGGACGAAAAGGTCATTTCCACAACGAATGAAAAAGGGACAGAATAATCTGGACGAGGGGGAAAACCAAGCCAGGGTGAAAACAGGCGGGAGGTTCAGCGCAAAAAAAAAAGACATTTTCAGAAGGGGACCGGCAATTTGGGGGGGGAAATTCGAGGAAAACACAGAGGACGAAAAGTACACTCTGACTTCTTTCCGTTCACGAGCTTCAGGGCCAGAGGGGGAGAGGGGTGGGACCCTTGGGGAAAGGGGGGAGGGGGGTCCACTCTTCAAGGACCGCCGGCCATCGGGCTATTGACGTACCAAAGACTCAACTTGGGCGACGGTTTCTTTGAAGGGGGAGAAACAGCAAGCAAGGAAAAATTCAAAGAACGTAGGCTGCCCCGTGGGGCGAGAGGTAACCTCGGAAGAAACATCGGACAAGGGGCACTGCTGCAACGGGGGGGTGAAGGGGGAAAAAATCCAGAACTCGGGCACGCAAAAGCCGCCGCGGGCTCAATGGTCCAACCGGCTAACTAAATGCGGGTAGGGAGGGGGGAAGAAAATCAGTGACGGCCCTTTTCCATCATCCACGTCAAGAGCCAAAAGGGGTCAATATCAAACCGGGGGGGGGGGGGGTGGGTCAGAAGGACTCGGACGGAGGACCGGGGAACCCTCAGAGCACCGATCCGCAAAAGACCGCGCCAAGCAATCAAGACAGAAGAAAGAAAGGACACCGCTTACTCCAGGGATGGAGGGTTGCTGCAGGGGGAAAAAAAAAAGGGCATCACTCAACGGAGGTGGGGGGGTCCTTCCTTTGAAAGTCGGCAAAAAGACCTGGTACCTCTGAAAGGCCGCGGAAGGGATCAAAAACAACGACGAGCAGGAAAAAAAAAGGGGGGAAGCCAGTTAGCACGAACGGAGATCTCAAAACCCACCAACAACCAAACAAACAACTGGAAAAAGGGGGGGGGGGGGGGAAAAAGAGAAGAAGGGGGAGGGGAAAGGTTGGAACTTCGCCAATCGAACGAGAAACGGCGCCCTCTTGAACTCTTATCGGGGCATGATTCCGAAAGAACTGAAAAGAGGGAGTGGGTGGCGGGAGCGGGCTATATCCTGCGCAACCCGCTCGAAGAGGGGAAAGCAGAAATCGAGAGGCTGCGAAGAAAAAAAATGCGGAGGCTAGTGCGAGGGTAACTGGGTTTCGCACTACGGGGACCACGAGAAGCCAAGACACCCACGAATCTTAGGGCACTGGGGGAATCAGCAACCCTTCTAGAACCCAAAAGGGGACCTGAACCCCTGGGGAAAAGGGGAAACGGGCGGTCCGCCGAGTTTTGAATAGACCACCCCACCGAGTGGGGTCGGGTCCGCCGTGGCAGGGAGCAGAACAGCGGCGAGGGCAATGTAAAAGGAGCTGCACGTCAAAAAATCAGTTCCAAAAAAAGGCCAGGTGACTTCGCGCAAAAGTCCCACTTTGGGAGAGGCAAAGGGGGGGGGGGAAAGACGAGGAAAGGGAAAAGCAAAAGGTTGTTGCAGCAATCTGCGTGGGAATCGGGGCAAAGGATCAACCAAAGGAAGGCAAAGGGGGAGGGGAAAAAAGAGGCGAGAAGGGGAAAGGGCAGTTCGTGGCTATAAATCGATTAAATTGCTTGGTCACTGGAAAGGAAAACAGACAGACAATTGGAGGGTCAGGGAATGAGCCGAGGGGGGCTTCATGGAATTGGTGCGCCCACCAAGAGGAAAGAGGTTGAGACTGGGAGAAGATTTACAGGAAAAACACTTGCCTCTAGTAAAAAAAACAGGCAGAACCGCGTGTAAGGGAGGCCCTGCTGAACGCCGGGGTGCAAAAAAAAAAAAAAAAAAGGGGGGGGGGGGGGGGTGATGGGGGTGGAAGGGGGGGGAAAATGAAAAGGGAAATTGAGAGGCATTGGTCGGAAATTCGGGTGGGGGGTGGGAAATGGAAATCGCAAGGCGAAAGGGGTAAGTACGGGAGAAATGTTTTTGGGTGTGAAGGGAGGAAAAAACTAGGTCAAGAAAAAAAGGAGGCGCTGGTCGAAAAGAAAAAAGGGAAACATTAAAAAAGAAAGTCGAAAAGACATGTCAATCCAACGGTGAACTTGTCAAATACTCGCTCAACAAGGAGGAGGAACCCGGGGGGACTGGTCGAACAGGCCGGGGGGGGGGGAAAAAATAATCGTTGGGGGGGGGATCCCGGGTGAGGAGGGAACCCGAAAAACACCAGGGGGGGTTTAAAACTCAAATTAGGTTTGACCCAGAATGAAAAAAAAAAGATCCGTTCAAAGACTTTTGATCCTTCAAAGGGGAAAAGGGGGTCGTCGATGGGGGGCTCCTTGTCCAAAAAAACCACAAAGCAAAATTCTATAATGGGGGGGAGAGGGTGTAAAACATCGGGGGAGGATCCAGATTTCGGATGAGTTCAGACCACGAACCTGTCCATAAAAAAGGGGTTGCCAGCCCGTGCAAGAGGGAGAGGAATGTAAAAAAAAAGGAAAAAAGGGAAGCGTGGTTCGTGTCTGCTGTCAACCGACCCTTCTAAAAACGCTATGCGCAGTGTGGGGGGGAAAGGAGAAAACTGGGACGCGGGGGCGGGGGGGAAGGGTCCCCAGTTAGCGTGTGGTTGTTGTCCAAAGGGGAGGGGGTTACAAGGGGGGGAAAGTAAAAAGCGAGGATACCGCAACCAAAAAAAACGAAGGAAAACCGAATCAGTGAAAGAAGGCTCAAAAGAGAGCAAGGGGGGGGGAAGGAGGTTCAAAAGTAAGGTGGCCCAAAAAAAAAAAAACAAAACACACCACAAAAAAATTGTCTTGGGAAAAGGGTCCGGGGGCTTGGTTTGGAAAAGAGGGGCCTGACAAAAGTCTCAAGCTAGTAAATGATGGTTTTTGGCCGGAGGTTGCACAGAAAAATAGGAAAAAGGACATTGGGGGGGGGAGAGTCTATAAAGGGGGGGGACCATCGATCACCGCTCAGGAAAAAACCCACCTGGGTTGGGGGAAGGAAAAAACCAGAGGTGAAGAAGATGTAAAAAAAAATCCCGCTGCCGGGTTGCCCCAACAACCCAAAAACAAACCCCCCAAAGTGTAAAAGAAAGAAACAAGACAAAGGGGGGGAAAGGGAGGGGAGACCGAAAGGGCCTTAACTATTGGTTAAAGCAACGAGGGGATTGTGGTTTTGATGGTAGGCATTACTAAAGGGAGGGTTATGTTGGGGGTAAACGAAGGGGGGACTCAAGGCGGGGCAAAAAGAAAAAGAAGCCAGGGTCCTTAAGGGGTCACAGAGGGGGCGCAGAAAAGAATCGGGAGGGGGCAAAGTTTGGGGCAAAGCCAGGGGGCGGGGGGGGGGGCAAGTGGATCAAAGAGCCTTCACCATCGGAGACGTGTCTGATAGGGGGAGACACCAGTTGGACCGGGGGGAGGAGGAGGAAACGGCCAGCGCTATTGTGTCGGGGGAGGTCCAGGGTTGGGGGGGGAAGAGGTGAACCCTGCTGGACGTAGGGGGCTTGGGGGGGGAAACAAAAGGAAGGAAAAAAAAATATCTACTGACCGGACGGCAAGAGCAGTTTGAGGGAAAAAAAAAAAAAAATCGTGCTAGCCAGCAACGGGGGGGGGGGGGGGGGGGTGGGTTGGGGGGGGGGGTTTGTTTTTGGTGTATTGACGGCGTGGGGAGGGCAATCTACAAGGTACCGTTTCACCACCAGGAACAACAAATCACTTCAATGGAACAGGATGCTGAGAGGAAAATGAAGGGGGACCGGGCCCGAAAGAAAAGAGGATGCGCGAGGGGGCAAAGAAAGATCGAAAAAAAGGGGACCGGAGAGAGGTGACACAAAGGGGAGAGGGGGGGCAGGGACAAACCGGTGAGAATGACCAACGAGGCCACCACGATAGGGGGTTGGCAAAAACCCTCGAAAAAAGGTCTTGAACAAAGGTCTGTCGGGGAAAAAAAAAGGTAAATAAGACGAAAAAACGAAAAAAAAAATGGTGCAGCGCGGGGGAATCAACAGTTTTTCGGAAAGAAACGAGTTAAGGCACATCTAGAGAGGGGGAGGCGACGAACGAAAGGTGGGGGGGGGGGTTTTTTCAATTTGGGGTTGGGGTGGGGTTTGGCATTGGAAAGAAAACAGTTTGGGTTGGGGCAGAAAGGTCTGAGCAAACGTCCCCCGAGGGGGAAAAAGGCTAAGTGAGTACTAAAAAAAAATTTCTCTTGGGATGAATACTTCACCCTCGATCACAAACCGGGGGTCGGGGAAAAAGGGGGCCGGGAAACGGGGACAAGGGGGCGCGGGGGGGGAGGTTCAAACAAAGGGGGTTCCTGTTTTCCGGGGAAAAAAAAGAAAAAACCGTGAGCTTATGTCGAAAAAAGAGGTAGAAAGGTAGTTTTGAATGATGAGGCGATGATGAATCAAAAGCAAGTGGAAAAAAACCGGGGCGACTGGCGGGGGGTGTCTGGGGAAAATGCAGTCAACAAGGGAGGAAAAAAACCCGCAACCAAAAACAAAAGATCCAAGAGCGAAAGAGGAGACAAATCATCTTATAATAGGGGGGGTTAATAGTGAAGTTAGGGAAAGGAAGAAGTGGGTTAGTCCTGGGCTGCGATGGGCAGGTATGAATCTCGGGAAAGAACACTCTCTAAAATGCCGCCGTGGGGTTAAGGGTCGCACCCAAAACACGCTGCGGGGGAGGGAACAGGTTGAGGGGGGGGAAAACACGTCTCATACCCAAGCGGGGCACACGTACCGCTGCACGGTCAAGAGCCAAAGAAAACCTGAAAAAACCCCCCAAGCTTTCGCTTATAACCAAAAAAAGGGGGGGGGCAGAGACCTGAGTCCCGACACCCGGATGACCTCCTGGGTGGCACCCTCTCCAGGAATATCCTCCTCTCGGGAACACCAACACGGAAGGGAGGGGGCCCCCTGAGACTGATGAGAGCCGTAGCAAACAGCGTGTCAAATGTCGTGAAAAAACAAATCTCTACATTGTTGGGCGGGGGGGAAGAACCAGATTTTGGGAGTGGGGATTGTCCCCCGTGGCACGAAACGACGCACCAGCAATTAGAATCACACACAGGGGATGGTTAGAGGGAAAAAACAAAGCACGGCATTTATAGAGGGGGGGGGAAACAAGGAGGGGAAAAAACAATCCATCTCAGAACGTGGAAAGCTACTCAAGGTACCGCAAGATAGAAGCGTTAGGGGGAGCAACCGAGGGATATGGGGAAGATGGGAAATTTGAAAAACCAAAAAAAAGGGGGGTGAGTGGGGAAAGGGGTTTGTCAAAAAACAAGGCAAAAGAACAAACCTCAACGGGGACGATGTCAAAGAACAAAGAGGAAAAAAGGGGAAATCGACTCCCTTCTACCTATTTGGGAGGAAAAGCTCCTAAGAAAAGGTGGAGAACCGGGGGCGGAACAATAACCCAACAAGACTCGGTCACCAAAGGCGGCACCAGATACCATGGGGGAGTCTGAAAGGAATGGAAACATAAGAAAAAGGGAAAGGGTAACGTACCTGGAAAAAACTGTAGGAAGTGTGGGCGAAAGCGTGGAAAAAGAAAAACATGTTCAAACGTCGAACGCCAGAGGGGGGAGACCGGAAAAAAAAAGAGGGGGTAGCATAAACAACTTCGGAGCCAGACCATTAAAAAAGTGGGAGGGGGGGCTGTACAGGGACCGAAGGGTTTCTTGAAACGGGAAAAAAGCAACTGGAGAAAAAACACCGGAGGAGACGAGGCACTATGGGTGGGGGGGGAAACACAGGGGATAAAAAAAGGTGACGGAGATGGCCGTTCCGGACCAAGGATGGGGGGGTGAAAAAAGCAGGGAAGAGAAAACTGCCGCGCATTAAGCCGGTGGGGGGGGTCAAGGGGGAGGGTCTGGGAGAAAAAGGGGGGAAACTTAAAAAGCCCAGTAAAAAGACGAAACGACGTCTAAGGGAGGGAAGAAAGAAAAAATGAGCGACCACCGCACCGACGCCTGAGGTCAAAAAGTCCGATTTAAGCCCTTGCAGATAAAAACGCCAAAAAAAAGAAAAACAGGGGCACTTCCAACTGAGGAAAAGGGGAGAAAAGGAATGGATCTGCAAGCCGCGGGAGATACCGCGAAGGGGGGAAAACCGGGGGGACACCCATATCAAGAACTTACCGGATGGGGGGGGGGGAAAAAGGGGACTGAGGATCTAGAGTCGTAGTATCTGCAAACGCAAGCGGCCCGCCGTTTTTTTTCATCTCTCAAAAGAAGAAAGGAAAAAAGAACCGGTTTTGGAATCGATTCCAATACGCCCAATATGGAAGATACGGAAAAAAACAGAGAAAATGTCGTCATAAGGAAATAGAAAGACGGGTGATAAAAGGGGAATAAAAAAAGGGGGGAATATCACTGCTGTGAAGGGGCACCCTGCAAATAACAAAGCTGCCGACGGAAAAAAAAAAACCCAGGTTCTGAATGAGGATAGGGAGGTGCCAGGCTCAGGAAGGGAGGAAAAAAAACACCGCAACTCCAAAAAAAGAAAGGATGGATAGTTCTTCAACGAAAGAAGCGCAAGTTAGAAGGGAGGGAACAACTTACGTCAAGAACAAGTGCACAACCGTTGAAACAAGGAAAAAAAAAGGGCGGACAGGAAAAGGAAAAAAAAGGGTTGGGGAAAAACAAAAGTCAATCCTAAAAAAAAAAGAGGTGGTTCCAACACAATCGCGCGGGAAAAGACGGGGGGTTGAAAACCGGGAATCGTCTTAAGCCAGGGGGGGAAAAAAAAAAACGACCGGGACAAGATGCGCAAAAGGGGAAGGGGGAACAGAAAACTAAGGGGTAAGATCACGTGAAGAGGGGACCCGCACAAGCAAGCGGAAGGGGGGTTGGGGGGGAGAAAAAACAAAAAAATTAACACGCAGTCGGAAAGAACGAGGTTTCCGAATTCGAGCGTCAGGGGAGAGGTTGGGTTGGGGGTGTTTGACAACGGGAAAAGAAGGAGAAAAAAAAAGACAGACCAAGCTCTAACGGATCACATCTTGGAAAAAAAAAAAAGCAGCGAACATGGTGGACGGGGAGGGAGGGCAAAAAATCTCAAAGGGAAAAAAACTGGTACAAAAAACCTCAGCCGCCGGAAGCGAGATCACCCTACGCCGAACGAGAAGGTTTGAAAAAACGCGTTTAAACGGGGGGGAGTTCGCCCTCCCAGGAGGGGGGAGGGCAGGAGAAAAATGGCCACGTGAGCCGAGGGTAAAAAAGCGGTTAATCGCGACCGAGAGGGGGAGGAGGAAATTTCAAAAAAAAAAAAGACGAATTCCGAAAAAAAGGGGACGAGAAGTCCTGTAAACCGACTGCAAAAAAAAAACCAGCCCTTGAAAAAGGCAAAGGGGGGTAAAAGAAAACACTGAACAGGAAACTCTTTCCCTGAATGAAAAAGCTGGAAGAAGAGGGGGAGGGAAAAAAGATACAACGAACAAAAAGCAAAAGAGTGCCAGAGGGGGGCACCAAGGGGGGACGGGGCATGGATCTCTTCGGGGGCAATGCAAAGGCAGAGATGGAAAACAAAAGGGGGGAGGGGAATCTTTAAGACCCCAAGACTCAGGGGGAAAGGAAGATCAAAATTGACGTCGATAGAAAAAAAGGGAAAAAGGGGGGGGGGGGTTGGTTGGGAAGTCGGGGTGGGGGAAAGGAAAAGGGTGATGCCAGGCAGGAAAACGATAAAGGTTCAAAGGGCACCGCTGAGGCTTGCAACACAAGGGAGAAGGGAGGAAAAAGAAGGGGATAACACTTCGGGGAAGGGGAGTTCCTTCCGGTCCCAAATGAAAAGTGCAATGGAACCGGCAGCATCGTTGCACACTACTGCGGAAAAGGAGGGGGCTCGGCCAAGAGAAAAAAACGAAGGATCAGAGAACTCTGGGCCCTGGTCAGTGTACACTTCAATCGTTAAAGGCCACCGCGCGAGGGAAGGGTTACAAAGATTTGAAAGAAGGCAGTGACGCCCGGACCGAAGGGGGGGAGGGGGGGGGACCAGTACGCCAAGCGCCGAGGGGAAACAAAAGACCCGAAGGGGGCATAAGCGAACGGTAGGTAGGGGAAAAAAGGATGAAGGGACTTGTTCGAAAAAAGATTTCCATCGTACGGAAGAGTAGCCCGCCCCAACGCAAAAAACGTAAAAGTCTTGGCGTCACAAAAAAAAAAAAAGTCCTTGCACGAACAGATCAGTGCATAGGGGGGAGGGGCAGGGGGACTGTGGAAAACCGGGAGTCAGGGGGCCCCGTGAAAAGCGCAACGAAGGAAAGCTCTAAACCGAACACACAAAAAAAAGTAGAGAAGAAAAAAAGAAAAAGAAAGGGGGGAAGGGGGGGGGGCAAAAAATCTCAGGAAAAAAGGGGACGAGTCTGGGGGAAGAACGGAACGCTAAAGCACTACAAGGGGGAACGGGGGGAAGCGGGGGGGGGGGGGGGGGGGGGGGGGGAAAAGGTTTACCGGGGACGGGAAACAGTCGTTTGGGGAATGCTAATATAAAAGGGGAAAACACGGGATGAAAAAGAGCGTAAGCAAAACTCAACGGCGGAGGAAAGGAATTCGAGGGGGGGGAGTAGCGAAATTGGGAAAAGTTCAATGGACGGGCAGGGAGAAGGACCAACAAGGGAGGACAAAATACAGTGTGGGTCCGCGGACAGAGGTAAAACGAGTACCGTGAGAAAAGCCGGCAATCAAAGGTGGCTAGGAAAAGTGGAAAAGTGGGGCAACTGGGAGGGGGGAGTCAAAATTTTGGGGGAAGACAAATAACGAGAGATTGGTGAGGGTTAAGAAACGTTGTGCTCAGCGGGGGAAGGGGAGATGGTAAGAGGGGGGCCAAGGGATGCCCGAGCCACTGGGAGGAGACTCCGATTCATTTTTGGGACACATGAAAACAAATCAAAGAACTGGGGGTTAGAAATATGGGGGTGTGCATCGAAGGGAAAAAACGAAAAGTCAAAATCAAATGGTGGGGGGGGGGGGGGGGAATCAGCGCGTTCTTTGAAGATCCTGAAAGCAGGTGTTATCACAATGAAAAGAAAACACATTACCTGGGCGCTACCGATAAGGAAGTCAGGAAAAAAAGACTATAGAGGGGAAAAAAAAAACGAAGGTAAGTGGGCAGGGGATAAACCAGCCTCCAAGACAAGGGTCAGGAAAAAGACGAATGGGGGGGGTCAAAAAGAGAGAAAATTACATTGAGCCGATACTTTTGATTGGACGAAATGAGGGGGGTAAGGTGAAAAGCAGTGGGGGAAATCCCACCGGTAGGGAAAGCAGGTCAAAGAGGGCGACATAAAGAAAAAGAAATAAAAATCATAAACCGGGGGCAGTGTAATAGGGGGGAAACCGAAATCCTTTGCACCAAGGTTCGGGTGGGGGAAGGGGGGAGTGGGGAGAGGCAAAATGTCCAGGTCGGGAAAATTTGGGGAAAATGGAGAAAGCGCGGGGAGGGATCCGATTTGAAAAGGCGGAAAAACTAAAGAGGGGAAGTGGTAAAACTTCTCTTCGAAACGGAAAAAGGGGGGGGGACGCGAAAAAAGTCGAAACGGTGTACAGGGGAAAAAAATGGGCGGCCGCGGGGTAACCCAACAGAGCGTTAGGGGCGGCTGGCCGCCAAAGGGGGGGTGAAAGAAAATAAGGGGGTTTCTGCGCACCTCAAAAGGAAGTCAAACCAATTGTTGGGAAAATTAAAGGAAAGGTGAGGATCAGTGTAGGGCAGCTGAGCAGGGGGGGGGAAAACGGGGGGGGAGAAACGGGGATTGGGGCTTGCGGACTGGGGGGAAAAACCCAACAAAAAGAAACCAAAAGAAGGTTGTCGATTGGGGAAAACCATCGGCTGAGGAGGGGGGGAGGGGGCGGAAAGAGGAACAGCACGCTTTGGGAAAGAAGGGGGCAGGAACGCAAATGTTGGAGGGAAGGAAGAAGAGTAGAAAAGCGGTTTGGGAGGACAGGAGGGGGGGAGGAAAAAATGCCTGAAAAAGGGTTTATCTCGACCGGAAGGGGGGGGATGGGGGAAAAAGGGGAAAAATTAAAGGAGGAAATTGGGTTTTTGGTTTTCCTGCGGTGGAAAAAAAAAGAGAAAAATGGAAGTCAAGGGAGGGACCAGGGGAGAAAACGATGGAACTTATCGACAGAGGAAGAAGAACAAAGGGGAACTGAGCTGAAGTGGACCGATTTGGGATGCCGGTAAAAACCGACACTTTGGGGGGGGAGGGGGACAGAAAAAGGCCTTTAAAAGAAGAGAAAGTGGACACTTAAGTATTTTAAAGAGATTTTTACAGTAGGGGGGGCTGGACTAGGTCCGAGGGGGGAGGGGAACAGTTAAATAACATCCTCTCAAAAAAGGATTCAAAAGCCGGAAAGACAAGCGGCAAGGGAAAAAAAAGGACTGGGGGGGGGAAAAACTTTGCAAACGGGGAGGAAAAGGGAAAATGGTTAGGGGACAAAGGAAAGGGTGCTAAAAATGAGACCGTTCATATTGGCCCGGGGAAAATAAACCTGGAATTGCCTTGGGTGGGGGGGGGGGGAGGTTGAGCATAAAAAAGTTGTATTGTGCCGAATTGTCGCAGAGGTAAACCAGCAAATCTCGGATAAATGAGCAGTAGATAGTCGGGCAAGGTGGGGGGGATCTTGGGGGGAAGAAATCGCGAAAAGACATTCGAAGAGCCGGTGGGGGGGGGAATGACGATCTTTGAAAAGGGGAACAAACAGGGGGTGCAAATCGTCGGGTCTGACGCCCCAATTGACAGAAGAGTTGGTGAAGAAGTGAAGTTGAAGGTCCGTCCGGTGGCCGTGAAAATGGGACCCCTGGGGGGGGGAAAAAATGAGAGGGGGGGGGGGGGGTAAAAGCGTAAAGGGGGGATGTTAAAAAGCGCAAGTAGGGTTGCTTCAAAACGAGAAAAACAAAATAAAAAGTCAGCAAAAAGGGTCTGACGGGCCTCAAAATGTCCACAAAAAAAAAAAAAAAACACAAATACAAAAAAAAAAAAAAAAAAAACAAAAACCCACAAAAACAACACCAAAAAACAAAAAAAAAGAAAAAAAAAAAAAAAAACAAACCCCCCCACACCTTAAGAGTAAAAAAAGACAACCATGTCAAAGAGGCTCGCGGCCTCAATAGAAGACAGTCAGGAGTGAACGGTGTTGAATTCTATCGGTGCAATACGCAAAACATAAAAGGATTGGGGGGGGGAACGGGGAAGCCCCGGCGGGGATTAAATTCATGTGGGACAGGACTGGAACCGCTAGGAAAAACGGTCACGTAGGATAATTCGTGGAAAAAAGCGCTTCCCCCGGTGTCAAAAACAAGGCTAATGCTCAGGGCGCGTGAACAAAAAAAAAACCTGTAGTCTCGGGAGAAGGGGTCACGTAAATCGGCCCTGCGGACAATTTGGGGGGGGGGAAATCCAGGCACCCTCGACAAACGGGGAACATCAGTGGTCCGGAAAAAATCCGCAGAAGGGAGGCGAAAAAGGATGCAGCGCTGAAAATCAAGGTTTGGCGGATAGTAGCAGGGCAGTGGACTACCGCGACAGAGTCTGCGATCGGAGCTCTGAAAAACATGGGGGGGGAAGGAGTGTCAGCGGCTCGTGGGTGGCGCGGCAAAATGAAAACCCACTAAGGAGAAGGACTACGAGGACAGCAAGCTTTCTTGATGGGTCTTAAAAAGGTATTTGCCCTTAGCAGGGTCCCTTACGGGGAAAGGGGGAAAAAGGGGCGCCGAAAAAGATCCGGTGTCATCGACGAGGCCTGTAAAAAAAAAAAAACGTCAGGAGTAAAAAAGGAGGTTCATTTTGGAAAAAGGGACAATTCCGCACGAAAACGGGAGGGAGGAAGGGGGGAAAGTTGGTGGAGGGGGAAAAAAAAAGAAGGGAGACGGCGGGGGGGCGAAAAAAAGGGGGGGGGGGGCCAAGACGCTGGCCGAGGTAGAAAAAGAAGTGTTCATCTAAAAGGTCTGTGGGGGGGAGGGGGCTTCAACCAGAAAAAAAAAAAAAAAGAAAAAAGAAAAAAAAAACTCCCACCACGTCCTCAACTCAAGAAGGGAACAAAGGGGAACAAAGCCCATCTTGATAATAGACAGGGGGGGGAAAAAAAAAGGGGGGAAGGTTAGCAGGGCACTGTTCTAAATCACCAAAGTAAGGGGAGGTGGGGCGGGAAGGGAAAAAAAATCGGGAAAAAAAAAAAGATATAATGAAGACCAAGGGGGGGGTGGGGTAGTATAAAAAAAACACCGTCTGGTGTGAAAAAAAAATCTCAGATGGCAGGAGGGGGTAAAAAGAAACGGGGTTGTGGGTCCCCAGGGGGGTTGTTCAATCGGAAAAAGGGAACCACACATGAGGGGTGGGGTTGTACTTAGCAGGAAAAAAAAGAGGGGCGGGAGAACAAAATACCCTACATTACACTGTTGCCAGGAAAAGGGGGTTTGCTACGAAGGGGAGAGAAAGAAGTCCCTCAAAAAAAAAAATCCAGAAGTCAAAAAAAAAAACAACGGAAGTGGGGAAAGGGGGAGAAAAAGAAAAAAGGGGAATGTTGATGAAGGGAAGGCCAGGAGGGAAAGGGGTCATGTTGGGGGACAGAAATCGACACGGTGGGCTACTGGAATTAGAAAAAAAAGGGTCGTAGAGTGCCCATGAGGGGGCCCGAAAAAAAAGCAAATAGATTTGGAAAAACAAAAATAAATGGTGGTGGAACCCGACGGGAAAAAAGGAACGGGGAAAGGTTAAACTGTTTGAGAGATGGGACCGGATGGGAATGGGGGAGGACGATAAAGGGCCCCTGTCTATAACTCATGTAACAAATGCACGAAAGGTAATCGAAACT
>Ga0179593_1658899_pt1 | contig 26117 bp, 26 predicted proteins | sample CZODoug2_1_08_16_FD_185931 | JGI IMG/M metagenome (GOLD analysis project Ga0179593, IMG submission 185931) | Vadose zone soil fungal communities from Angelo Coast Range Reserve, California, USA - CZODoug2_1_08_16fungal (PacBio error correction) | ecosystem: Environmental > Terrestrial > Soil >...
GAAAGAACGCGGCCGCCCCGCCGGAAAGCCGCCTAATCCCCGATAATTTTCTAGTTTCCATCTGATCAGTCGTTGGCATGAGTCAACGAGAGGAAGGAGCCAGGGCTGATCCTTTAGGTCCTCCAGTGGAGAGCGGACTCTGTGGGCGCCACAGAGGGGGATGACCGCCGTCTCCTGGTGACTCCGGAAAAATCGTTCCCGCCAGGTCGGATTTTCCCCTATCTCTCAATGCTTCGGCAGTCACAAATCGGGGAGACAACAGGACATCCTCACCCCCTCCCAGTCAAGGGACGAAAAGACTCCGCGCGGGGGCCGGAGCAGAGATCTCCGCCGAAAAGAAGGCCTCTATCGACCAGGACCAAGGGCGCGGGGGGATCGAGGGAAAAGGACAAGACTGTCCGGCTGTGCCTCGGCAAGTCAACCGTTCGCCCAAGGATCCTATTGCGCGAGGGTGCGCCCTGTCGAGAGCAAAGGGAGGGTCGGGCGCCTGAGAAACCAACGGGCGATGGGCAGGTTCGATTACGTGAGCTAGGCAACTTTCAACTTGAAAAGAGATATAGCCGTCGTCGTCAACCGCTGAAGAAAAAAAGCTGCAAAACGCGATGCTGCGGCCAGTCGGCTGGCCTGCGCACCCAAGGGGGCAATCAACAAAGAAAGGGGAAAGGGGGGGGGCAGGGGAGCACGTTGGAAGATGGATTAGGAAAGAGACCTTCCGACCGTCGAGGAAGCAGGGGGAAGAAATTCTCTACTTCGACGCGCCGAAAAAGGACTACGGCGGTAGGAGGGGGAGTCGGAAGAGAACTTAAGGGGGCCCGGTGATCGCACGAGAAACTGCGGGCCACCGGCCACACATGAAAAAAACGAGACTGGGAAGTCCGTCCACGAAAAGGACGACGCCCTACCATGGACCAAGTGTTAAGGGCGAAGAAAGAGGAGCTTTGGGGGGTTTTCAAAATACGAGGTGGCCGCTAGAGTTAGGGGGATTCAAGAACTCGGTGCGCGTTGGCTTAAAAACGAAAAGAAGAGCGGGTGGGGCCGTGACGGAAAAACCGTAGCATGTTGGCAGGTTTCGCTTCTTGCCCTTGGGATTCGAGAAAGGAAAAGAAGGACGCATCGGGGGACATCTCTCTCTAGAACCAGAGGAAGGAGGGGGGGGGCCCGGTTCCAGTGCAACTTCGAGTGCCAATGGGAGGGGAATGGACATGGGGAAGGACCAAAAAAGGGGTGAGCGGTGTCGAGCGGTTTTTTGGCTGGGGTGAAGATTACGAGAACAGGGGAGAGAGAGGGATGAAAACAGGGTCGCCCAAAAAGTGAGGAGTAACAGAGCCTTCTGAACCAGCATCAACTTAAATGAGGGCATCTGCGAAGAAAAAGGGCCCCGTACCAGCCTTTAAAGAAGGGCCTTAGCATGGTCAAGCGGAGGGGGTGTATATCAGTAACTTGGGTTGAAAATTGATCACGATAAGTGGTACCGTTCACCGTCCGTTAATAACTGAAGCGGACAGGAATCTCCTTAGTCAAGGGAAGAGAAACGTCCTGCCCTCTGCGAAAGTTGGAGATCAAGTCGACCGGCAGGGGGGTAAGCAGAAAAGTTAGGCTGGGTGACAAGGAAGGGTCCGGCAGGTCGACACGACCTGGGGGCGGCTCTCCACGAAAAGAAAAAAATCGAGATTAGAATAAAGAGGGGACATGCGTCAGCGCGTGGAAAAAGGGCTCCAATATTACGAAATGAACATCAGCACTTCGAAGAGAAGGGCCTCTTGTGGTTCCGGGCATTGGGGTCGCCTGCAACGTGGTGCAAAGGGAGAGAAAAGGGAAGTGCGGCAGGAATTCGGGTTTTCGGTAAAACGGGGGGAGTTGTGGGAGAAAAACGCCGTCAAGGCGCGGCAAGGCGTATCGTCTGGTTTAAGCCACACATAGCCTTCCTCCCCGATCGGCCTCAAAAAACGCCACAGAGGAACCATCAAGACGGACGGGCGGAAGGAGGCTAGCATTGAATACAGAAACACCGGGGGCAGAAGATGCGCAGCTAAAGGAAGACTGTATCAACACGTGTCGACGCGGATCGATAAAGAGGGAGACTGTTGCGCTGTGGGCAGGAGATCGCGAAAAACTGGGCGAAGAGCGTGGGAACTGGGTTAAAACTGAAGAATGTTATCTTAGGCGGGGAGCTTGCTGCAAAGAGGCCGAAAAAGGAACCAATGTACACGCGCGAGGCTGCAAAAAACGAAAATCCCCTAGTGACAATTTAAGGCAGGAATTCAAAGTTTGTTCTGGGGAAGACTGGGGTTTGATGGCGGGAGCCGGGGGGAGGAGGGGACCGCCTGGGTGGAAGGGCGGTCCCGAGTAGACATCTCTCTCACAACCAAGGAAGATAGATTCCAGGAGGAAGCCAGGCACACGAAAACGACAAAAAATCAAAATCCGGAAATCAATCAAAAAAGAAGAGTCCACTCGACAAGTCAGGCAGTGGGTCCCTGAAACTATAACTGGTACAAAGGGGTCTCCCAGAATGGTACATGGGGCGTAGGATCTAGCACGCTCCCAGGGGCGTCTGTAATCAAGTCTTTTAAAGGGAGGACAAACCTCGGGGACAGGGGCGAGAGAAAGGACGATCAGACTACGCAGCTCCGAAAAGAGAAGAGGACTCGCCGGACGAAAAAGATCTCGAAAAAGGGTTGGAAAGCCGTCAACCAAAAAAGGAAGTCGCCGGACTGCCCATGGGTCGTATGCAATTCGAATACAGTGTGACGGGCTGGGAGCAAGAGGGGGGCGGTGTCCTGAGGAAAAGAAAAAACTTTATCTCTGCGTTGAGGAATGAAAAAAAGCCCGTTCCCTCGCCGAGTAACTCGGGCCCAAACCCGGCCCCACCCCAAAAAAAGACACCCCGGCCGCCTCGAAAAAAAAGCCGGCCGTCTTTCCTTCAAAAAATCATGGGTAATTACGCCATGAAAAAGTGGGGCGCCGGAAAAAAAAGAGGAGTAGGCGAGGCGGGCCGCGCTGATATGGACACATCTTACTCAAGGGGGAAAAAGAAAAAACAGTCCTTGCCGCCGCAAGAAAGGGCCAGGTCAGGGAGCTCCGGCACGTAAAGGAGTGCTAAATCCCGCTTACCTCGATCGCGGAAGGTCGCACCCAGCCGGGCTGCAAAAAGAAAACCTGTCGACCTGGGCGAGATCGAGCGCAACTGGGGCATTCCTCTGGTTCCGGAAACAGAGCTTCTAAGGAGAACTAGGACTTGAAAGGGGGAAAACGTGATCGTGATCACGTGTCTACAGAAGGAAGCGACACGAACGACGCCGGTGGTCAGGGCAATTACAAAAAGGAGAGAGGAGGAGATCTGAAGGCGTCCATGATAAGCAGGGGAAAGAGTGGGGTCAGGAGGAAAGGGAAAGGACATTTCATTTGGACGACCCAGAACAGAAAAATCAGACCCTGGATCTTCGAAGCGAAAGCAAGAAAAAACAAAAAACGCCAACTCTCGCAAAGAGGGAGGGGCCTTTCCAGGTACAGCTCCAGAGTTAAAAGAAATGAGAACTCAAGAGCGATCTCTGGAAAAGAGGGGAAGACGAGAAGTCCGAAAAAAAAAAAAACTGAAGATCTGATTACTGGATCCCGGGAACGAACTCAAGAAAGGCCTAGCTTGCTCCTGCGGAACGAAACACCGAGAATGCGGTGGCCCGCCCACGCGCGGGGCTAAAAAAAGGCGCTCCCGGCCAAGTCCCTCCGCGAAGCGTAGGAAAGAGACTACAACCAAGAGAAAGAGGAAATCTCCTTCACCAGATTGAGAAGGGCTGGTCTACTAGTCGTAAAGGGGAAAATGGGAAATGATTTTCGGTGGGGGAAGGTCATCAGCATTTTGACTCAGGAAGATCCCAAAAGAAGAAAGGACGGAATCAATTTCCCAATCGAGAAAAGGGACCGACTCGTCGCCCAAGAGAAGGGGACTACAGGAAGAAGGAGGCAAAATTGCTACTGTCGGCCGTTCGTAAACGCTACCTTTCTGAAAACCACCTTTCCGTCCTTCGTTTTGAACACCGACGCACTGAAGTTGGGCCAGGCCCAGCCGAGCAAAAAAAAAAGCTTGCCGGGTTGGGGAAGACTTAGAACGCCTAGCGGCTAGGAGAGAGAAATAACAGTTCCCTTCCAGAGAAACAGCACGCACCTTGCAATCCCTTAGAGCCCTGCAGGAGAAAAACTACGGGGCAAAGAAAAAGCGGAAAAACTCTCACCGCGGCTCAAAAAAGGGAGAGTAAGAGGCAACTGACCTGCTTTAAGTTGGAAGGAAAGAAAAACCCCGCCCCACCAGCGCTCGGGCCTGGCTCTGCGCGCAGCCAGAGAAGAAACAGGCAACCCGCCTGCTGCTTCAAGCCTTGAAGGGGGGTCGTGGTGATGGGGCCAGTTACTCCCCTATACCACTGGGGGTAGAAGAGATCAACACCCCACGCCAAACCCCACACACCCACAAAAACCCCGAACCAAAAAACAACCCACCAAAACCAACCCAAAAATCAAACAACCAAACACACACCCACCACAACAACAACGGCACCCCCATCAGCCCAAAAACAAACCCCCCACAAGAAAGAACCCAAAAAAACCACCCCACCCAAAAGCGCAACCATAACCCAAACAACCCCAAACCCCACAAAACCTAGCGCCGACTACACAACCCATTGTCTACCCCCTGAACCACAACTCCGTAGGCACCCGCCGCCCCAAAAAACAAGGACCGTGAATCACCCCCGCGAGCATCCCGCGCCCCAAACCCCCCCAAAACAAAGAAAATGCAGAGCGCAAAAGAATAGATAAGCATCTCCAATTCTTCTTACTAAATCTCAGGTAGAATGCTGGAATCAGAAGACGTCTCCGAAAAAAAAGAGGTGCGCCCAACGTTAACGAAAAAAAAAAGGTCCTCCCCTCACTTAGCAATTCTGCTGGAAGTTACTGAACGAAATGTCAAAGAAGAAAATTATAGGCGGAGCGTCGGTCACCTCTGTCTTCAGAGATCACTTCAAAGAAAAGAACAACACGTGATGAAGGACTCTAGCTGAAAAGAAAAAAAGAACTCCTGCCTAAGAACCCTATAAGGAGAAGTCCAGGGAGTATGGGAAAGTACTTCTGAAGTAGACGTATTATGATCCTTTCTTGAAGAAGTTCAGAAGAGGGGAGCTTGTTTTCTCCCATCTTCGATGGCAGAAATCCATCGACACGGACGACGCCGTTGAAAGCTTTTCAAAAACTATTAGTCTTCTGAGCGAAACTTCAGAGAGGGGGAGGGAAGGGGAAGGCAGGACAGCCTCCCCGCCAAAGAGGGGTCGAGGAGCGGGACCTCTTCGCAAAGGGGGGGATCTTTCTCTCGCGCCTAGGCTCTCTCCAATTCAAGGGAGACCTTGTCTATGGTCCGCCTCTAGCCCCACACGCCGCAAGACCTAACTCCCGTCAATAAGAAAAAAAGGGCGACCGGAGCTAGGGGAGTTCGGCGCTCACCTTCTAGGGGGAATTCTGCATAGAAAGAGGATTCAGGGATCTTATGCTCACGCGGCAGGTCAGAAAGCGCGCTCGCCACGCTCGGATGCGAGAGGCGTGGCCAACCTGGGCCAGCTCTAGGCTAAGAGGAATTCTCCACCAGCATTACGTGGCAGAGTACCTGGCCCAAGCCGGAAGTCACGAGGAGAAAGGAGGAGGACGCGGGTGTTGGGAAAAAGGGAGTACCTGCCTACCGCGTGGGGAGAATCCTGACGGACTTCGAACCCCCTCCCTCTGTGCTAGCTGAAGGACGGGACTCTCTGGGGAGGACGGAAAAATACAGAAGAGGAGGAAGTTAGTGGCTGAGCCTCGTCAACAATGATGGGAAAACGGGTCCACAAAAGAGTTCCTGCTGGCACAAATGCTAGCCGTCTCCGACATAACGAGAAGAAATTTGGGACCAGGTCTAGTCGGACACCCGGGATGCGGGGGTGGCGGAGAGTTGCGATAAGCGGGTGACGTGCGTTAAAGATCAGCGAACAGTGTCTCGTGGACCCGACCTCTAGAGGTGGGGGGAAACCGTAGCAGCTCGTTTTGCAGAAGTTCGGTCACGCTGAAAAGAAGGAGAACATATCTTCGAAATCAAGGAAGGGGAGGGAAAACGACAAAGGCAATAACCTCGACGTTATATCCTCTCGTATGGGGGAAGGCGGGCAGTTCGGCATGTACGGATGGCGAATCACCAGAAATTCTCGGTGCGATCGTTGGGTGACGGGGGGAGGGAGGAGAAGGACGATCTGATCCAGTCTGCGCGAAAAGCGGGTCCCCCACCTGAAAGCATGAGTAGAATCAGATCAGGAGAGAACACCAGCATAAACTGCGGCGAGGGGGAGGGCAAGAAAAAGACCTACACTGCGCATGAGCGGAGAGGGAAGAAACAGCGTTCCTCCAGCGTACAAGGGATAGGGAAAGAAACAAGGAGTTGGTGTAGAGGCAGGTTCTTGGGGGGGGTAGATCAAAGACGTGGTAACGTTACAAAGAGGGGACGCATAAAGCAGCGCCGCCACGTCGCCTTGCTTATCAGAAGAATTAACGAACTGACCTGAGGGCGCTCTATAATCGCAGGGGAAAGGGGCCAAAGGTGTTGGGGGCCGACCCAGAGGGGGCCACGGCATCGAGGACTCATTTCTAAGCAAGCCTTTACGGGAAAAAAGAAACTAGAGGGAAACATCCCGAGTCCCTAGGCCGAATAATGGCGGAGGAGGTCAAAAAAGGGACTTACGAATAAAAAAAAAAAATTCGGCGCCGAGGGAGAAGTCCTCGTGGGGTTTCCCTAAATGGGTTGGGGTCTACGAACCGTGGGAAAACTTGATTAAGACCAGAGTCAGCGTCGGCGGGGGAAAGTTTGCTTTGGCGGCTGTTGGAAAAAAAAGGAGTTGACACCAGCCAGACGGAAGAGGCACTTGCTGAGAGGAGGGGAGTGTCAACAGACGCGATGCATGAGACAATCTGGGGAGAAGGCCCACGCTCCACGCGGAAAAGAGAATTTCATTCGTCTTATCATCAATACTATAGAAAACACCGTGGAAGACCGTTCGAGCGTCAGGACGTTGATCAACACGGCTAGGCTCGCGCGGAGGGGAGATCGCAGCCTGTTGGCGCTGGTAGGAAGGGAAGACATCTGGCGCAAACTGGACGGGGTAAGTCCGGTAACCGTTACAGCGCGGGGGGAGAAAAAAAGGGTAGAAACCTCAAAGACCCTAACACGCGACGAGCGCAAAACCACGTAATCCTCAAGACTCGGGGGAACAGCAAAATTGTGGTCCTTGCCGGAGAGGAGGGGGGGGGGTGGCGGCCGCGCTGAGAAGATGGCAGGCATGGTCTTGCAAGGAGGGGGAAGGTCCTGCATCTAGAAAATCAACAAAACGGAGGGGGGAGGGGCAGGCGACGCACCCAAAAAAAACAAAACCACAAAAGGGTGCCTACACCGCCGGCCTCCGCCGAAAAGAGGGAACAGGAAAAAACCGAGGCAAAAATTACCAGGTTCCTGCTCATTCTCGGAAAAAGCGGTCCCGGGAGGCTGGAAAGGAAGGTGGGATTATTCCGGTGGGCGAGAACTCTCATAGTTACTAAGAAAGCGGTTGGCCTGAACAACCAGGTGGTATTAAAGATTAACAGAGAAAGAGCGAGCGCTCTCACGAATCGTGTTTAGCCCGGGGGGAAAAAAAGCCGACGAGCTGCGAGCAGTAAAAGGATTCGGTGGTTCACCAAGGAGAAAAGCAGGACGGCCGGACGAGGAGATGGTCAGTCGCTCTTTGGCTTTTGGAAGGAAGGTGGGACGGGTCTCGTGTGCTGCAACAAAAAGAGCCCCGGACCCGAGCAGGGGCTGTGGTTCTCCAGACCCCAAACCGCCCCCACCAGAAATACACCCCCTGCCTAAAGACGGGGAGGAAGGGAGGGCTGAAAGACAAGGTGTCCCTACACGTTCGTAAATTAAAAAATGGAGCCGGAACGAGGTATTACTGGGAGGCTCGGCTGGGGGGTGAAGATATTAATAGGGGGTACACGCTAGTAACCGCCGTCCTAGGCCTGACTCAAGAAGATCGTGGGCGTGGACAGTTCAGTTACCCAGGAGTGCTAGGGAGGATGAAAAAAATGACGGGATCCGGAGCCCCGCTATACGGGCTGAAACTGCCAAACGCCTGAATGGGGTTCGAGATCGAGCGAAAGGGGGCAGTATCATGAAAACCGTCGTGAAATGACCACACCTCGAAAGGCGGGAGAAGGAGAAGGGGACCTAGCAGTTAGGGTAGCAGGGATCTTGAAATGGCAAACTAAGACTGAGACGCACAAAAACAGATCCGTGTTCACGGTCAAAGAAACTACCGTACGCTGGATCAAAAGCGAGAAACTAGGCGCAGATGATCAAAAGCCGGAGGTGGTGTGGTCAGCAGAGAGAAGGTCCTCCGCTCCTGGAGGGTTTCCGAAGGAGGGCTTGAAGCCAGCGCTCCGACCTGGATCTCTAAAGCGAAAGGAACAAAAACTCACACACCCGAGGAGGAAAAAGGGGGGACTCACACTATGCTGTTTCCTTTCAAAAGAAAGAAATAGTTAACATGGACGCACTCGAGACGAACAGGGCACCTAAAAAGATCGTATCCCGTGCGTGAAAAAAAATGGCGTACGCGAAGATTTGAAGGAAAGCGAAGCAGAGAAAATCTGGCTCGGAAGGAACGGGACCAGAAAAACAATGCAAAAGCTGCGCCTCTTCCTTCCTGAAAGGCCCCACCGGTGGCCAAATATCACGCGCGCCGGAGAGAAAAAAGCACCGCCCGCCCCTCACGCTAATAGACCCGCGACCTCACCCCAGAACGCACGCTCAGCCCTTCGGTCATTGTATGGTGGAAGCTACGATGCTCAAGTGGGAAGGGAAAAAGGAAGGAGGTGTGGCCGGTGGCCCAGCAGTTTGGGACGCCCGGAGACTATCACCGAAAAAACGGCCGTCGCAAGGTCCGCACGAAAAAGACGCTCGACCGCCGCGTCGCCAGCGACGCAGCTTCAAGCGGCATGTACTTCGACTCAAATAAGGGAGAAGGGAGTAAACAGCGTACTCACTCATCCCCGCCACCACCGTTAGTGAGGGGGGGACACCAGTATCTTTCCGCGCACGTCAGAGTGAGGAAACATACCGAGCGGAAGCATCACTAGCGGGGAAGGGGGGCCTGTAGAGGCGAAGCAGAAGTAGACTAGGGCAAAAAATTCCCTTAAGACGACGTCCGCACACCCATCCGCAAGGGCTGGAAAGAGGAGCCAAACCTCCACTTTGGGAGGGGAAAGAAAACGACCCACACCTCAGTTGAGACCTCTTCGTACAAAAAAAAAAGAAGGGACGGATGAGACCGGAAGAGCGGGAATCGCCCCGAACCGGAGACTGGCTCGGACGCGCTCCGAGGGGACCGGAGAAAACGGAAAACATAGTCACTCCTCTCACTCGCCGAGGGGGGGGGTCCTGCTCCTTACCACCGAGAAGTGCGTGCCTTCTCTCTCTCCTCGATCTAGAAAAGAAAAAGACACATCTCTTCTTCCGGAAGAAAAGTAAAAGGGAAAAGGATCGGAGAAGGACAAGAGGGGAAACCGCGCCCTCAGAGAGAGACACCTGGGAAAACACTCAACGCTCTACGGAGCAGAATATTACTCCTGAAAAAAACTACGAGAGATAAAAACATGCTCGATTCCGCTCAGGAAGAAGTTTCTTCCGCGAAGGGCGCGAGAGAGAAACCAACAAACGAGGGGAGGAGAAAAGATAGGATAAAGAAAGGAGGTCGGGACGGCCAGCAAGTAGGGAAGCGGCCGCAGAATCGAGAGGTGTCTTTCTTAAGTTAAGTTAGAGAGGGAGGCTGGATCGGCTTCTCCAGGAGAAAGGAGGCGAGGGACTTTGGCCAAGTCTCAGATTGCTGGGCGACCACGCGTCGGTGGTCCGCCTGAGAAAAGAAAAAAGAGACACACCACGAGATGGAAGGAAGCCCACAGTCTATTTTCAATTGGTCAGAATTGAAGGGCTTCGATCTCAAACTGCGAGAAAAGAGTACCTGGATAGAAAGAAGCCCCTACGCGCTGTCTAGCGTGACCCTTCCTCTGCGTTGCCGGGAAGAATCAGTAGTCTAAGAAACCGTCACCGGACGAGGAGCCGGTGTCTCTGGGTTTGAAGGAAGAGAAGGTCCCTGGGATCCGTTCCGGCGGAAACGCCTCTCCCTCTTCGGGCGGCTCAAAAGTACTAGTTTAGCCTTTTTGGGAGCAGGGGAGCCGAAAAAACTGAGGTTCGTGGAGTCACGCGGATTGGCAGTTGCTCAAGTAAGCGAGGGAAAGACAGCGGCTGACCGGCTCTCTCCTCTCCGGAGGGTGGGAAAGGAAGAACAGAAGGCCCCAAAAGTGCTGAAGAGCGTGTGCTACGCTCTATTTCTTTGCCAGACTTCGACGGGGGAGAGAGCCCTGGTCTTACTTCACTTGGGGGTGGGGAAGGGATGGGACAGGTTGAATAACGGAGGCTAGGCGTTTCTAACTGTCCAAGTGCAAAACCTCTAAGTCCAGGAGATGGGGGATAGACTCTTCTTAAAAAAGCGTAGGAAATTCCGTCTACTTCAGCGGGGAGTGATCTTCGCGGCAAAGGGGGTCGTACCCAACCTTCCTTCTTAAAAAAAGAAAAGTTCAGACCTGGATGCAAAAAGAAAAAAAATGCTGGGTCTCCGCTCCTAAACAGGGCAAGAAAGGGGTTTAAGGGGCGGGAAACGGCAAGTTGCGTGGTTGACCGATATCTTCTACAGGAAAAGAAAAGAAATTATCGTGAGCGTGGGAGGACTAGTAGCTTTTTCCAGTCGGACGCCGGAGCAGAGGGTGTCAGTGCGGAGAGGAATTCGGGCAAAAACTTCGAGCCAAAAAAAATCAGTCGCGGTACATCTCAAGGAAAATATTTGAACTGAATGAGTTCCCTTTCCTTTCGGGAGGGAGTTGCTGGGAAAGAAAAAGGTAAAGTCCACCACACAGCGTGTGCGGAAGGGGTCGAGAGGTTTGTGCGAGGGGGACGAGATCCAGGTCTCTTAGCGAGGGCGGGGGAAAGGGGGGAGAAAATTCCCAAAGCTTAGGCAGATCAAAAAATAGCATCAACTGCTGAACGCAGTCTCGTCTGATGCCGAGGAGCAAGACCACCGTGAGAAGAGGGAAATTGAAACCCCGGCGGAGTGGCGTTAGATCATGATGAGAGGGGTCGAAATGGAAGGGAGAAGTGCTATTCACCCTCAAGGGTAGAAAGGAATCCATAGGGAATCCTTCCTCAAGGCGTCCATCACCGTGAAAACGCCTGTCCCCTCTTCAAACGTTGAAGAAAGAAAAATGTAAACCGGTCAACGGTGTCAACGCAAGTTGGGGGTCCGAAAAAACCGATCGGAGGTCAAAGCTTCAGTCGAGAAATCCGGTTCAAATGACGCACGAAAACTGATTCTGGCCCATCGGAAGAGGCGGCCTAGTCCGGGAGAACTTCGCGGAAAATGGGGGACTCTTCCATCAGGCTGCCCGAAATTGAGTGGGGGGTTGACTTCTCCCACTGGTCGGGAAAAAAAAAAGGGCTTGATAGCTGAATCGCCTTCTTCGGGCGGGGGAGGGGGAGTGGCTTTTGGGCGGGGTGTTTGGCCGGGGCACCACCTCCGACCTCGGCAAAGCAGGACCGCTGGGGACGGGAAAACGTACCACAACGCATAGAAGGAGAACTAGGGGGCTGACATGAAAAAAGGGGGAATCTACAAGAGCCGCGACTTCCAGCCGCAAACATTAACTCAACAAACGGGTCATTGGAAGCGCGACAGGAGGTCCAGGAGGTGAGCACCAGGCGACGGACGAAAAGCCTCTCCGTCACTCAAACTTCGACATAATCTCCTCGCACCGACAGGAGAACAGCAAGGGTACGCCAAAAAATCTGATCGGAGGGCAGGACCGAGTTGCTTGTCAAATAAGGAGAAAAGGTACAACTGCGGGCGGGGGGAAAAAGACATTCCCGTAAGGGGATCCAAGAGTCAGGACTGAGCTTCAGTCAAAAGTCGGGCGGGTATTGCGGTTACTCTGGCTTAGGCAGAAGGCCAGGGCAGCGTCGCAGTCAAAGAAACACCAATGATGATTTTAAAGTATAGAAGTGTCCATACTGCTGGGAGAAGCCAGAAGAAAAAAGTCAGCAGGCCATAGACATCAATCACCACCAAAGACTGTGCAACTTAAGAACCACCTGCCGATCATCCGCGTTCCCAGGAACAAAGTTGAGAGTTAAATTCGGAGAAAAATATCGAGTGTGAAAATGGTCGGCGGCTCCCATCAAGCTAACCACGAGAAAAGAGGCATAGGTGCTGGGAATGTCCAAAACTCTTTCCTCCCATGGGCAGACGATGACAGAGCGACCATAGTCCACCATCGTCGGAAAAGACTCTTCTAGAAGATGCGCAGGCAAGAACCGACTATATTCTGCATGGAACGGAAAAGGGGGGGGGGGTAGTTCGGATCTCAGAAAAAACTACTCTTCTCTTGTCGAGGAAGGGAGGTTGGGGCGGAGACGCCACAGAGGGTTAATGCTATGAGAGTTGGAGAAAGAAACACGCCACAGAACCCTTGACCGCCGAGGACGGAGTGTTGATTCACTCCCCAAACCGGAAAAAACCGCAACGAAGAATTCCTGATCCGAACGGTCTCTAAGAAGTCGTCTTCAAAGAAAAAAAAAAGTCAGGGCCTTCAACCATGGGCAGCTTCACCCCCACTAGTATGCTGAGGAAGGGGCGAGGACTTATTTAAGAGAGGGGAAGGGGGACACCGACCTGAAGAGCCAGGGTCGATTTAAAGTGTGGGGGAGGGAAGAACTTTCAAAGGAGTTAGAAAGGGCATGACCTCGGGGGGAAGCCGTACTTCAAAAGAATAAGGGTCAGGCAAGTCAAGGTACGACCTTTCTATATTGAAGGGAAAGTCGAAAGGGCAGCCTGAGGGTGTATTCTCAAGCGAAACGGGGGGAGAGATTGAGTCTCCCTGTACTGCTCTGTTAAAGGGTGTAACGTAAAACTTGGCTACTCACAAAACTGAGAGAACAAAGGACAAAGGTTCCGAGCCAGAAAAAGTCGTTAACGGCTGAAAAACGGCGGGGCAGATTCCTGCATTTCCGAGTAGGGAGGTTGCGGAGGATCCCAGGAGTGTGGGCGACCCTCTTCTTCAGGAGAAGAGAGGAACCGGATCGTCGAAAGACTCCACAGGAGCCCACACCCAAGAATAACACTAATTTCTTTGTAATGTTAAGGTATTTAAGGACCGCACTATAATCACTTTAGGCACCTGGAAAGAAGGAAAAGGTCTGGGACTCGGAAGTCTCGAGATGTCAACAAGGGCGAAAAAAGGATGTCGACTCAAGCTCCCGTTCCATCGTAAAGAGCACATGGGAAAAAGATTCGCCGGAGGCGGGGAACAAAGCTCGATTTCTTCCCGACCAGGAAAAGAGTGCAGTAGCTGGTCCGGCCACGTCCCTCCTCTCAGGGAAAGACACCTGACACAACCCCGGGAACTCTACGTCACCATGTAGGGTTCAAGAAGATACGTGCCCGTGACGGGGTCAGAAGGAAAGGGGGGCCGGGGGGGCAGCAGCAGGGGGGGACGCCCGGCGCCGGACCTCCCCTCGGAAGGAAAAGACGAGAGAGGCCGCTACTGCCGCGTCTCCCAATCTCCGGAAAAAAGGGGAGGGGGAGAAAAGTCTAAAAAAATACGGCGACAAAGCTACTTTGCTGGCCGAAAAACCGGATCATCCTCATGATCAACTGACAAAAAAGGGGGCTAGGGGGGGCACAAAGGTATGGACCGAAACAGACATTATACAGGCCCAGACCTATCTTGACTGACAAAAGAAAGTCGGTGGCCTTACTTCGGGGGGGGGTTTCTACGCCAAGCGGATTAGATCGGACTTTTCAAAATTCCTCTAAAGAAGAAGTCTCGCCGCACTGCCAAAGGACGTAGGGGGTCTCCGCGGGCATCCCCTAACCGAATCGGTACCTTCGAAAAGTTCCATCTTCGATTACACTCGCTTTCTTGTATTCAAGGGAGGAGGAAACTTACGGAACTGGGGCCGGCTTAATAAAACCGAGGGGCAACGGTGAGATCGAGGTGAGTTCCTGTAAGTCTTAGAGAGACTAGGAGTGAAAACTACTCTTCTTCATGTAAAAAAGAAAAAAGAAAAAAAAAAAAATGATTTTACCGCCTTTAACTCAAATCTATCCGTGCAGCGCTAGATTAAAATCGACCATGCAAGCAGGAATACATCTCTTCATTCCGTGAGTGAGAAAGGCTTCACGACCCCTACTCTTGCAAAAAAAAGAAAGAGAAGCATTATATGAAATGCGGAAAAACTGCGCAAGATCGGCGACGTCGCATGCAGGAACGAAAGCCCACCTCCCCTTCGGAGGCAAGAGAAAAACGAAGCAGCAGTGGAGCAAAAAAAAAGGATGTTGAAGCAAGGACCTCCCTGCGCGCGAAGCCAAACTCCACCCCTCCGTTTAACAGGACATGAGCAAATAGGGGCGGTAAAATTTAAAGGAAGCGTCTTGGGCTTCGTCATCGTTGCTAGAGCTTAGAGATTAAGGAGCCGGTGGCCAAAAGGCTCCTTCTCAAAAAACTTACGAGGAAAAAGAAGGAGGGTATGCCGAAGGAGGAGGAGCACAACTATAATAGGACCCTCATCATGGGCTATGGAAAAACCGCGGGAGAACGCGAGCGCACTGGATGGGGAGTACTCGAGCAGGACACTCAGAAAGGGAGAGGTCGATTTTCCCAGGAACTGAATAGGGAGAGGAAAGCCGAAGGGCTCTCTCCTCCAGAGACAGGCCTAAAAAGGAGAACTGTTTCCTGGTGGTCTTCACCGATTACAGGCACTCCGTGAAATGCTGTCCGGCGATCTCCCGCTCCGTCGGAGAAAAAAAGGGAGACGAGGTGCGGGAGGGTGGACTCCTTTCGGCGGGGAGAAAGGGAGTCAGTTTCCTGAACAGCCTTCAGACTTCTATGGGAAGGGGAGAGAGTCTCTCCTCGCTGACGGGGAAAGGGAGAACAGGAGCTAGCCTCTCCTCTCTTCGAAGAAAAGAAAAAGGAACTCAGAGCCGGGGGCGCTCAGGTGATCTGGATGAGAGGTCTTTTCGTCACCAATTTAACAGTGGCTCTCATCTACACTGGGGGCAAACTAAGTAAGGGGTTGGCGGGGAGCACGAAATTACTCGTTTTTTCTAACCGCAAGGAGGAGGGAGAGACGTCTTATCTACTGAAGACTCGCCTTACGCTGGTCGAAGGAGGGAGCTAGGGCCTCTCTTCTTCGGAAATCCTAGGGGATAATTTGATCTTCAAGAAGTGGACAGGAACCAAAGGAAGTGATGGCAACCTTCCACAAACCTAAAAAGCTGGAAAAGTAAGTCCGGATAGTTCGAAGAACAGGAACCCGAAGGGGGAAAGTCCTGGGATACCCAGGAGCTGGTGTTAAGGGTTCTGCGGTCGAGGGAAGGGAGAAAGCGTGACTTTGTGGAGGGAGAAGAAGGAAACTGGGGGGGCTTTGAAGGGGGAGGGAACTAACCTCATCGGGGGGGGTGAGAATTTCGAGACTCAGGGATGGGATGCTTTCTATTTTGCAGGGAAGGGAGCGGGCGATCCATTGAGATTTCTTACCTCTCTCGCAATGAAAAAAGGGAAGAACAGATATCCGCGCGGTGCCCAGTGAAAAATTCTTCGAGTGCGGCATGTTCGAGGAGAAAAGTGCAAACCATCCGAGTGGAGGTCGTTGTGATAGGGTCCTGAAGGCTCGAGAATCCATTTCTCAGCGCTAGGGGAGATCCAGGGGGCAAAGACTAGCGGCGGAAGCTAAGGCTTAACACAAGATCACAGCTGATGACGAAAAAATATTCTCCGGAGCGGAAGAGCGAAAAGAGTGCAAAACCGGGGACTCTTAGGGACAATGAACCCTTCGTGTGGAGAGAGATGTTCTTGGCCGCGGATAGCCCTTATCCGAGGGGGGGTAACTTCACAATACGAGAAAGGATAAGTCGAAAAAGCCTCGCCGGCTCAGAAAAAGGAAAAGACCGCTCCGACGAGTTTCGCTCGAAATCGAGGGGACTGTTTCTCATCAAGTAAAGAGGGGGGAGAAGCAGCGGGGAGGGCATCGTGGAAAAAGCACGCAAGGGGAAAGGGAGGGGAGCGACAACGATCTGGCCGCAAGTCTCAGAATCGGGCGGAAGGGCTGGGGAGATTCCCCCCTTTATACGAGCAAAGAAAAAAAGTAAAACGCGCCCCTCGCAGTTACTCTTGGGGGTTTACCGGGGAAAAAGGACCGGCACGTTCTTGGAGGGACGAAAGGCTGCAGACGGTCCAGGAAGGTTTGAGGGATTGCGGGTTTGTCAACGGGGGGGGGGGGGGGGAGGAGACCGCGGTAATCCGCGGGGCGGGCCTGGCTGAGTGGAAGGGGGGAAGCACAAACAAAGAGACAGGAATACCGATGAGACTTACTCGCCCACCTCCACAGAAAGGAAATCTGACAAGGCCTCTACTTTTACTTAGGATGGCGCTAATACTCCCACCGGGGAAGTCCGGCTTCGCATCTCGTCTGGTCAGGCGGGGGGACAAAAGAAAGAGGAGATCAGTGAGGGTAAGTCATCTCCTTTTGTCGCTGGGAAGAGAGGTATCATCCTCCAGTTCGACAGGGGGACGGCGTTCAACACAGGAAGAGAGTGTCTAGATATGAAGTACGACCGAAAAGATAAAAAGTTACAAACCGGGTGCGGCCCTCAAAATATCCCGGGTGAGGGACGACTGGCTGAGGAGAGAAAGTGTGGCTAATTGGTCAGGGTTGATTGCTGGCGGGAGGGCTGGAAGTGGCTTGACTTCGGGAAGGATACCAGGAATCTCTCTACAGGGGGGGTAACATAAGAGAGGAAGGGAGAAGGTCACGGCTACCCTTCGCGGAGACTCTCGACCCGGACCAAGAGACCAACAAGAAAGGCCAGACACTTGACGCAAATCATCTGTACAGGACTCGGGGAGAAGGGGCGGGAGTGCGGGAAACGGATTGTACACCAGGGGGCGTTTCGAAGACTTCCATCAGAGAAATCTCTCTTAAAAGAAGGCGTTAAAGGCCGTGCTGTCGCGTGCGAGGGAAATTACGGTCTACCAACCTGAAGAGTGGCGCGCTTCTTAAGAAAACGAGAGGGGGTATCAAAGGAAACTACGTCGCAGTTCCCACTTTGGTGAGTTAATCAGAAGTAGGGACGGGAAGATTGTCTTCGCTTAAGGCTGGGGGTGGGAGACTTGAGCCACCGGGTATACGGGTCTACGGAATTCCAAGCAAAGGAAACTAGAAGAAGAATCGGGGTTGCTCACATCAGAAAAAACAAGGGGTCACCCACCCTCCTAAAGAAATAATAAAATCAAAGGACGTACTCTTTCCTCCGGAAGAAGGAAGCAGTTGGAACTACAAAGGTTCACGCCCCTTCAACCGGTGTCTAGGTAAATACTTAACTTGCGAGGAGGAGACTTACTTATTAAAAACGAGACTCCTTGCGCCGAGAAGGGGGGCCACTCGGCGAGGGAAAGATAGTGTGGGGAGGGCACGTTTAAAAGTGTGAAAGGGGATTCATACGCTCTGATAAAAGTCTTCACCATCCCCAACAGATTCTTGGGGGAAACCAAAGTGGCCCCTTTACATGTGGGCGAGATCTATAAAGGGCAAAAGTCATGAGTGTGTGTCCCTGTTGTAAAATTATAGCTAGGCGAAAGAGAAGTGAAGGTCTACTTCTCTTTTGCTTTCAAAAAGGGGAGTTATACTAGACGCGAAAACCTGCACATCCTAAAGCGAAAGGGGGACTATTTCCATACTACTGGGAAGGAGACTCAGGTCGAGTAACGACAGAAGGCTCAAAAAAAGCATGTCCTCGTTATTCTTTTCATACAGAGCTGAGCGCGATCAGTTCATGTGTGGGGCGGATGTAAGCCAGCTCTCAAAGGAGAGAGGCGAACAAAAAACCACAAAAAGCTAGCACCGTAAAAAACCGGGGGAGGGTGGTGACAAGGCGTGACTAGAAGAGTTGGGGCCGCCTACCGAATCAGTGAAAAGTGGCACGAAAAAGGAGAGAACCGGTCCTACTCTGGAGGGAGAGATGGTCGCAAAATCTCCGTGATCAAGGGAAGCATAGATATACTGGAGAAGAACGCAGAACTCGAACGGGCCCACCGAGCGAGACTGCTGTCTTCTAAGGGCCCAAAGCATCAAGTTCTGTACGACAAGCAAAAGCTTCCGTGCTCGGAAAAACGGGCATGGCTAAAAAATAGAAACCTCTCACAGGGAAACAATCAGGAAGTCTGGAAAAGTGCGTTTTTTCATTAGGCGGGGGGGACTTCTAAGAAGGAGACGGCAGCCCGTAATTCAAGCTGGGGGTGGTCCAGCAGGGGGGAACGCAACGAGAAATCACGGTCGAAAAGGCGGAAGTTCTCCTTAAATCTAGGAAAAAAAGGAAGAGGGAAGCTTGCTCAATACTTGACGGCTAGGGGCTTTCGATATAAAAATCTACCCATAGAACTGTCTAGCAGAAAAAAAATCTGACGCCGAAAAGACATACCCACACCACCTGCAAAGGAAAAGAGGGGCAACAGTTAGGCCTCCAACAGTGACATTCCTACCAAGTCATAAATATCTGTGTGGGACTAACTTCGTAAAAGGAAAAAAAGCTGACGAAGCGAACCTGCTCCAGGGCGGCCGCGAGGGGCTACGACTCTCAAAACTCTTTAAGGACCTTCATTCTCCCAAACCGCAACGAGCCTCCAAAAAAAAAGTCGCACCTAGGCTCCCGGGGGGGAAAAAGAGGGAGGTAGAAAGGAAGGAGTACAAGAAGGCGTTCCTTTTCCTAACTTAAGAACCAAAAAAGCTCTAGAGGAAGGGGATCGGAAGAGACCTCTGCTTATAGACCCGTCTTCGCAGGTACGCCATAAAAAAAAAAAAAAAAATTTGGGTGAGGTCATGCAGAACCGGTATCTCCAGGACTAAGGATCTCCTTTCTCTGGAAAAGATAAAGCTAAGGGAAGGGACTCTTTACTGACTACAGGAAAAGGGAAAAAAAAAAAGCGTTTAGCAACAAACCGCTCGGCAAAACAACTCGTTCGTCCCGTGCAGAAGCCGAAAAACAGAAGGGACAGACCGCCCCCCTAAAAGAAAAAGAAATAAACGGGAAAATAAAGCTCTGTTATTCGCAGACGTAAAGAGGGTGGATCTGAAAGGCTGGCAGTGCGGACCAGAAAGTCTCCCAAAAATAATATATGAATCAAAAGGAAGGAGGCTCGACAACTCCTTTCAACAGGGCGCGAACAAGGGACTTTCTTTCATGGGAGTAAGTTGTGAGGCGTAATCTGATGAAGTCGCCGTCTTAGATCCGGGAGGGCGCCCCTAGTGGCTCCTTCAAGAGGGAAGGGGGAAAAGGTTGAGCCAAACGCGGGGGGCGGCCACCCGAACCTGACGCCTTCAGTCCAGAAGACGAAGGAGAAAAACATGGGGGAGGGGGTCCAAAGAGTCTGGAATTAACTTTCATCTCTTGGAGAAGAAGAAATCAACCCCATCGGCGCTGCTAGGGGAAGGCTGAGCGACTTTTTCCTCGGGAGAGACCAGAAAGGCGCGGGCCGCCCTGCATAATAAGCATCTCTAAGAATGTGCTAGGGGAGGGAAGAGAGGGGCAGGTGGGCCCGTCAAAGGCTGAGATTCCCTCCCCGCGAAAAGATGCGGTCTCCGATTTGAGAGAAGGATGCCTTCGGTCTCACATGAACCGGGAGAAGGTCTGACATACGTCTTATGAAGGTAAAGGGAGGAAGGGAGGAGTCCTGCTGACGTCACCTGAGCCCGGTCGCCTCGCGCGAGATCGAAACAAAAGGCCATCTCTGGGATGGGAGGCGGGAGTCGCTTGATGGTGCCTGAGAAAATCTAACGGGGTCGAGGAAAACTTACCGGGGAAAAGGGGAAACTCGGTGGTGGGAAGGGGAGAAGGAGGAGGACGCTCGGACAAAAAAGTCCTAACCAGCTATTTAGGTCTCCAGGTCTAAGGAGACCTCCTCGGCCGTCAAACGAGGGGAGGATGATGCGGGGCTGGCGCTGCGGGCAGCTGCTGCCGGCGGACGGGACGAAGGAGGGGAAGTGTTTGGAGCGTCAGGTCTTACCAATGCTGCTTGAAAAAGAAAAGACCACTTGTCGAAGGATGTCCAAAGATAACTTCCGAAAGTAGGGAATAAGGAACGCCAGGGTTGACCTTCTATTGAGACTCCGAGGAAAAAAGGGGGGGGGTTGCAGCGAAGGTTTCAGTAGCGTATTTAATTCGCTGATTCATCCTTACCGTAGCGTGGGCTTACCAGAAAGGATGCGTTTTTCCTTCCTGGAAGGCACTGTAGACGAATTGTCAGTTGGTGATTTTCTAGGAAATTGAAGGTCTATATCCAAAGAGAATCTCTCAAGAGAGGATTCTACTCTATATAAAACTAAAACTAGGGGACGACACCGGGAGAAGGAATTTATGAAAGGCTTGCTGAGGGCCGACATTTTCACTATGTGGGAGCTCAGGGGAGAAAGAGACCTCTTTTTGCTATGTACTTTTCTAGGTGTGTGGAGGCTTACCTCATTTAGGATCCCAGTCAGACGGTATGTCTCTTTCTTACATCAGAACGGGGGGAAGAAAAAGTGATCGGTCACCTCAAGAACACCAGCAGCCCCTTCTTCGAGATTCTGATGAAGAATTCCGCCGAAAGCGACAGCCATCAAGTGGAAGGGGCCACGCTTTGAACCCTTGGAGGGAGGGGGGAAGTTGGGGGGGGAGAGGTCGGTGTATCACTATCACGTTACAGTATTCAGGAACCAGAGAGATCTACTGTCCTCGGACGGCCTCAAGTGCGTCAAAACACCTTGACAAGAAAGGGGGAGGAAATCCGAATGTTGAAAAGCTCGAAGTCTCCCGCCTTTTACACTGGGGGAAGAAAACGGAGAAGCAGGTGGTGCGCCTGGAGGTACTCGTTGGTCTAGCACGAGGGCTTGCTGAGCGAAAAAGCAAATATGGCACAATCGACTATGATGGAGGAGACCTTCTCGCTGTCCCCTTGGGGAAAGGGAGAAGAAGCGGGGGGAGGCTCATAACCGAGGGGGTGGTTTCCTTGCCCCCAGGGGGGGGGGGTAAGAAGGACCGTGTAAGGTCACCGAAGAAGGTCGACGGCTAGAGCCGTCGGCGACCGGGGGTCTTTTTGAGGAGGGTTGGGGAGGGTGTGTGGGGGATCAAACCGAAGGTCTCTTCTCGGCACGGGCAAAAGGAAGGAGGGGGGGGTCCGACAGATAGCGGATAAAAAAGCTGGCGCTGACGCAAAAACAAAGGGCATAGAGCGACCAATCTGCCTCAAGTCCGGAAGGAGAGCAAGATGCAAAAATACTAAACAGGGGTTCAGGGAAAGATGTCGTCCATCTCTTCGGACGGGAAAGGGGGAAAGGCTCCCTACGCTCCGTCTCCCGTTGGGGAGCTGGTCTCCGTCAAGAGGTCATACTCAGACCAAAAGGGGGAGAAAGAAAAGCGGTACCGAATGAAATCTTCGCGAGGGGGGGAGGGGGAGGGCTAAACAGGCCTCGGGTCATCCAAAGGTACACTTCAGGGAGAAAAAGAAAAACGGCTCAACTATTTCCTGTTTAAGGAGGAGTGGAAGGGGCGGTCCAGTGGGGGGGCTGGCGCGAGGGACAGGGCTGCCAGAGGAAAGGGTCGGGTGACTCGTCTCACCTGTATCTCTCCACAAGTAGGGGGGGGGGAAAAAAGGTAGAGGGGTCTTACTCCAGGAAATAAAAAGAGAATTCCGAAGAAGCAACTCTACCGACAAATCCTCGGCCCATTCCAGAAAAAGGGGAAAAAAGAAAAAAAACATAGAAATCTTGATCCAGGGCGTCGGGCCGCCGATCGTGGGCCGAGGTGATTCCCAGAACTCTCAGATAGAGAGTGCTCTATCAGCTTTGAACTCCGTACACGCTGTCTAAAAAAATGTTCGACTCTATTACTATGACTCGAAACAAAAAAAGAAGAGATAACGCGCAGCGGGAGCACGATCAACCCTTTGGACACCGTCCTACCACCTGAGCAAAAGAAGGAACAATTTATTTATTAAGAAGAAAAGCAAGAGAGTACGGCCAAGCAGGAGCTGCGCTCAAAGAGGGATTTGGTTCTTCTTCATCGCCAGCGGGGGAAGGGAGGAAAAAGGTTGTGGAGGACTGGCCAAGAAGAGAGCCAAAAAGGACGGAGGGGGGCTAAACCCAACCCTCCTCCAACTACACCATGCAGCGGACGCTGCCTGCGTCTGAGACATCAGGTGATTCAAAGACCAGGTCACATTTTTTCTCCTGGCACCCAAAAGAGGGGGGAAAATACACAAACGGGGGGGCCACCCCAAAACCCCCGATGATCAGCTCGTAGGCAAGTGGGGAACCTGCAAAAAAAGGAAGAGCCGCATAGAGTTTATCGTGAGGGGGAAGAAGGGGGCAGTTACAAGGAGTGCTCGACTGCCGCGCTCTATCTGAGCCGTCAGGAAGAGAAGGCCGGAGAAAACCGTTTCCAATCGAAAAGGAAAAGAGAGCAACTTCAAGAGCCTTCTTTTGCCGGTGGGAGAAAGAAAATGAACGGCGCAGTCGGACGTTCCTACGGGGGACTCGGTGAAGAAAGGTCTGATCAAGCTAAGAGAGCAAGACCTAGCTCGACCCGGGGGGGTGAAAGCGGAAACGGAACGATGGAAAATGTCGGCGGCAACATCGAAAAAAAGCGCAGAGGATTCCTAGGTCCGAGTGATGAGGTGGTTCCAAATCTGAGTCCCTCCTCTCGGGAAGGGGGGAGAACAGATTACTGGCTTCAGAACAGAATGTAGAGCGAAGATTCCTACGCCCGGGGGTCAAAAAAAAAAGACTCAACCCTCGACGATGTGTCTTGGACTTGGGGGTACATGTCCATAACATGACGAAAGAGGGATCACCTCAAAGACGTAGGGCTCAATGTCAAGAAGAGAAGCTTCCTAGATCTGTGGAGAAGGAGAAAAGATTAAAGAAACCCTTCCGAACCGCTCCTGCGTCTCCAAAAGTACTGGGAGAGGAGTAGGGTAACCTGCAACCTCTCAAAGGAGGCAAGGAGGCTCTCTCCTAGGACCCCGACTAGAAAAGAAAAAGAAAAATGCAACCAACGCCTCGGGTGCCGACTTTAACCATGGCGGTACATTGAGGGGAACGGAGAGGAATTTACTTTTTCCAAAGAATGAGCGTTTTGACTTTAGCAGCTTTGGGGGGGACTCCCTCCCAGGAAAAAGAAAAGAAGGACCGACCGCCGGCCTCTGGGGCATCAGCCTTCAAAGACCTCGAGAAACCTGTAATTCTCAGGTAAGAAGTCTAAAAACAGGACTCTACTCCCCTAAAGTGGTGAAAGGATAGAAACCCCGCGTACTCAGGGCAACCCTCCACCACTTGAAGGAAGTTGGATGTACTGAATCGTTCAGAAGGTCACATTTTTCTCAGGGAAAAAAAAGAACAGCGCAGTCAGAGCTGGCCCTTTTTGGTCCTGTTCGAAAAAAAGATAGCGGAGGGAGAAGAAGAAGGATAGGGAAAGACTTGACGGAAAAGAACTGACTTCAGCCTCTTCTTTACTCCCATTAAGGAAAAAAAAAAAAAGAACGGTTGACACAAACGAAAGAGAAAAAACTCGGCGCAACTCGTCGCCCTGTTAAACCCCGAGGAAAGAACTGCCCGGATTTACCTGGCGAAGCTGATAACGCACAGACCTATATATGAGTCCTGGCTCTGAGGGGAAAGGGAAAGAAGGGGATTAGTAGACCAGGACCAAGACGCGCTTTAAAAAGAACTGGCCAGATTGGCTGTTTTGATTGGGGACCTTATATGGAAGGGGCGATCTGACTCTCTCATGCGAAAAAAAAGAGGGGGAAAAGTCCCCAGGAAGGGTTAACAGCTCCGTCTGCGCCTGTACGGCGTCATAGCCCTGCGGCCAGCCAACGGAAGGACAACTCTTCCCGCTCTATTAAGGAGAAAGAGGATAAAAGGGCCGCTCGACGAGAGAAGACTAAGAATAACCCACTATCAACGACCCTTGGCCACTACCGTTCTCAGGGCAAAGAGTCCAATTCGGTGTGAGCCTCTAGAGGGGAAGGGATTATCGAATCAAAAAAGTACACCTTATTATTAGGGGGGGAAAGAGATGCGGAAAAAAACCTCCTTTTACCTCAAAAGAGAACCGAGAAGGGTCTGCTTGGCTGAGGGACCAGGGGGTTCTTCTTCATCTTGCTCGCAGGAAAGAAGAAAGGGACTTGCGGTGAACCGAAAAGGTGCTCACTCTGGCGCGTTTTTTCTCCAAAGCTTCGGGAGGCTAATAAGCAGTAAGACATGCCTACGCAGAGGGCCGGCCAAGAGAAATGGATAGATCAGAGTTAAGTAGAGTATTCACCAGAGGGGGGACGGCGAAAAGAAACAACCCAACGCTCTTTCGAATCGGAGCGGTGAAACTTCTCAGACTCCACGGAGGACCATAAGAAGCTATCTAGTAGGTTTTAAGGTAAGCTATTCCCATGTCTAGAGGGGGTCCGGCTTTGACGCCCCTCAGGGCCGCGGAAAGGGCCCATGGAGCCATAGGGTGGAGGGACGCTACCTTTCTTTCCGGTGATGGAAAGAGGCGTATTGGAGGAGGACTTCAAAGTCACTCTCTGAGGGAAAGGGGTAGCCGTCGCGCAATCGTCCGCTCGACGTCAGTCGACGTCAGGCCCAAAAAGCGGCACGGGAACAGCTTGATGGGTTAGAAACATGGTCAAGCTAAATGGAACAGAATGGACTTCACTGGTAGGGGGGGAAAATGAGGATACGCTGTGTGTTCACGACGGCCTAAGGGAAGCCTGGGTTCCATCCCGAAATAGCAGAGAACTAAAGGAGCTTGGTTGAAAAAAAAAACTCTGAGTCTGGTCCTCTCTCGTCAGGTCTACTGAAGGTGGAAGGCGTCCGGTGGGGAAAAACGTCTCCGGGTGCATAGAATCTTCCACCATAAAGGAATACTTCTAATAAAGATCGAGAGTCCGACTCCCTACGGAATGCATGTTAACGTCATATAGACACCTATCTCGGTGGAGGGGGAAAGAGTCGTTTTTCCTAAAGGAAGTTCTTGAGAGAGCATACGTCAACGAGGGCTCGTGGGCTGGGAAAAAGAAGGGTGCCGGTGACTAGACGCCGAAAGGAGGTTTTCAGGAGAACGAGTAGAGGGGGGGGAAAATGACGGGAAGCAATATCCCTTCTCAGACTAGACGAGGTCTGACAGAGGATAAGGGAAAAAGATTTTCTACCTTTGAGAATAAGAAAGGGAGGGGTGGACAGGCCAGTAGATATGAGCATGTTCAACGATGAGGAAAAAACAGCAAACATCTTTTCTTCGGTGAGGAAAGGAGTGGGTGAGTACGTGAGGTAAGAGTCGAATATCCATTTCGGGATTCGCGAAAAGGACGCCCACCTTAAATGAGGCGGTGCCTCATCTCCGGCTGAGAAAAAAAATTCAATTCTTCAATAGTGGGAGATTTAAGTGGGTCGAAAGGCAGGTTCTGGCCCTAGGGAAAAAGGAAAGGGCGTGTATAATGGGTCGGGAGTCAGGACCAGTTATCACGGGACGTGTGGGAAAGAGCCCTTAAACTTATCTCATAGACGGAGCTAACTCAGAACCTTTACCAGAAAGAGAGATTCCTTGTCAGAGATAAACCTACCAATGTCTGACCCGGGGGTCTGTGGAAATAGAGCTTTTTTCCGAAAGGAAGAGAGAGGGAAGCTTCATGGTGCCTTTTAACTTGACGGGAAGAAAAAAAAAAAATTTAAGATCAGTCGGCTCGCGGCGGCAGGCTGTCGAGGGGGCTGTTTGACATTGAGATTACCCATCATCTCTGAGCTCTATCCGAAATGGGGGTTTCTCCGGCGCCCACTGTTGGGGAGGGCAGAAGGGGTAGGCAACTTGAGAAGCGCAGCTTCCGTGACGAGGGCAGGGGGGTAGGGTTCCTTTTGGGGGAAGACAGCCACTCACTTAAGTCTAGGG
>Ga0179593_1507904_pt1 | contig 26115 bp, 19 predicted proteins | sample CZODoug2_1_08_16_FD_185931 | JGI IMG/M metagenome (GOLD analysis project Ga0179593, IMG submission 185931) | Vadose zone soil fungal communities from Angelo Coast Range Reserve, California, USA - CZODoug2_1_08_16fungal (PacBio error correction) | ecosystem: Environmental > Terrestrial > Soil >...
CATTAAAAATTTGACAGTCTCTTGAGTGGGCTCATGGAATGAAGGAAAAGCTCCAGTTCAGTTAATAGCACTTATCGCACCAAGTCGGAGAGGAAGGAGAAAAGCAATGTCTTAAAGGCAAAGGGGGGGGGGGTAGGATAACAAGCGGATGAGGGGAACGGAGTGTGATTCATACAGTGGGAGATCCTCAACGGTGTCACTTAAATCTCTCGCCACAACAGAGGGTTGAGCATTTGGGGGGGATTGGGAAGGGAAAAGGGGGAGTGAAACACTATACAAAGGGGGAACACCCAATGAGACCCTAGGGGGCGTGCGCCCGTATTAGCTGTAAGGAAAAAAGGACATAAAGGATAGAAAGATTATTCTCACCCACAAGTTTCTGTTGAACTCGGAACTCATTCGAAAAAAAAAAAAAAAAAAAAAAAAAAAAAAACAAAAAACTGGGGGGGGGGCGTATTGGAGAAGATTTCAACACCCACGAGGAACTGAAGAAGTCACGGTTTCTTAACGCCCTAAAAGAGGATGGGGGAAGACGCAAAAATGAGAAAAGGACCACATGTCCCAATAACCGGGGGGGGAGACAGGAAAATCCTTGCATTCAGTTTCAAAGGGAAAACGGTTTCGAAGTCGGGGGACTACGCGAAAGTAACATGGGGTTGCGTTGTTCACCGTATTAAGAGCGATCGGCAATACTTAGAAGAAGGAAACAGCCCGGGGTATGCGCTCTGTAAGGGGGGGGCTGGGGGGGAGGCAACTACGAAAAAGAGAGAGTGTCGCAAGCAATGAAAAAATACCACTGGCGAGGTGTCGGGCGGTCGGCGAAGCAAGGGGAGGGAGTGTGGGAGTGAACATCCCTGGAATGATCATTTTATCAGCCTATGAAGGGGGACGTAGTTGAAAGAAAAAAGACACCGGAAAGAGTGGTGCAACGGAGGTCATCCAAATGGCCACAAACGGAGCACGTGGCAAGCAGGCAGAGGGAAGAGGGTACGAAAAGGTGGCATGTAGGAAAAGACAGGTCCACGTGGAACAAGGCGGGGGGGAGGGAGCGCGCCTTCGCGCCACGAGCTGTTCCTGTTAGGGAAAAGAGTCAAGCGGAGGGGGCAGCCTTTCGGGAATATCAAAGGGGGGAAAGCTGCAAATGGTAGGGGATTTGGAGTACAATCCAGGAAAGCTCCTATCCGTCATTCGTATATGGACAGTGCAGTCCTGCATTGTCAACGGCAAGGGCAAATCTGAAGAGAGCTGCAAGCTCGGAAGGAGGAAAAAATGATCACGGCGGCGGTACTTGGCGGGGTGTGGCTGGGGACATCAAATGATCTGACGTATCAGGGGAATAAGGCGGGTCCACAAAGAGTCACCATGTGGAGATCATGGCACATGAGAGAGGTTACCTAATAACAGCAACTGTTCGAATGAAAGGGGAATCAAAGTGAAAAGGGGCTTGAGAGAGAAATTCTGAATAAAGAAAGCAGTATCCCTTTATGCGCAAGTAAACCATCCGAACCAAGCGGCTAAAGACATGCAGCTCCGAAAATATTCAGAGACCGTTAGCGGGGGGTATTACCTCTTTGTCTCGCCTGTTGAGGCAGGAAAGGCTTGACGAAAGTATGAAGTCTCACTACAGTCACCATTTCGAGCCCGTCCATTATTTTTTGGTGAAGCGTGAGGAAGGAAAGGGAGGTACCTGCTGAGAAAGAAGAAAGATTCTAAGTACTATACGGAGGGAACCACGTCAAACAATTCATAAAAATTGATCTAGGACTCAGGGAAAGGTCAAGAGTTCCATCCTGGCGCAGCGTCTCCCTCGCCCCCGTACGCACACACTGGACAAAAGGCGGGGGGAAAAGTTTCAATGGGAGATGAGTAACTAGCGCATCTGGGCGTCATTACAATGACAGAAGACGAGAGGGGACGACATCCGGCACGACATGTAGTTCACTGGAGGGGGTGTCAACCAGTCCGCGGGGACACAATGTATCTCTCAAGAGGAGGAGCATCCAACTAGAGTCGCGAGAATGGTTCCAAAGTGTCTCGGCCAAGGGAGAAAATCCGTCCAACTGTGTGGTTCGGCGCGGATGGGAAAAGAAAAAAGATAGGGAGAGAGATTGGGGTGTGGGATATTGGTTCGAGGCGCGAGTATGATGGGGGAGGTGTTCAGGGAGCTAGGTCTTTAATCGTGGAAAGATATCCGTGCCGGGAATTGGGCTCGTCAAACTTCTGAGAGGGGGGTTCAAGGAGGACCCATCTCTCTGCACTCCGATGTGGACCTGTGCAGATTCGAGTGGGACAAAGGGGTTTAAACCAGGGTCGAGGTGGGATGTCGAGTGTTAGGACCTACGCGTTTCTGCAAGAGGTAAAGGATAAAGAAAGGGGGCATCAGGTCGGTGGCCTCATCAACTCGGGCCCCATTCTGAAATAGGCGGGAGAGAAAAGGGACTCAATGATCAGGAAGAGGCCTCCAAAATTTCCGTGTGGCAAAGGAGGCCCATCGCAGGCGGGATAGACAGGGGGTGTGGGGAAGAAGGCTGGAAAAGGGGAGAAGAAGAACGGTATGCGCGGGCGCAGTAGTGTGTGGGGTCCATAAAACAGATGGGACGGGGCCCAATCACGCCCATCTCATACAGCCTTGAGGCCTGGAAAAGAACTGGGGGGAGGAAATAAGGGGGGAAAAAGGATCGATCACGAGGGGGGGTCGTAAAAGAATTGCGAGCTGAAGGGTCGTAATAGTACTCACAGAATAGGGAAAAAAAACCCAAATGTCGAGGAGGGGCATCGCCCCTAGAACCAACTCGCAGAACGGGGAATCCTTCGTATTGCCCCAAGTTCCTCGAAGGGAGGAATCCTAAAAGCCCGCTGAAGAGCAATAAGTCGCAAGCCGGGCCGTCCTCCACCGATTTGGAACACAGACCAAGATAAATAAGCATCTCAGATCTTCTTCCGGTCAGTACTGCCAACCCCATGCGCACGAAAAGGGGAGAAGGGCATAAGAAAAAATGCTATAGGGCCTGACCCTTAATCGGAGGACACCCATCTGAGGCATAAAGGACGCCGAAGGTAAACTGAAAACGTGTACCCCTTGTGTCAAGAGCTGGGGAGGGGTATGAAAAACCTGCCCGTCCCTCATCAAAATAAAGGCGAGAAGAGTCCATTACGGCGCCAACGCGAAACAGGCATCTGCAGTGAAGAAGGTATTCCGATCGTGCGCCCTAATAAGAAGAGGAGAGAGAGGACACAGGAAGTAAGTGGCGACGGCCGTCTTCTGACTCGTTCAGCGTCGCAAATGATAAAAGAATGAAGAGGAAGGGCTATCTGTATTGATGGGGAAACAAAGACATATATGACACGTCACCAGGTGAAACACATAACCAAGACCCGTCCAGGGAATTGGATTAAAGCGCCTCTGCCGTGCGAAGGTACCCAGGATGGAGTGAAGAAATCGCGACCACTCCAACAAAAAGAAGTAAAAGGAAGGATGGGTTTATGTTTGAATGGGGATGGCAACCTGTTCAGCGGCGCAACAATATACGTAAAGTGCCCGATACCATGATGGGGGCAAGAACTAAAAACCAGTGCACAACTCTATAAAATCTTATAGCAAAGTAGATGGGGGGGAGGAAGGGGAGTCAAAATGAAAGGGACAATTGTCCATATTATGGCCTGAATAGGCCAGGAGTTACAAGAATGCAAGTCCGAATAAAACCGCGAGGAGTCTGGAAACAGGCAAGATGAATTATCATATCCTGTCAAAGGCCTTTTTTGTACTGCAACCCGCGGAAGCCTCCCCGCCATTGTCCGCCCTGGGTCGACAGAGACAATCTCCTATGCACTTCCCTAACAGTATTTGCCCGGCCTGAGTCAAGCGGGGGGGGGGGAAAGTGGAACATGTTGAACAGGTCCACCGCCCAGCGCATGATTTGGCGGGGTAGGAAGTCGGGTCGTGTTGGGGAAATAGGGTTACGGGGGCGTATATAGGTAAAAGATAGGCTCTTACGATAGCGCCCTCCGGTTGTGGGAAGCGAGGGGGACCCAGCCGTGGAGAAGAAAAAAGGAGTCGGTAAGACGTGAATGATAAAGATCACTGATGTGGTAATTGTAAAATGCGTTTTCTCTGAGTTCGTGGGAGAGGGGACAGCAGAAAGGCCGCTTAAATGGGGGTGATATCCTCAGGGGAGGACTTACTGGGCGGCGAGAAAAGCCTAAAACCTAACTCGTCGGGGGGAAGGAGCGCAGCCGAGTTTAGATTGTTGCCTCAGTCCGTGAGAGCGGGGATCATCCCTGGTTAGAAAAAGAGGCAAGTGGGTTACATTCGGAGCGCTGTATGGAGAGTTCCTTGGATGATGGAAGGGGGGAGGGATGGCTCTCCTAGGGGGGGGCTAGGGAACCTTACCTACTCGTGTGGCTGGTGGGGGCCTATAATGAAAGGGAACTGTGAAAATCTTTAATTTCTATAAGCTGTCGCCAGAGCCGTCTTTGGTATTCAACCGAGTGGATCTGTGGGAGGAGGTCTAAAGAGAAACGGCACCATGAACAGACTGAGGGAGTTAACTAGTGGAGGGCATGCCCTTCTACTCTCAACAATAAGATAGAAGGGAATCTTAGTTCAAAGTGAGGGGGGTAATGGATACTGTCCTTGCAGCTACCTTTGTTTAAAGATTTCTCCCCGGGGAGAGGAGGAGGGAGTCTACAAACGAATATGGGTCTTCTGAGGGGTCTTCCATAAAGGAAGGATGGTAAAACGGTATGGCTCTGAAGTCTCAAATGGGCGTTTTTTTCTGGACGGGAAGCAGGCCCGGATACGCAATTTACTGAATTGGGTGCTCGCTATAGGAGGAATGACTGTACAAATCTTTAACGAAGGCGAGCAACTTGCCCGATGAATTGGAAGACGGGCTAAACCTGAAGAGAGGTTTCCGTATTCACAAGGAACGGGGGGGAACCAATCTGGTCATGGGTTTAAACGGCGAGAGGTCACATAGTTTTGGAAGTGAAAAGACCAGAAACGAGGCACGGAGACTCGCTTGGAGAAAAGGTCTAGAAACAAATAAGGAAACCAAAAGTCTCTGACGATGAATGACCGGTAGCTGGGACCCTCACATGGGGATTCCTGGCACATTCAAACACAAACATCGAGTGTACACAGTCTAAAAATGAGAAAAAATGAAATGTGTCTTAGGAGCTGCATAAGTAACGGGTCCTCTAGAGGAGAACAAGAGGAGTGCCGGTCAAGTACAAAGTCAACCCCCGTAGGGAAAAATCAGACAATCACATTTGAAAATCTTAGTGGGCAGCACGATGGGTGCCCTCATCATATTACGAAGAAAAGTCTGCAACAGCGAAAAGCAAAAGAGGGGACCCCTCAGAGAAAGAATAAGAAATAGTCCACTCGATCGATTGGACCCTCTTACCTTATAAGGACAAGGGATAGAAAAAATGTCTGTGCGCTGCGGATCAGTTACATGAGGTGGCCAAAGTGAGAAGGTAAAAAAAACCGTCGGTAACTGGCAACACGCGGCCAACCGTATGGCCCAGGAAACTTTACAGGTGACCGTCCATCATTCGTGATTATCTCTGGAGCCGGCCGGATGGGCAATATCCTCCATTCTAGAAGCGCCTGTCCGATGCTGAGGACTGAGTAATAAATATTCATCACAAATAAAAGCCCTGACAGACGGATTAAGTTCAAACTGTTGTGATTAAATGGCGCAAGGGGGGGGGGGAAGAAGGAAAGGAGAATTCTGGTTGATAATCGATTAGGGGGAAAAACGCGGGAAGGGACAGGAACTCCAAGTGGTTTAGGGGATGGGGGGGCAACAGCCCGAAGGAGGGGGAGGTTCGGTCATAGAATTCAGCACGTACTAATTAACCGAAATTAGAAAAGGGAGCAGGATCCTCATCTCACAAGTTGGATGTTTCGTGGATTCGACTGGCGAACAGGTAGTCTTCAAGTCCAGGTGATGTTCACTGGAAGATGGGCCTATGCTTTTGGTGACGCCACCTGTCCTCGAATCTTGAGTATACGTCAAACGGTTAAAGCAGATTTTGACAAGTCCCGCACCCAACTCGGGAGTGAGGAAGGCAAGTAGACCGGCAGCCGGTTTCGGAGAAATACGCTTTGTAAAATCAAACTGCAAAAGTCAGCGAATCACAAAGGATCGCGATAGGCCGTAACCTTTGCTGGAGATCAGATGAGCGAACAGGGGGTCATCGGTGTCACATGAGCGAATCGAATAGACCGCTTACGAAAAAAATGGAAATTCCCACTTCCAGACAGGAACAGACACTAGAAAGTTTCTGAGGATTTTTAAGGGGGCTATTCACCGGACACTTCAATACAGTTCGCACAGGGAAAGAGAAAGTCGGCTCGGGACAAGGGGTAGGCGACGGAGGCGACTTGCAAGATGCTCCAGAAACGTCAAAGAAAGGGGGACGACTCCTTGGCCCTGCGCCTCTGAAAAGGTCAATGGAACGCGTCACTCTGGGTCGGGCCAGGGAGAAGTACACGTGGAAGATAAAAAGGGAAGGAGAACGAAAAGCGTGATGATCGATAATCCCTATGCCCAAAAAAACAAAAATAGGCCAGACGCGCGCATATCACGACGTTGAAAACAGTGGGGTAAGCTGGTTCGTGTCTCATCCCCTCCGATCGCAAGCGACCATAGCCTGCTCCATCCGAAGAACATCGCCCTTGGGGGGAGATAAGGGAGGTATTACCAAAAAAGGGTTAAACAAGAGGGGGTTTAACGCTATCCTAGGGGAACAAAAGCAAATCATTTGAGGTATGCGGCCGTCTCTGGATGAATAGGGTATCAACTATTTTCTTGTAGAGGGGGGGGGGGAGCGATCGCCGTCCGGGAGGGAGGGAGGGCCAGACAGGAAAGTACGCCCGAGCATACTGACATGGGCCTGAGGTGTTGAAAAATTGGCGAAGAATGCAAGACGGATTTATTTATGGATCAACGGGATGTTCGTTGACACGACCTCGAATCACACCCAACGCGGCATACAAAGAGACAAGGGTTAGGTGACCATACATTGCACAAGTACAGCGACAGAAACGGGAAACAACGGAGGGACCCGTTGCTAAGAGTAGGACTAGTAATGAAAAGGGGTTGAGAGACAGCGGGTAGCTTTTACTAGAATCACCAGATTCGGCTTACCTGAATGGTTATTCGGGATTTTTGGGACATAATACCTGGGGGAGTGAGGGTCAAAACCATGCCTAACTACACCCACCACAAAACAACAGAAAAATGAATACAAAGGCGTGGTTCTGACGCTGCGGTAGGAACATCTCTAAGCGGGGACTGCGAAAAAAGTGAGGATTCTCGAGATCTCTCTGACTTGTCCCCGAATACAGGGGGGACATGAAAAAGTCAGACATCTAGGACTGGTCGTAAAGCTGTGGGAGACAGAGGGTGGTACCGAGGACTGCGCAAACAAGAACCAAGGGAGGAGACCAAGAAAAAGGAGGGATCGGGGTGATCGGTGGGCAGAATGTTATTCCATCGCGTTCTCCGGTCAGTTGGAGGGAAAACGGAAAATACACTCAACAAAACCCACAACAAACAAAAACAGGTGACAAAATAATAAAATACCATGGCAAAAAAACAAAACACCACCGCTAGATGGCGACTGAAAAATAAAAAATCAAACAACAAAACGTGTCACGGGAACCTAATCGTGTCTAAATAGCTGTAGCAAATACAACAACACATAAAAAAACACGAACTAAGAATCCAGGGATGGGGAACTTCTGCATCCAAAAAAAGAAGGGCTACACACACAAGTATTAACACGTCTAGAGAGGGGTCGGGGTTTCGTTCAGTGGGAGGACGCTGGGGATACAGCGGCTCTCCTGTTCGGCTGAACATCACTTCCGGGTGAGAAAATGGCCGGGGGGGGCGCAGGCGTTTTCCTGCAGACATAAAATTCACATGCTGAAGAAGTCACTAAATCCGGAAAAATTCCGGAAAAAAAATGTGGCGGGGCCGTGCAAGTGGGGGAATGCAAAGGGGATTGAATAATTGAACGTCCACATAAAGCCTGGAAGCTGTTCCCCGAACCTTTTTGGGGGAGGGCAATAAAACGAACAGTCACAGGGCCGGTAATATTCCTGTTGTGGACAAGCCATTCAAGAAAAGGTTGGAAGAAGTGATGGGGCGTACTGCAAAAGTACTTGCTGTGTTAGCAGGGGGGGGGTCAGGGGATAGGTAAACCACTGACCCGGAGGCCCTCTTGTGGCCCATAGATTTTGGTCTCAGCCTGGCTTACGGGGGAAAGAAGTGTAGGAGGTGGGTAGACCGAGTGTCTCGGTTTCCTGATAGGCGGGCTGGTTCAGCATATCAGTGATCCCAGTGGTAAATTTTAGGTAAAAGCACCAGTCTAAATGTCGGTCTATGGGAAAGAGAAGAAAAGTAAACCCGTGTCTGGAAAGTTCGGTTGGCTCCTTCTGGGAGGGAGGCTTGTAACAGGAGGGAGGGGTACGGGTCTTGCAGAAAGGATCTGCAGGGAGAGACGGAAGGGGCGGGGCTGAAGCTTTAAAGCCACGTAGGCCGAGCTTCCCTACCATGGAGGATGCATGAGATTCGTAGGCAAGGGAAGGGATCTTAGCCCAGCAAAGCGCGCTTCGGGGCCATTGGTTGGGGAATCCGACGCGGATTTATCCGGAGTCAGATTGAACCCCGTTGAGCTCCAGGATCAGAGCCCCTATGGGATAAAAAATCCAGGGGCTCTGGGTATAAAAATAATTAGTAAGGGGGACCAGGGGGGGGGTGAAATGATCACAAAACCAGGATTGGTAGACCTGTCCTCAAGCTAAGAAAGGAATGGCTGACCCAGTATATGTCTGGGCCAGTTGATTGGAGTGTAATCGCTTGAACGCAGAAAGAAGTTGATGGTCTTTGCAAGACGGGGTGGGGGATTCCGAGATGGGAAAAGTAACTAGGAGGTAGGGGCGGTCGGGAAGTGTGGGAACGTTTCTTGGAAGTGAGATAAGGGGGGGGGGAAAAACTTGGATAAATTGGTTAGAGGGAGGGGAGATTGATTAAACCGGGAAATGGCATTAAGCAAGAGCGTACGCATCAGAAACAAAGAAGGGGGAGGAGAAAGAGAGCCTTGCAGGTGGGGGGGAGGCACAGTGCAATTCTGTAAAGCGAGGATATAAAAAGAGATGAATTGGGAAAAAAATCTGCCGGGAGGGGGGCGGATGTTTCTGGTATCCTTAAGTAGAGAAAAGGGGTCTACCTCGCCAAGGGCTATGAGATCGACGACCGTACCCCTTCCAACCTTTACCTACAAACATCCAAAAAAAATCAAAGACTTGTAAGGATTACTCTCAGAGAGGGAAAAAACGTCCAACAAGGGGGGGACGCCCAGGTATGGCGGGGTGCGGCGGGATGTGGAGGCCACCGTGGGTGTTGATCGAGAGGCCCCAAATCAGAAATCAGGCATACCCCCAAAAAATCATTTTCTCTATTATGATAAGACCAAGCTTCTGGGTAAGAAAAACTCGCAGGCATACTACTTGGGTGTCACTAGGGCTCTTATCTGGAAATGGGGGGCCAACTGGCGTTAGGACCCTCAAAACTGCACTAGCGACGAAGTCTTTGTCTCGTTCAGTGCACCTCTCATGGCTGTGTTGGGTGTTTGGCTCCATGGCAAAATTGAGTAACTTCTGAACATCCGACTCGGTGCGGGGGTCAGGGATCATCACGGAAAGAAAATACAGGAAACCATTAATTTGACGTCAACACAAGGTCTTAAAAACACATTGGGCAGGAAAAAACTTGACGGACCTGCACGGGTGAAATGTTTACCACTCCTGTACGCATAGCTCATACCATAAGGGGGCCATATCACCGGGGTTAAATGTAGGGGAAATTAGATCGGCGGAATTTGGGGTGGGATTGACAGCACACAACATGGGGGGAGGAGAGTTAACACGCATTAATGGATGGCCATTGGTGTTTGTATTGGGCAAAGTTCTTTATCGGGACTACAAATCCAAGCCGGGGAATAAATGGCGGGAATTTGGTTCGGCAGCATCCGTATGTGCGTAGAAGAGGGCCTTGTCAAAAAAGCACTTTCCAGGGCCATGTAGAAAATTTAAGCATTGGGGATCAAGGCCACTGAAAAGGGGAATCGCTAAAGTGTAGGGGGCTACGAAAACTTCAAAAAGCAAGAGGATTTTCGAGGTTACCCTAAATCAAAGACGGGTTCTCATGCACAGCATCCAGGGGGTAGGTAAATCATTCGGAACTCTGACCTAGGTGCGTGAGGGGAAAACAAGCCGACTGCCCCTGGCAGGGCGTTCGTGCTTTGCATGGGGGACATGAGTTAAGATTCGCGTCGGGTGGGGCTTAAAACAAAGGCAGAGCTTAACTAAGAAAAAAGAAAACTACAAAGCTGCACGAGGTTATTGTTCATGAAAATATCAAGAAAGTTAGGGGCTGACGGGGAGGCAGGCATAAGCACACTCAAATACACTTGGACGATAGGATGTATTGGAGAGTGTCAAGTCTGTGCGTGCAAAAGGGAATTCAGGAGTAATACTGGCCGGGATGAGCGAGGCCCGACGCGACGAAATAACAGGTTGCCTAAAATGGGCCAAATAGAGTAGCAGTGACAAGAAAAGCAGACTCGTCGTCTAATTGAATAAAAATCTCGGTTAAAGGAAGTCAAAGCATGTGTCAATCAAAAACAGGGCCATTGTTCGGCGCAGGCACGGGGGCGGCGTGGGAGACGCGGAGGGGAGATAGAAGTCTGGAACGCGTGACTTGGGGCAAAAAGAGGGGTCGACAAACAAAATCGGGGGGCGCGAGGGAGAATCTCGTACAACCGAAAATAGAAGAGGGGCTCATCCGAATAAACAGGGGAGAGTAAACGGGGGTGCAAGGAGGTAAGAGGAATCGCAAGGTAGGGGTTAAGGCCCAGGGTAACCGATCGTGTGACCAAAGTCAGCACAAAGAGACTGGCTGGGTAGAACCGACGATTTAACAAAAAAAAATCATAAGAAAAATTGGACCTCTTCATCCGAAGAGCACAAAACAGGAATGAAGGGGAAATAAAGGATTAGGTCATGGCGAATAAAGCTCCACGAAAAGAATCAAGGGAATACGAAGAAAGATCTCGCTAGCAGGGTGTTCAAAGGGGGGGATTAGCTCTATGGGGTCGACAAGGAATGAGAAAGCACCGACCAAACATCTTCAAAAGGGGGTCGGGGATGGCGTCGTAAGAAGGGTATCTATATACCTCTCAGTAAAGCATCTCGCCATAATGGATCACTGAATAAATTGTAAAATGTTTCCTTCCGCGGGTCCAGGAGAGATAGGACGTAGGAGCGTCATTAAGCCTTCACGCAACCTCTAGGGAGAGTTGTACTAAGGTTCTCAAGGGGTACTACAAAGCGGAGAGATCAAGGTCTAGACGATCGGAAAAAAAACACCGCTTGGAAAAGAAAAACCAGGCTCACCAGTGGGGGGGGGCGAAAAAGAATTGCCTTGCGCCAAACCATCGGGGACAGCGAGATCCGTGAAAGGCGAGTACGTAATGAAGGGCGGTCGACAAAGGAAAACGCTATTCGCGGACATGAAACGTACCAAAACCGAAACCGAAGGAGGGACATTCTGGTACCCTGGAGTTGACATGAACTGTTGGCGTGGGCAGGGTAGAAGACTTTTAAAGCCAGCGTTAACGAAGAAACGTTCAAGGGCAGTGCTAACCAAAATTTGTACAACGACAAGGACCAAAGATTGGGTTTTGACTGGAATCCTGGGGGGAACAAATGCGGAGGAGGCCAAGGTTTCTGTGCGGCAAAATCAAGATAAAGGACTAAGGGGGGAACGGAGAAATGATATGGAGGACCCCGACACCAGGTGCAAAAGCAGGGACGCCAGCAAAACCAATCCGCCCACAAATCGGCAAAAAACACGAGAGTTAATTCCATACCAAGGAACAACGGGAGTAATACGCTCAGGGAGTTTTCTGGTAAAGTAGGACTAACTGGAGAGTCAGGATCCACCGCAAGCCTATGTGCGGGTAAATATAATTAAAAACACTTCCGAAAGGCCGCCATAAGTTAGTAACCACCACAAGCAGAGACGGTAGAAAGACAAAACCTCGAAATGGTCCGACTCCGTATAACAATTAACATAAGGATCCGGAGGACGCGGACGGGGGGACGAGAACCGATTGGGTAAAAGGGGAGTGGGGGAGGAGGCGAAACTTCTGGATTTACGGTAAACGAGAAGCAGCTCAGGAGGGAAGATGGGGCATTCCTGGAATTTGGAAGCCAGCGGCAATAAAGCCATTGTGTTTCCAGACAGGGTGGAGGAACAAAGTCATTAAAAGACGAGGGTACAGGTGGCATATGGAGGGACATCAATGGTGTCTAGTTTCTCAATAATGTGCCGCCAGGTGAATTTGCAAAAGTGTAGTGCAAGGGGAGTATGCATAAAGGGGCAGCGGGATCTCTCGGGAACACGTAGTTCTTCCCAATTGGGGGGGGGGGGGGGGGCGGGGGCGGTGGGGGGGGGGGCGGGGGGGGGGGGGGGGGGGGGGGGGGGGGGAGGGGGGGGTGGGGCGGGGGGGCGGGGGGGGGGGGGGGGGGGGGGGGGGGGGGGCTGGGGGGAGGTGGGGGGGGGGGGGGGGGGGGGGGGGGGGGTGTCTCAACTAGAACGGTATACTGAAAGACGTCGACTTCGACGTTTAACTTACTAACCTAATCGGGTAGAAAATCCCAATCAAAAGGTGGTTTGCAAAAGGGGGCCTGTCGAAAGATTCCTTATGCTCGGGGCGATATTCCAAAAAAAAGAAAAACTGTGCGAACCGGACTCAAAACGCCTTGACAACAATGGATCGGAAACGGGTATGGACGAGTGGAAAAAGGGCGATAATCGGCTCCCCTAAAAACGAGGGGGGGTAGCGACAGATGCGACGGCTGAATAGCGACAAAAGGTTGTCAATTCAAAGAACGAAGTAAGGACAACAAGCACTGTCGCAGTAAAACAAAAGAGCCGGGGGAATGGAGGAGAAATTAGAAAAAGAGAAGGAGAGGGATACGCACGGACTGGGGGCCCATCCATAGTCACATTTAAAGAAAATCGCAAAGTTGAACCGAGAAGGAAAGAATAAATCCAGATCGGAATCTGTCTGGCCATTTCCAGGGAAAGAAATCTAGTGCAACTGCCCCTAAATTGGCTGGATTAGGGTTACCTCTCCCTTAAACAAAGACGCATAGTCTGGACCAACTATCAGAATTAGAAAAAAAAACTCAAGGAACGTTTACCTGGGGAATATATGAGAGCGGACGGGGGTCGTACTTACAGAAAAGGTTAGAGAAAAAAGGGGTGAAAAAAGCCTCTCAAGAGCCTGAAAACACGACACATCTCACGGTCTCTGAAACTTATCCTGCAAGAATCATATGATAGCTGACCCACACATCATGTCTGAAGCGGGACGTATGGGTGAAGTGGGGGCGACTGAGGTCCATGTTCTCTATACGCCCATCCGGGGGGGATTTCCTTGCTGTAGGCCGGTCAAGTCCGCCATAATTGACATTAGGGATATCTTATTATGGTACCTTATTGTTGGAATCCAGATACGAGTTAGAGGTGTTCTAAAATAAAGATTGGTCCGACAATAAACGAATGTTACTTGAGAAGTGCAACGTTTCAGTGAGGAGTTCTACCAACTGTAAGGTCTCATTACGGACCAAGGGGGGAGGTGAAGATAACCAAACGGATGCGTAAGAACACTCTAATCGTTATAAAGGAATTCAGAAAGAAACGGCAAACCTATGGAAAAAATACACAAGGATGGTGTACCAACGACTTACAGGCAAATGAGTGTGGATGAGAAGGGGACAATGGTACATATAGTTATTCACGGCAGAAATCTCCTAAGCTGAATAATCACTCTCGGGAAAAAGGGGCCAAAATAGGAGTGGAGGAAGGTAGATTTTCATCTTCAGACGCTTCTCAAAACAATCCGGGGCAGGAAGGGGATCTCCGTGTCCACGCCAACTCTTTACTTCACCCTTTCTCTTATTACGTATGTTTTACAACCAAGAGACTGAAGATGCTTAGTACCTGTGGAGGTGAGACGTGTCTTCGTGATCTAGACCTTGACGCCGCAATTTTGAGGGGGGAATTAGTAAAGATGGCAACGATACTGTTAGTACCGGCTCAGTTAACCTGAAGAACACGGAAAGTAAGTGTTATGGGGACGGTCCGGAGCACAAATTCGTGGCAAATAATGAAGGAAGCCGGTGACGGCATGAACTGGTATGCTAAAGGAAATGAAATCAAAACTTCCAAATTGCGAAGGGTCCTTAAGGAATCATCAGCTTGATGGGGAGAGGGAGGACGGCCGTATCGACATTTATGGGAGGTGAATGGAATTCTAGGGAGCGTGGCTCGGCGGGAGGTGTGAGGGGGGCCGTGGAATGGCTGATACAGGGAATAGGTGACGGGCAGGTTACGGTCTTGTCCAGACCTACGGTGTTACATGAAGGTGGCACGATTGGGACTGTACAGGACTTCTGCCGCGATTTTGAGGCTCCTCACGGAAAGGGCAAAGATACTATAAGGCTAAGTTTATTCGGGCGTTAACTAAAAAGAATTTGCTATACTACAGGTAGTCTTCGCGATTGGGAGGAGAAAAGGCGAGGGTCATCGCCTGAAATTTACAACTGACCAGAACGTCGGCATTTATGGGGGCAAGCAACGGAAAGGCCCGTATGTACTGGAAGGGTGCAAGAGGGACGCAAGTACTGAAACGATAGCAGACCTAGCCTAAGCTGGGGGGTCACTCGCTAGCTTGCGACACGTAGTAAAAAATCTGAGACGAGGTAATTAACTATTGAACTAAACTTAAGAGATCCGGCAGCTTCCATGCTAGTTTCGAGAAAAACCCAGCTCCCATAAAAGTTGGTGTACTCTGCTCCCCAATCAATAGGATGGAACTGAGGGAAATGGGGCCCCACAGTGCAACGAAGGGAGGGGGGGTTAGGTCCGGGCTGAGGTTCTTCTTGGTCAGCACAACTGGAAGGTTACTGGGTCTTAGGCTGGCAAGATTCCAGGGAGGAGGATGTTGGTGGCACCTTGTGTTCTGGACTAACGCGGGGGTACACTAGCAGCTCGGGGGAAGGAAAGGCACATAAAAGGGGGATTCAAAATTTCGGGGGGTCATCTGGCGATTGGTCAAGCGTCACCGGCAAAGAGAACCGGAGGGAACCAGGCCGCGGAGGGGACAAAAAGACTTGCGATGTAAACAAAGGGGTTAGAAAGACCTAGGGAGAGTCATTAGATTAGGTAAAGATTAACTGGAAGTAACCGGGGCCAACAACCTTCAGGGGGACGGAGATCACTACAGACACCTGCGAGTCAAAGAGCACAGTCTAAGCGCAAAGTCCAGAAACAACTCTCCCATGTAAAGAAGCTCCGGCTCGCTTTAGGGTCTCTGGTGTATAAGGTAACTTTGGTACATTGCTTACCTTGAGGGGGGGCTGAGACGGTTTATAAAAATAGATTATGTAGCTCTTACTGGGGACTAAACTTTTCAGTGAGGATGGAATACTCAGATGCATTTAAACGAGAACCTCATAGTCCATAAGGGGGAAGACTCTAGGCTTGCTTGGTGCGGGGGGGGGGGGTATGAAAAACTAGACGGGGAATTATGGGTCAATTCAACTTTCATAGTTGCCCTGTGGGTGGGACTAACAAAACCTCCTTTGAAAGCTATCTTGAGGGTAGAATCAAAAAAAGGAAAATCAAATCAAGTGGAAAGTGCCCAACACACGTGCCGAGCCAAGAAAAAGGACAGGGGTGCTACCTTCCGGAAACGGTATGTCTCTGAAGATGGGGAAAACTTCAATGCTGCACGGGAGAACCCGGGTACAACTGCCAGGAAGGAGGGAGCTGCACTTGCGAGGGGTGTTCGGAAGGGAGAAGAAGCGTTCAGGGAGTATAAACAAACTTTGCAGAGTACTAACGGGCTAAAGAACGAGAGGACGTGAGGGAGCAGTGTGAAAAGAAAGCAGAAGGTAGGCTGATTGGTGAAAGGTAGGGAAAGGGCTGGATGGGTGCGAAGGGACAGGATCGGACAGATGAAAGAAGTATGGCACATCGGTAGATGAGCAGACGGGAGAGATCTCGAAGAGTGTTCACGTAAAAGGTGGGGGCCCGTCATGTGTAAGCGAAGGAGCGTAAAGGTATCAGATCCTTCAAATAGGAGATTCATCTCGCGACTGATAAAGGGTGGGGACAACCTAGGTCATCATAGAATACCCTTGGACGGGCAAGTGTGGCATATCCACCGGGAAAGTACGTAACTCTTGGAAAAAAAAAGGGTGAAAAAAAAACAGAATGGGGGACGGAGCGAAGAGGCATTGGGGGGCGGTCTCTTTCGGGTCGGGGGGAGTGATCAGCCTCGTAATCCGGCAAATGCGGAACGGTGGGACGATGACTAGGCAGAGGGACAGATAGCGGGGGGCAAAACCGCACACGACTTCCAGGGAAAAGCATCGGGGTGATCTGAAGCCCGTCGAAGTACGGATGATTAAAAAAGAATACTAAACAAGTAAACCGTGGATAAAGGCATGGGCTGCGGGAGGAAAGGTTCGAAGTGTCAATCGGTTGGGGGGGTGGTGAGGGCATAAGGAAAAAAAGACACTACCGCAGTAAAAGCTCCAGGAAAGGGCTTTTTGTGCGGAAAAAAAGGAGTGGCTTCCTGTTTGAATCGTTTCACGGATTTTAAGGGAAAGAAAACGTCCGGAAGAAACTGCATGGGGGATGGAAAAGGGGGGGGGGTGGGCGATCTGCAGCGTAAACCCGAAGGCAAAGTGGAACGAGTTGAGACCTCTTCAAGGACCGGAGGGTTTTTTTGGGTGGCCCTCGATCGTATGTGTAATGGGGTAAAATGGCGGCCCTTAAACGGTCAAATACCCGGGGGGTTTCTGCGGGGGTGCATTAAGTGACCCGGTTGAAAAGGATAGGATCAGGAAAACTGAACACGAAGAACAGTTCGTCCCGAAAGAAGATGGGCACTCCGGGGCGGATGCGGAGGTCCCTTTTACTCGGAATGTGACCTCCATTTTTCAGTGGGACCAAAAGAACATATCGTGTGAGTTCTTCAAAAAACTTGCGGCAAAAGGATGGTGACGATGCAGAGGGTACGCTTAGGCCACATCAGAACCTGTGGGAGCATAGTTACCTCAGAAATATCACAAGGAAAATCCTAAGACAAGGCAACATCGGAGCAATTGGGGGGGGGGATGCGGAGAAAAAAGAGGGATCAAGGCAATCCGCCATTAAAGAATTAGTGGGGGGGGGTTCGTAAGTCAGGAAGAGCGAGGGAATACGGTCGGCCAGTGCCCCTATCGGCAAAAGGGGGACGGAGTGTTACGGCGAAAAGTTTCTAAGGATAATTGGATAGTTGAAAGGGGGCTCCGATAGCAATAGGCTAAAAATTATAAAAACTCTGGTGAGGGAAGGTCTTAACTACTCCAGGGGCGATTCGCAGTTGATCTTGAGGGAATTCCTACATTGCCTAGGGCAAGTGACATACTAACTAAGGCTTAGGCTTCGTGGGAAATTAGGGAAGAAATCATTTAGTGGGGCACTTGGAAAAAGGTCACCATAGCACTCTTTAATCTTACCCTCCCTCTGAAAGAACCTGCGTCACAAGGATCGAATTCTAATTTTGTCCACAGCTAAACTGGGGTGGGGGGGGGCGGACGGCAGACGCGTGGTCAATGTCAAGGGTTCAGGGAAGGAAGCCGGGGGGGTCGCGTACCGGAGCGAGAAATGTGGACGCAAGACTCGTGGGGGGCTGGTTCGAGTGAGGGAGGGCGGTCGCTAAAAAGCTTCTTTAATGGGGCAAGAGATCAGATGGAAATGGGAGAAAATCCAGGAAGAAGCTACTCAAAAACGATCTAATCTAGGGATGTCGCGGGGGTGTGGATTTAGTAAAAAGCTGACGCTACGCACGGTTCAATGTGGGAACAGAACGCTGTGCCTTCTAAATTGTTACCGCAAAAAGGAGGCGCTGAAGGGGGGAGGCCGCCGATGGTGCCGATATCAAACCAACGTGGGGGAATCGCCCTGTAAAAAGAGACGCAGAGGGAAGGGAAAAAAAGGACGGATCTCCTTCGCTAACCCTTTGAGGAGTGAGTTTGAAAAGCCCAGTGGGTCTTTTGGAGGGGCAAGTATGCAGCGTATGTGGGGGGGGAAGGGGGCGAAAGGGTGACTCGGAAAAATGAGACGGCGACGGTCCCCTGCAGGAGTATGTTAGAGACTGCTCTGGAGGAAAAAAAAGGGGGGTGAACTGGCAAAAGCAAAAGACTCCTCAAACAGGAGGAGGAAAAGAGTTTTGCTTGAATGAAAGTTCACTGGGCAAAGGACGAGGAGAACCGCTCTACTCATCATTTTGGAAACGATCGCGTCGATCTTAAAGCAAAAATAAGGCCCAAATACCTAAGACCTGGCGGTTCAAACACCAGCCACGCCAAAAACGCGGGACAAAAAGGATTGGTTGACCAAGAGGGAAACTGAACAAACCCGTAAAAAAAACATGGTCCACTACTGATTCTATTCGGGTATTCGGGGCGGGGAGGTCACTGTGTGGTTGAATCTGGGCGGCAATAGCCAAAAGGGAATTCACGGTAAGTCACCTCACCTTGAATAAGAAAACAACCGCGTAGCGCAAAGCTCAGTTTGCAACATATAAACAGGGGAAAGTAGGGGCGGGCAAGGCGTTGTTACCAGGAACCCAACAAACCGCACTCCAAAAGAAACGAGGGGGGAGGTCTACTACAGCCCAGATATGCGGTTTGCCAACATTCCATTGGAACGGCTTGGGGAACAAGCCGCCGTCAAGAGACGACGACACTGACCAAAGAAAAGCGAAAAAGGAAACGATTGCGTCACTGGAGGTCCAAAAAAAGGGGGGATACCCGCATAGAGTGTCCCGGGGAAAAAACAATTTGGTAAAACGCCGGAATGACGGAAATTCCAGACAAGCAGTGAAAAAAAGGTATGAAAAAGGGTGGGACAAATGGGAGTGAGCTTCGTAAAGATTTACTGAAAAAGTAGAAGGTGCCAACACCTGATGGGTGCCCGATTCAAGTCGGGGATGGGCATGTGTCCGGTAGTCTATCAGGAAACGCCCCTCATCGAGAGGACCTGATCAAATTTTCAACAGTCGCGGAGGGCACTCAGATCAAAGTGCAACTTCACCATTCCTTACAAAGGTTCTCAGGACCGTTTAACGAGCCCACTTCCAGCATCGAACCAAACGAAATCTACAATCCAAAAGAACGGAAACTAGGTTGTGGGAACATAAAGCGGTCGGCAGTAGAAGGGAGATCCTAAGCCATGGTTCTGCCTCAGTCATAGAAACAGTCCTTAAAGAGGATGTCGCAAATCTTGTGGCGCAGGCCATCATCCAAGGGGTCTGAGTGGAAAGGGATTCCGGTTACGAGGTCATGGGAAGGAGGCTATGAACAGCGGGGGGGAATAAATAAAACCATCCAAAGACAGCGGACTACATCTGGGCGATTGTGAAAAAGAGGTGAAGAGCCGCACAAAAAAGAGGGGGGAGGAGAAGGACTGGGAGATGGGGAGGGAGAGCGTCCGAGTGGGAACGTAGGAGAAAACTCGGACGAAAAGGGTCGCTGGGGCCGAAGTCGTCAAAAAAACTAAGCGTCAAAAAAGTCCATGCCCTAAAGTGTGGGGGAAGAACGAGAGGTATCAACAAAGAAAAAATGGCTAGGGCAGGAAAGGGATACTCAAGGTTTGACAGTCTGAGCGGACGCAACGGGGTGGGTGGCGTTAGTGGTTAAAGTATCGGCGGCTAGGGAGGATAGGCACCGCGAACACCCGGGGGGTTGCGGTAAGTGTCAAAGGAACCGTAAGGGACAATCATAAAAGAGGACGAAGCGGGGAGACAAAGCCAAGGAGATTCTCTTGTAGATGCAAAGTCTTGCACGAGTACTATGAAGGACGGAATTGGCGCAATAAAAAATCAAGGAAATGTGGGAAGATCATACCAAAAAAAAAAAAGGCGGGGAAAACAGAGAGGGATCGGCTGTTGAATCCAATAAATAGGGGGAGGGATAGAAAAAAAAAGACGAAATCGCCAAGTCGAAAGGGGGTGAATATTAGGGGAGGGGAGCAGGGGGACTATCTCTAGTCCGAGTCCTACAAACAACCAGAGTCAACATGTGGGATAGTGGGGCTGACGCCGTATCGCAAGGACAAGATCGCTATAATCTCCCTATGCACGGAAAGAATGAGGGGGGAAAGGAAACCATAATGTCTAGTATCATGGCCTCGCGCACTTAACCCCTCGAGCTGGCAGAAAGGACAATCAAGATGAGTATCGATAGGCAGGATCAATTGGGGGGAGGGAAAGCAAATTGCGACAACAGGGGGAAGTGACACAAAAGGAACAATCGGGGGATGACATCACTATATCAAGGCGCCTTAGGATTTGTACAGAAGTCTTAAGTAGGGAGGCGTAGCACTGGAACGACACCCGCCGGAATAAAGAAGATCAAGACGATGCATAGTTAGGAAAAAAAGGGGGGCAATTGATCAGATATTGACACATCAAGGCCGGACTGACTTTCGGCAGGGGGAGGAAGTACTGCAGGCTTGGCAAAATGATGAGGACTTAAAAGGACTAAACTAGGACAAGCTCGACTGGACGGGGAAGTCGGCAAAAAATAGGGGGTCAAAAAAAGGGGGAAAAGGGCGCATCAGCGTGCCACCACAGCACGGCAACAGCAGGGGGGAGGGCTAGGGATGAGGATCACGGCAAGGAAAATTGTCTGGACCAGACCGGAATCAGCGAACATCCACGAAAGAAAGAAGGGGGGAAGTTAGGCCAAAACGCGTAGCAGAAGAGTAGAAGAAAACGATCAGATCTCATTGAAAAGAGTCGATCCATGTAGTTAGAAGAAAGGAAAAGGAGTCGCGTGAAGGAAAGAGGATGGCGCACTTGGGAGTTTCGACGGCAAGGATGGAAGGGGTGCCGTGGGCGCAGTCGGTGACCTTGGAAATCCTCCTTTAAGTGGGGGGACGGCTAAAAAGGAAATACAGTTAAGCCAAGAAAGAACTCAACTCCTGCACAGAGGACAGGGGGAGGGGGAAAAAGTAGACTAGGGTTCGAAAGGGTTCAAGATGGGCCTGACGTGAACTAGGTCTGCACAGGCTCCAAAAACGCAGACTTGAAGGGTCTGGAAGACCGATCCCCAGTTCTCATGATTACTACAACAAACAACGTAGGTAGCTGGCTCCTCCCGGAGGGTGGAAAAAAGAGGCACCCAGAGAAAAGTGGGAACAGTGGGGGACGGAGGGAAGGAGAAAGCCTTATGGAAAAATGGAGAAAGGGGATCTTCCAGAAAAATTACATGGGGAAATTCCACTCCCGAAGCTCAAGACTGTAGGGCGTAAAGGGGGGCAGAGGGGAGGAAGGGAAGAGTAGAAAAGTTGGGGGGTCGCTGCAGACTCGACAGGAGCGGAATAGGCTCATAATAATGGGGACGCGGCTCCCAAGGTCCTCCGATCGGGACAAAAACGAAAACAGACCGGTGCCGCAAGTAAGTTGAAAAAAAAGGTCTGAGGGTCAGCCGACTGGCTCCCGTCTCCAAGGGGGTCAAAAACCCGTTTGCCTGCGAATACACCGCAAAATACGATCGGGAGATTTCCGGGAAAGAAAATAGGAACACGCAAATAGGGGGGGGATGTCGCTCCTCCAGGGGTATGCTCTAAATTGACCCGCGCGATTCCAGGGAGAATAAACCGGCAGAGGAAGACAGGTGATGTCCAAGAAAGGAGAGGTAGTGCCGGACCGGAAAGTCAAGAAGACTAAAAGTACCGGGGCAACCTGGACCAGTACGCGCCAAAGAAGAATCCGGCCAGACGTCAAAATGAATCCGGATAGGATCGCCCGAAAGCGAAATGAAAAGGGCGGAACGGGCGGAAGCAGGGGGAGGAGGAAAGGGAGCGTCTCCTCCCGTACTATGCCGCTTCCTCGTAGAAGATGTTACAACGAATAGGCAACGAAAATACACGGACTGAAGGGGGCTTGGAACTTGGGGGGGGTAAAGACCCTTATGAAATATACATCGTTCTAACAGAGGGGGACCGAAGAAGAAAACAAAACGGAGGGGCGTACGCTGGAAGGATGCAAGAGAAGACAGGAAGAAGCAAAGAAGAGGGGGAGGGGGCACCCCGACTATAAATGAGCAAATATGGTAGGAAAGGAGAGTTCAGAGAAAAGGTCCAGAGGGGATCAAGAAGATCTGAAAGGAGGAACACGATACGAACAACAAAAAAAGGGGTAGGGGAAAGATAGGTACGACAGAGTCAGAACTTGTATGCTGATGGAGGACCAAGGGTCATCAACGATGACCTTTCTACGCGTGAACTTATTTAAAATAAAGAGGTGTGGGGAAAAAAGCATGTTATCGGAGAGTACATGAAGTGGGTTTGTGAGCAGTATGGTGCATTCATGTAGAAACGGAGCGTTGAGCCCTAAGGGGGGACGACCATCTGGGGAGAAAAAGGAGGTATATGCCATAAGATCGTTTCACCACACATTTAAAATCACGAATAAGTGTTATTGGGGTCACCTGTCAGGAGAACGAGGGGTAGATAGGACTGGACGAGAAGCAGTCCAGAAAGGGGGAGAGAAATAATTTCTCGACTGGGCCTCAGAGAGCATGACGCGCAAGGGGAAGGACTGATGGGCGAGATCGATGGTAGGGAGGGAACGTGGAAAGTGGGGCGTGGAGCTTAATGGTCTGCGGTGTGCTTTGAGTACGGGGAAGATGGGAAAAGGAATCAGGAAAGCCTCCTTTACATAACGGAAAACGGGAGGGGGGGGCACTGTATATCTGCACTATGGGCTGAGGTTGGAATATAACCATAGGGAAGCATACCGGCAAAGGAAGGACTATTATAGGGGCATAATATCTATAGGGGTATAAGGTAGGGAGGAAATTGACAGAAAATGGGGAAAATGGGGCTCAACTGGGAGGATTCAAGTATGGGCAGACAAAGAGGAAAGGGGGGAATACAAATTCTTACGTGGTGGGTCTAAGACAAAGATTCCCTTGGTGCGGGGGAAGAGACCTGGGAACCGGAAGCTGCGCAAGGCATGGTTCAGACATCTGAGGAAAAACTCGGAAGAAGATATCTACTGGAAAAGGTCCCTAAAAAAAGAAAGCGAACCACCAGGCTGTACTATGGGGGAACCGTCACCAATCGGGGTGTTTCTGGAAATCCCAAAAGAGCATAGATGAATCCTCAGAGGAAAAAACGGACCCCCGTTGGGAGCTTTTACCAAGAATGTGTAGTACGCTGAGGGGAAAAGAACGGGGGGAGCAGTGATAATACAGCAGACCGGGATCGTGAGACATTAACCTAGGGAAAATCAAGTCTCACAATGTCATATAAAAAAAGAGGAGAACGCCCCAGGCAGACCCCTAAAAGGTGCCACGAGAAGAGCGGGAAAAGAGTCGGTGCAGGGAGGTTCTTTGCGTTAACATTGGGGATGAAAGCTCTCTCACAAAAGAAGGGGCGGCGGCTGAAGCGCCTAAAAAAGGATCACTAACGAGACCTTCTGCTAAAATATCACAAATCTAGAAGTCTGCCCATGGTCCCCCTCTCCGCTGAACGTTTATTCTGGGGGGGGACGTCCCTGGCAGATTTGAGAATGAGGGGGGAGTTGGGGATGTTGCGACGGATGGGGAGTGAGGGGAACAGAGGTAAACGTTTTCATCCCTCACGAGTGTGCTTTATCGGGTAGTTCATAAGAGGCAAAAAAGACTGAAAAGTACGAAATACGGAAGGCTCGGGACGTGCGGGGCGGGAGCCGCGGAGGAGGCAAAAACGGGGTGGTTCCCTGTGGCGGGTCTAGAGTTCAAAAAGTTTCCTTGGGGGACAAAAGACCGAAGGTGGATGAGTTGAAAGGAAACGGGGGGAAGGACGACAGACATTGGAAAGTGCGCACCTCGTCCACGCGGGGGATAAATAAGATGGGAAGAGGCCAGGGAACTCTGATAAAGGGACTTGGCACTATGGGGGATCAAGGAGTACCGCATGGCAAGAGGGCAATATCGATACCACAAAAATCATAGGGGGGTATTCCTGTGGGGAGGGGGGGGACGTTCCATTACTACCTCGTACAGATGGGCGAAATGAAGGAAGCGCGGGAAACGGAAGCTGGCCATGGGATGGTCCTGGGGCACGAAGGAAGAATTTGCGCAAAAAGGGGTAGAAAAATGGGGTTAAAGGAAATTAGGGAAGGTAGATATCTATAGGGGATGCTAAGCGTCCGCTCGCCGAGGAACGTGGTACTGAGCTTAATAGGAATGAGAGCCTAGTCAAGAAGGGTGCCTGCCATTTGAACGGGACATTGGTGAAGAGATAATGGAGACTATCGGGGGGACCCCGCATATACATGGGGGAACGGTCGGTGGATATCAGCACAGGAGAGGATCGCGAAGATTAGAAACTTCGACTAGACCTGGGAAGAGAGGCGGGAGGTCATTCTTTAGGGGATTGAATAATGCACTACTGATACCGTCGTTTGAAAAAACTAGGGGGGGGCATTTTTCGATGCAATGTCAGTAAACGTGGAAGGGGTTGACGTCAAGTATGAAAAGCATAGTGAGGCACGGATTGACAACGTACTCAGAGAAGACCTTGGACCTCTTTGGGAAACAAGCTTCGCAACTAAGGTTTGGGGGGCGGAAGATCGAGGTCGGGAAGAGATGCAGTACCGGAACACAAGGGAAGAGGCATGATCAGGGGGAAAAGTCACGCAGAGAAGAAATGGAAAAAACTGCACACCGGGGCTCTAGAAGAATGGAACTCTCGTGGTGAAGGAATTCACGGGAGGGGGAGGCCGGATTCAGGTACGGCCATTGACCAATGGGACGTCTTTCCCAACTCACTGTAATACGACAGGGGAAAAAAGGGGGGAGGCGCGAAGTCAACAGGACGGGTCGCTCAGAGAAAAGGGCGAAGTAAGAGGGGGAAATCTACAGGATCTAACAAGCGGCGGCGGAAAGGGAACCAATGGAAAGACAAGAAGGGGGGGAAAGGAATGCCTCCGGTGATTTCAGAGAAAAGGGAAAAGGTGGCATCCCTTTCAGGCCTCGAGGACAGTGGAGTCAAACTGGGGGAATAGGGAAACGCGGCCGATGGAGGGGGGCGAAGGGAAAAGAGAGCTGGGGAAAATAATGCACCGAGCAAGGGGAGAGAGACGCAGTTAAAGGGCATGGAGTGGAAGAAGATGGACCGTCGAAACTGGTCCATTGGGGCACGGGAGGGGGTCATACTAAGACAAGGTAGCAGGCGGGAAAATGAGCTGAGGGGGGACTTCTTGATAACGAAAGGGGAAAGACCACCATCATACTCTCCTTAACGTCAAAACCGCGCAGGGGGGGCGCAATAAAAGGCGTAAAAAACCGGGGAGGGAAGACGAATTTCATAAATGTTGCAGTGTGGAGGCAAGGACTTAAGTAAAAAAACTGCACAGGGGTTCGTGCAGGGGAAAAAAGAAAACGCCCCTGTGGGCCGTGGACGCAAGAGGGGAGAGAGGGGTAGGCGAACGTACTCAGACCGCTAGGGGGGTTGTTCAAGCCTGGTTCAATGAGAGAAACAATCGGAATAAAAGTTCGTAGCACTCTGGCGGGGGAGTGCGAGGGTGGGGGGGCTTGTGAGGGAAAACCTTCCCTCGATGCCAAAATATCATTGAAAAGGCGTTGCCGGGATTGGACCCAGGGAAGAAAGGCGCCTGAGGGGGGGGAGGGGGGGACGAACGGGACATTGGGGGTGTCTCTTCAACATCATTTTGAATCTCCGCGCGAACCGGAAATCTACAGAAGAGGCGTCCCGGGGGGTCAAAAAAGGGAAGAAGTGAAGACAGTTGACGGTTGGGACCCTGTGGTGGTGGCGGTTTCGAAGGAGAATAGCAGGATTATTTTTTAACCTTGCGGGGGGGTGCAAGATGACTTCGAACCTATCTGTTTGGGTAGAAATATGGTGGGGGTTGAGCTGGCGGGATGACCTGGGAACAGGGGGATTCAAAGGGGTCCCC
>Ga0179593_1405315_pt1 | contig 26110 bp, 38 predicted proteins | sample CZODoug2_1_08_16_FD_185931 | JGI IMG/M metagenome (GOLD analysis project Ga0179593, IMG submission 185931) | Vadose zone soil fungal communities from Angelo Coast Range Reserve, California, USA - CZODoug2_1_08_16fungal (PacBio error correction) | ecosystem: Environmental > Terrestrial > Soil >...
ATGTAACTGGAGTGTAACAACAAAGAAAACAACGAACAGAAATAAAAATCGGTGGCACAACAACGGAGACATAGGAAAAAAGGGTAACAACGAAAATGACTAGGGGGTAACTGCTAAAAAAAAAAAAAAGGTATCACTTGAAAGACAAAAAGGACGACTAACCAAGCAATCACAAAGATCTAAAAGAAAAAAGGGGGGAATTCGCCAGGGAAGCAAAAAAAGTGAAATTGGGCGTGGAATCAGAGATAACAAAAATTATGTAGGCAAAGGGCGTGCCATCATTACAGGAAAACAAGAAAAAAGAAAAAAAAAAGCCAAAGATAAGCACTACGAAAACTGGGGCCTGATTGCCACATTAATGTAAAAGAAAAGTTTACCGAGGGAAAATGCATGGAGCTTAAAAAAAACAAAAGAAAACACTCCTGAAGGGTTTTGAACAAAAAAATAGTCGGGAGGCAACGTTTATACTGGGAATCAGGGGGGCCAAGATACAACCCAAGCATAGATTTGGGGACACTGAACCTAAACTAAAGAAAATCATGATTAAAAAACACAATACAAAATAATGTACGCGATACGGTCAGCGAAAGGGAACAGCGCTACCTCCCGACAGGGGGGGAAATAGGACTACCAAAACACGCACTAATCATGGGCCACAAAAAATTTGAGGGCGAAAACAAGTCGATTTACCATTGTATCACAAAAAAAAAAAACAGGGACCAAGAGAAAAAAAAAAAAAAAAAAAAAACCTAAATACCGGAAAAATCCAAGTAAAAACAACAAAATAATAATTGTAAATTCATAAAGCCCAGGGACGGACAACACAAACATGCAGAGGCAGCAAAGGAGGACTAGGACGCGCAAAAAAAAAAAAAAAAAAAACGAAATAAGCACCCCTCCACACCACGGCCCCTGTAAAGACCAAACCTCGACAAACAACCGGGTCAGTTTCACAATTTTCTACGGGTCGTGAAAAGCGCTAAAAAACGAAATTACGTGTTACCCCAAGATCGAATCTAGGGACAACGGGAAATGATAGGAGATGAGAAAACGATGAGAAAACACACAACAAAAAGGAAAATAACGAGGAAAAAAGAAACAAAAACTCCGTAGCATCAAAGAAAAAAAATGGCGGGGGAAACCAAGCAAAAAAAAAAAAAACAAACAAAAAAATCGGGAATATAATGCTGAACAATTAGAGATTAAAGAATGAAAGGAGCACCGGGTAGTAACATAAAAGAAAAAGGGGTAAAAAGACAGGAAACCGGGGCGAAAATGGCGTAAAAAAATCACCCATGCTAAAAAAAAGAAATTTCATACATAAGGGACACGCATATCTAAAACCACACCACAGAAAGGGAGAAACAAAGGGAAAACCAGGGGACCATCCAGAAAAAAGATAAACAAACAGACATCAAGGAAAAAACTTTCCTGGGGAAAGGTGTCCTCACAAAGGGAAATAATGCTTGCTTACGTTTACACGAAGAAACAGGAGTAATAAAATTTTACAGCATACAAATACACAGCCAATACTAAGAAAAGAAAAACCCAACCACACCTAAGATACCCCCCCTAAATCACATCACACTCAAACGGAGAAAAAAACACATAGATCAAAAAAAGAAACTCAAAACAATTGGCAACAACCTCAAAAGAAAAATTTCACGGAAACGGCATAAAAAAAAAAAAAAACGGGGGGCATCTTCAAAAAAAAAAAAAAAAAAAACACAAACAAAGCGTTAAAAAAACCAACTAGCAAAGCAAGCGTATTCATAGATCAACGTCCCCTGCACCGAGTGGGCGGGGACGTGGAAACGTAGTAAACTCATGGAAAAAAGTGCCAATAAAAGTACACCAACTCTATTCGGTTGATCAAATTAAAGGAAAAAGGGGCAAGAAATTCAACTCATTAACCCAATGACAAAAAGGGCCGACAATCAAGAGTAGCAAAAAAAAAAACCTATTTAAAGGTGCTGAAAATCTTTCCAATATGCTGGCAACAGCCACTGAGGCAAGACGATCACTTCCAGGGTATGGGACTGTCAAAACGAAAAAAAAAACGAACCTGTGGGGGTACAGTGCAAGTTGTCAAAGCTTAAATGAAAAGGGTGAGTATGACGCAAACAAAAGGTTTTACAAAATGAACAACCGATAGATAGAAGCTGAAGTCAGCGAAGGTGGGAATATGTTGGCAACAAATCAAGCATATCCAAAACAAGGAAAAAACTACCCCCTTCCCGGGCATCGCCCTAAGAAGGGGGAAGGGAAAAAGAACAATGAATCAGACACACACAAAGCCAACGAGCCAAAGCCCAGGGGAATAGGGGGTGCTGTGTATCAAGGGAGGCGGGATACTTAGCGAAGCAAAAACGTGGGGAGACACACTACTGACTACTCAAGCTCAAAAAAAAAGAGAGAGGAACAAGAAGGACCACAGGAAAGGCGATAGTAGAAAAAATCAGGACAAAAGCGGTCCTAAAAGAAAACATACCAAAAAAAAAAATAGCACAATCTAGTATGGCGAAAAAGCGGGGAAGGTCACACGCCCATGTTGCAGAATGCATAACGGCAAAAAAAAAAGAGTTGGGACAAAAAGTACACTACAAAAGAGGCCACAAAAACACCAACTGGAGATTCACCACCGGAAAGCTCCTCCTAGAATACAAACACAGACAACACCAGATAGGAAAAGCAATTTTTACAAACGGGGGGGTGACAATACACACTGAAGTAAAAAAAAGCATGACAAAAAAATCATCACAAAAATGGTGTGTGACACAGGATACAATACAGCAAAAGCAGGGTCGTGAGCAGAAAAACGGCAAAATGAGACAAAATGGGAGGGAAATAAGACCGGAAGGGAAAAACAACATAAGGAGAAAAACACGCAAAGCAGAGGGAATTGGTGCAGGAAAACGGATCAAGGAAAATACCGAACAGCAAAAACAAAAACTAAGGGCGGACCGGGGGAATAATCAAAGGACGGAAAAGGGGGAGCCCAAAAACAACAAATAACAAAAAAACAAAGGAAGACTACCCAAAAAAAAACGATCAAAGAAAAAAACCACCAACAGGGGATCAAAGCCGCTCTCAATCCACAACGGGATGCCCCAAAAACGTGGCGCTTCATGCACTCACTCAACCACAAAATTCCTCGCGGGGCAAAACGTTCATATGGGCGGGGGGGCCTCTTTCAAAAACAACTTCAAAGGAGGGGGGGGAGGTGGTTCTGCGGGCTCCTTCTTTTAGGGCAGGTTTCTGTCGGCGCCTGATACAGCGGGGCGTCTTCGAAGACCGCCCGCCACGGATCAAGCAGGGGGTAGAAACTCAAACAGGCCCTTCAAGGTGGAGGTTTAAGGGGAAGTCGTGCTCGACCCTGCCAAACGACTTAGGGGGGGGGTGGAGGACAAGAAAAAGGGACTTTGAACTCAGCCACCTGGGACCAGTGAGGAGGGGAGTACGCTGGAAAAAAGGTGTAGACGGCGGCAAGATAAAATGTTCTAACGGGGGGGGGTGGGGTTTAGAAAGGAGTGGCCGGGGAAAGAAAAATCCTTCGTTTATAAAGGCACAGGGGGGGGGGGGGTCGGGGGAAAGCGAAGGAAGGCTCCTCTCGTTGGAGTGCATAGACTGCTCGACCCCAAAGGAGGCGGGGGAAAGAAAAAACAAGGGGGGCTTAATGTCGGTGAGTCCGCTCTAATGCCTCGACCCGCAAATTCCTGAAGGGGGGGGGTTTGAAGGGGGGAATGATCGGAAAAAAAATGGGGGGGGTTTTTCAAACCGTGGGGGAGAAAAAAAGTCTTTTACCATCCGGGTGGGCGAAAAGGGAGAATTGAACGTTAACAAGTGGTTTTCGAAAAAGTTCAGTGTGAACGGAGCGCGAGACACACCCGAGGGAATACCTTCGTTGCAGGAAGCTGTAGGAAATTCACCTTAAGGAAGAGACCAAAAGCAAAAATTCTTCAAGACCAGGAAAAAGGCGACGAACTTCAGGCAAACCGCCGACGCGTAAAAAAAAAAAAAAAAGAAAGGTTAAGAGCGAGAAAACGAAAAATCAGGGGGGCTGGCCAGGAAAGGGAGGGGGGGGGGGGGTACTGATTTAGTGCAACGGGTTGGGGGGTCCGGGAACTGAAGGTGGTGACGGAATGGCCGAAACTCTTGACTGGTAAAAAAAGGGGGTAGCCTTCTAAACGGGGACGGAACCGGACCTGGGGTGACCGATGGAAAAGTTACGGTTTCGCGGAGGGGGGGGGGGGAAGATTGGGACAAAATTGAACGAAATGGTCAAAAAAAGAGGGCGAAAGTGTCGAAAAATCGTGGGGGGTGGAAACCTTTCCATGGGGAAGGGGGGGGAGGCTTAAATACAATGATGATAAATAGCGAAACTAAGCGGGGGGGTTGCTAGAAAGTTTAGACTGGCTTAAGCTAAGGAGCCTGTAGACGTTAAGGAAACAACAGCAAGGAATCCCTCTGCCCTGGTCTCAAAAAAAACCTTGGGGGGAGGGGGGCAAGGGGCACTCACAGGTTGCTTTAAAGGGGCACCTCGACGAGGGAAGTGGTTAAGGGCGGCCGGTAGGTGGAAAAAAAAGTTGAAAGAAGACCGATAGAAGATGAATGTACTCCAAAAAAGGCTAAGGACGAGAAAAGGCCGAAATAACTCCTCACGCAAAAAGGGATTCTCACCGTGCAGCTCAAAAGCCCACAATCAGGCGAATACGACGGGAGAAAATCTCCTAAAAAGCAGGCCGCCACGGGACCAACGCTAAAGGCCTGTTGGCTCGGGTGGGGGAGGTGTGGCTCAACAAAAGGATACTAAAGCCTAATCTGGGGCCGATAAATGGATCCGGTCAAAATCTCTACAGGGGGTGGTGTTTTTGGGAGAGTGCGTTATGAGAGACTGGGGAAAATAAAAATCTAAAAAAAAGACAACGAAAAATCGTTTTAGGAGGTATTTGAGTGAAATTTCCGAAATGTGCACGAAATCATTAACATGATTGAAGGGGGCATTACTTGCAGAAGTTAACGACAACAAGGGACCAAAAAAAAAAAAAAAAAAAGCAGCCTCTATCAAACTTCGGAGGGGGCCCTGAGAGAACACACCGGAAGTATGGTAGTCCAGGGAATTTTGCAGTGGGGAAAGAAAAATCGGTATGAGGGACTTGGGGAAAAAGGGCGTACCAAACGGGGAAAGGCCACAAGGAGCTTACTCGCGCAGAAATTTGGACGCACGAGGTGCACCAATGCCACGAGGTTCAAGGGCAGTCAATCCGGCAAAAAAAAACAAAAAAAAAGGAGGAGGATGAAAGAGGGGAAAAATGAACGAAACTGGAGTCGGGGTGTGTTTCCCCAGCTTGGCCATGTTAAATAGCCCGGACGACTGTGGGGGGAAAAAAGAGACGACGTTTTCTCAAGAGCTCCGTCTTTGCCCCGTACAAAACACCGGCCCTGGTTAAAACAAAAGGAAAAACAATGGGCCGAAATGCCTGGGTGTTGTAGAAGGACAGAACGCACAAAAAAGCACCGAACTGACAAATGCCCTGACTTGAGGAAAGGGGAAAAAAAGCCGAACCTTTCAAGACTGGCAAACGTCACACTGTTCTGCCCAGGAGAAAATATTTACATGCCCGGAAAGAGGGACACGTTCATCACGGGCGTTGGGCTGAGGGTGAGCGCTGTGAAAAAGCCCCACCTGAGTAAATATCCACTCCCCATTACTCGGCCCAACCTTCTCCCCGCGGAACTTTGGGGGAAAGAGGCGCGGGGGGGGAGGAATACGAGAGATCCAAGAGGGGAACGCAAAACACAAAAATAAGGAGAACGGTCGTGGGGGGCGGGGAAAGGGGTGGACGAGGGGAGCCCTAAAATTAAGCAAAGGGCTGCTCAAAAAACGTACTTAAGCACAATGGGGACTCCGATACATGGGGTCGTAAGGGTCCGAAAAAGGAGTAGGTTATCGCCAACTGGAAAAGATACTCGGGGAGAAAGTACACTAAGGTATAGAAAGACGTCGTTTTCAAGTCCTAGGGACCGCAGGACAGTCAACCAGACAAAGGAGCTCTTCCAACACCCCCAACTTCCAACCCACAAATAACCAAGACGTCGGGGTTTGACACGAAAGCACCTCATGCGGATTTACGGAAAGGGACTGAGGGAGGCGATGAAGGCAGGGGTTCTTAGGGGGGGCAGGTGGAACGTAAAGAGCGGGCCGGGGAGAATCTCAAAGGAAAAAAAAGAGGGGAACTACATTCCTAAAACGTGAACCTGGAGGGAAGAAGGAAGTTCGAAATACAATGGGGGGGTCTGTTCACCAAACCCCCGCTGATGGGAAAAGGGTCGGGAAAATTAACACGATTGTTAGAAGCGTCTGGAAAGTGGAAAAAGTGGGATACACTAAACGAACTTTTGGGGTGGGACACTACCAATTCACTCCGACAACCGTTAAGAAAAAGATCAAAGGGGCGCTTGTATTGTCGCATCCGTAAAAAAACTACTAAAATTTTCATGCACCCTGTTTGTTGACCCGCACGAACGTTGCAAGGGAAAAGCGAGAACGGCGGTTCTTAAACAATCGCCAAAGAGAAAAAAACGTGGGGGGGGGGGGGGGGGGGGGCAAAAAGCCAAATCCACTCACTCAACACATCGCAGGGGTGTCCCCATGGTTTAACAAAAATTTAAGTCGGGGAAAAAAATTCATATTGGGGTCATGAACTAGGGGGGGGCGTCCGCCGTGCGGGTGGTCAAGACGGGGGGCACCCGTGAAGAATGGGGGAGGGGCCGGGACGCCGGACCAGGTGGGGGAAAAAAAAAAGGAAAAAAGGGGGGATTAAAAAGATTAGCACCTAGGGTGCCGCGTGAAAGGGGGTTTGGCGTTAGCTCGCGTGTTTGTAAAAGGAAAAGAAGGAATTCAGTAAAGGAACGCAAGGGGGTTTACGGACGGGTCAAAAAAAGATCCTCTTAAAAACCAAGACAAAATAATTGTCAGGCAAAAAACTACGCCGAAAGGGGGCCAACTTTAATTGGGGGGGGGTCGGGGGTAAGAAAAGAAAGGAAAAAACTCCAGGCAGATTCTGTAAAACAACGGACTTCAGTAGCAGGCGGGAGATACCAGAAAAAAAGAGCAAAGGGGGGGAGTGGGGGGGGGACCCGACGTACCGAGCTACGGGTCGGTGAGCGTCAGGACGGAAGAAAGGAAGGCGAATAACTTCGGGGGACAAAAAAAAAAAACAGGAATTAAAAATCAGGAAAAACAAAACCTCGGGGTAGCCTATGGCAAAAAGGAAAAAAAAAAGCATCTAAAACCAATTGAAGATCTGAATTAACAGGGAGAAAAGAAAAGCTACCGCAAAAAAAACCACGAAACCTGCAAGGTCCAATGATGCCCAAGAAGTAAGAAGAGTGCAGAAAAAAAAAGCCCAACAGGGAGTGGGGCCGAAGCCAAACAAAAAAGAAAACCTACAAAGAAGGCGGAGGGAAGGGGGGGGGGAAAAACTACCAACTAGTTCTAGTACGGGAGCGAAGACTTGGACGATACGGTCCACGCTGACCGGCCTCTAAGTAGGGGGGGGGGGGGGGGGAGGGGAGAAATCCGCTCTAATAAACGAAAGCGAGGACACGCACAAAAAGCCCTCGGGGGGAAAAAGGAAAGAGCACCCTTTTGGCCACCGAAGGTTAAAAAAGTTCAGGAAAAGCGGCGAAGGACACGGGGGACAGGTTCAAGGGTGAAGGGGCAAGCCCGGTATACTTTCACTGCCGACAGGGAAGGGTCTCGGAGTGGTGGGGGTCAAAAAAAAGGGTCCCCAAACGCAAGGGGGGGGGACGGGCACTTTTGTGGTCGCCCGGAAGGGGGGCCAGCCCCGGCAAATGGCCAGGAATGGGTGGAGGAAAATCGTCGTCGGAATGAAAATGAACAAGAGGTCAACAGGAACCACGGGAAAGGGGTATTGCAGGGATTTCACTTCAGGCGAAAAAAAAAAGATTTGCAAAAAATGACGCCTTTGGAAAGCGGGGAAGGACTTTGTTGGGGAGGCTTCGTGGAGGGGAGAAATTCGGGTGGGGGGGGGGGGGGGAAAAAGGGCGTACGAAAAATGGTGTTTTGTAAGATGGGGGGGGGGTTTTCAGGGCCCGGGGGGAAGACTCGCTCCCCACTTTCCTCCAAGAGGTGAGCATTTTAATAGAAAATGTGCAGGGGGGGGGGAACTCCCATCCCGGGAAGAACCAAGATCTCCAACGGAAATCCAAGGGGACGTATTAAAAACGAAGGGTGAGAGGAGATCAAGAAGTGGGGGGGTCAAAATCGTACCACGAAGGGAAAAACAAAAAAACTAATGATGAAAAGAGAGATGAAACATCACCACCCCGAATAGTAGTTGAACAGAGGGCGTACTAATCCTGCCGCCCTTAAGGCGTAACTGATCGGCATCGGGGTCGCCCAAGAAAGGTGGCTCTCTCACGCGGCGGGTTGTGATCGAGGGAAGGGACACAACATAAAAGACAAAACACAACTTTTGAAAAACAGCCCGCAGTATCCGACAGGCCAGCAAAAAAAAAAGGGGGCGAGGAAAAAAAGGGGGGTGAAAACCACTCCTAGGGGGAGGCTTAATCTCAATGGGGGGCGGGTCCCAGGTAAAAATCAACCGAAATGGCCGGGCGGAACAAAAGTCACTGGGGGAAAAAAGGAAAAAAAAGTGGGATGACGAAAAGAAACACGGGGGAAACTCCCCCTCTAAGGGGGGGGGATAAACTGGGCACGTAAAAAGGCAAGACTGCGCCACCAAAGGAATGAGGCAGGGAATACTCCATGAACGTGGAAACTAAAATAAACTTTCATCCTTCTGCACTGGGTCCAAAGGACGCTGGGGGACTACGGAAGTCCGCCCCGACTGGATGATCGCTTGTAGAGTCCGTGTACAGAGAGCGGTGTAGCGCGAAGGAAGCAAGGGTGAAAAAAAAAAAACTAGCAAATTCGCCTTATGAAAAGGGGGAAGGACCCCAGACACAGGCCGGCCCTGGGGGGTTGGGCCACCTGCCTGGGCAAAAGGGCCCAAACTGCATGGGGGTGGGGGGGGCGAAAGGCCAGGAATTAAACGAACGCTGGGAGGTGAAAATGAGGGGGGGGGGATTAACGCTAGGGGGATCCTGTCAGGCCAAGCTCAACATGGAGTCTCTTGTTTGGTTAGATGCGGTGGGAGGCCTAGGAAGGCAAAGAGAGTTAAAAAAGGGTAAAAATTTGAAACCCAGGTGTCTGGAAAAAAAATCGAGGAACGCCTCTCAGTAAGGTCACAGAGGCAAACACCAAGATACGGTAAAAAACCAACCAACTAGGTAAGAGAAAGCAATAAATTAAAGTACGGATGCGCACAGGAACGAGGGGAAAAACAACGATGCACTGATGGGGTCCCGGGTCGGAAACATTAAGGTGGCCAACGGGGGGGAATAAGTCGGAAACCTGGTTGTGGGGGCGGCGAATGACCTGGTGGAGGGACGTAAAAAACGACGTTAAAAGACTTATAAGTGGCGTTTCAAGGGGGGGGGGTGACCACAGGAATCGATAAAACTCTGTGACCACCCCTATAATAAAAGAGGGTCCAGGCAAAGGAATTAGGGGGGGGGTCATTCAAAGGAAAAGGGGTCAAAATAAGCTAAAAACACCCATTCTTACGGAAAAAAAGGCAGGTGCAAGAATACGGCCGAAAAGAAAACGCGGACACAAGGGTCCCTCTGAGACCTCCCCATAAGGGGGTTTGAGTGAAAAACCCCTTGTCCGGGGGGCGATTTCGGACTGGTTGGAATTTTCTTGAAAAAGATTTGGGTGTTAAGGTTGCCTATTTCTTTTAACCGCCGCCACAAATGAACGGCAACTTGCATCAAAACGACAGGGTGACAGGGAAGGGCAAAAATCGGTGTGTGTAGCCAGGGGCCGGGGAGGAAAGTTCAGAGGAGAGTGTCGCGAGGAGGGGTTGTGCCCTCGTGAATAGGAAGACCAAGCATCGATGGTTTGCAAGACCCCCCTAGGGAAAAGCCTTGACGGAGGTGCGCAACAAAATGGTGGCGGGCGAGCCCGCGGAAAAGCAGTGACAAAGAACTTTTCTGCCAGCGCCATCTTACGTGGCGCCGCAAAAACCGGGAAAGGGAAATTCAACGACGCCAGGGGAGCCTTAAAAGGCACAAGGGCTCCTTTTCCTATGATTGTTGCAGCTGTAGATTGGGAAAGGGGGGAAAACAGGCGACGAAGACAGAAAGTGGAAAAACTTCCGATCATGAGACAGTGAAAAAGAAACCAAGGCTTGAAAGGGCTCCGGCCATTGCGGCTAAAAAAACAAAAGGTCGACGGAAAGCCTTCGAGAGTAAATCTCGTGCAGGAAGTCTGGGAGGAAAATCGCAACACCCGCCCAAGAGAAAACACTGGCGGGGGGCGCGTGAGTGGGGTGGGGGGGTTTGTATATCACGCCATCACTGAAAAAAGTTGGTCAAAGCGCGGCGGGGAAAGCTGTTTTTTGAAGGGTCGTACAAAGCAGAGGAGCAACCTCGAAAAAATGCCACAGGGGGGGGAATATTGATTTACTGGTGAATGTCACAAAAGAAAACAAAGCAAAAAAAACAATATTGAAAACAGGAATACGGAGCCCAACCTAGCAGAAAAAGAGAATGAACTCTGGAAGCCGTAAATTCAGCCATCAGGGATAAACCCCCTGGGTGGTGGGGGTTGCTCGGGGATGAAATGGGTCGGAACCAGAAAAGACGACGTGAGAAACAAGTCCTACGGGAGAAAAAAGGGAAGTGGAAAAATTGATAGGACTTCGGGGGAAGGAAGGGACTCCGGCAATATCCACGCCCAAGTTGGCCAAAAAACGAAGGGGGGAAAGGAGGGGGGGAGGTAAATGGAAAAGGGACGTGGGGGGGGCGAGTTTTTTCGGGGCAATTGGGACGTAAGCGACAAAAGCAGGGGTACACCCACTGTTTTTTAGGGGTGGGTACAGGACAAAGTATACAAAAAGCCAGAAAGAATTTTCTGCCTCCGAAGCGTAGGTCCAAGAAAAAAACCGACGAATCAAGGGGGGGGGGGGGTTGAAGCGCCGCGAACACGCCAGTGTCAGAGGTACTTTTGATGGAAAAAAAAAGGATCGGGGGGTGGGGGAAGTGTCCTCGCCAAGGATCATCATGTTCCGGCAACCTGGAAAAAAAAAAAAGGGGAGGGGAACAGGGACAGGGGAGACTTATCAGTCGTTGCTGTTGAGGTCGCACGCAGCTGTAAAAAAAAAAAAGAAAACAAAGAAAAAGATCAAACCGCCTTGTGTGACCGAAGACGCGGGGCTGAGGGGAGATTCAAAAAACACAAAACACGTAAGACAAAGCCAGGTTTGTCTCGCTTGTAAAGTTGCGCGGGGGTCGGATGGACTGGTAAAGCAGCTACAGAGGGCGGGCTCAACAAGGAAAGTAGGAAAGGGCCGCCCGGGAAGCCCTCTGCCGGCGCGTTCGCAAAAAAAGGGAGCGAAAGATCCAGAGACTGCGCGGAGCAAGTACGAGGGAGATCAGGTCCGAACTTTGAAAAGAAACTAGCCGCCCCAAAAAAACGACCATCCTCCAGGGGGAAAAGGGAAGTTTGGGGACACTGGAAGCCACCTCAACAGGAGTTGCGGGGAAGACAATGGGGCTAAAGGCCAGAAAAGGGTCGTGGCAGGTGAAAAAACTGGTCAAAAAGACGAACTTCGGCTCACGGCAAGCCAAAACGATGAATATCGCCCCTCTTTTAATAAAAGATGCCAACCAATTTTTACTTTGGGTTTGTTCAGAAAAACGAAAAACGTCATAAAATGTTCCGACAATGCCCACACGTAACGAAAAAATTCACTAAACCATAGCAACGCCGGGGCCCTTTTTGGGGGTTTGGGGGGGGGGACCAAAAAAAAAAAAAAACCCTACCGAACCCTTCCAGTACGATCCGTTTGACTTTTTTTTGCGGCCCAATCAAAAAAAGAGGCCGCGAAGTTTGTCCGACAAACTGGGCAGTAACGCGAGGACGGGGGGGTTGGCGCACACGCACATTCAAGACCCCCTGTGTTAAACTTTTACCAAAGAAACCCCAATGAACTCACCTCCTTTACAGTTTGGTAAGGGGGCCAGCTTGAAAAGGGCGGGGAGGAGGGGGGGAAAGAGTGGGGTGTCGCGGGAATCTGGCCACCAAGACCGACCTCCGGCCCTTCCCTAACGGTGGTAAACAAATCCAAAAATTGTGAAGTGGGGGGATTTGGGACGAGAACGTCCCCTTGGGAAGGGGTTGATTTCCAAAGTTAAGGCAACAAAATGGGGCGGGTTCCTCCGGGGCAGTGCGAATGTGTAGAAAACTGGGGGACCAAACGACATAAGCCCTTCAACCGACCTTTTGGGGAACGTGGGACGGGTCTTCAAGAAAAAAAGGACTCCTCGTGGGACGGACCACAGCAGGATGGTCCAGACTGATCGCCCTCAAAGGGTGTTGCCAAACATAATTGGTTGTTTCCCCAAAACCCCTGTCTCAGATTCTGGACATAAAACGACGGAAAAGCCTGCTAACAAGAGAAAAGCACAAGAAAATCATAAAATTCGTTTGGGTCGGCGAACCGACGCTGATGGGGTTAAAGCATCTGTCTCTGTAACTGAGAAGGATAGGCGAGACACCCTGGGAACTGGAATCGGAAGAAATCGTGCCTGGAACAAGGGGGAGGCATATTAACCAAACAAACGTTAGAAAAAATATGATGAAGCTTGTTGCCGAGCAAGGGAAGAAATAAAGCTGCACAAAACGAAACTGGCCAGTGTTCTCGAAATCTTACATGGAGAAAGTTTTTGTAAAAATCATCATAAACCACAAAGTGGGAAATGGTTTCCTGCCCAAAAAAAAAAGGAATCCTTAAGAAAGAAGGCTCAACTTGTGTTGCTCCAAAAATGAGTCTAAAGCACTGCGTCAGGGTCAAGAAAACTTGAAGATGTTAAAGCCCGTTCCTCACTGGAGACACGCGAGAGAAGAAGCGATTCACGTTGCAAGAACTCTGCAACGGACAAGTTGTACAACGACAGGATGGGGGAGCAGGAGGACTTCATGTGCTGGGTTGTACCGGGAAGGCTGGCAAGAGGCTACGGGGCCCTTCCGACGGAAAGGGTGGGAACGGGGTTTTTCTTGGACCGTGCCTTGGAAAAAACACCACCCAGAGACAGGGAACTGCAAAAGGGGTAAAAAAAGGGCCTTCAGCAAGCGACCCATGGAAAGAATTTGGAGAACGCGGCCTTTGCTTATTTGAAAGAGGGGGTAAACAGAACAAGGAGACGGGGGAAGGGCCACTTGCTGAGGAGGGGTGAAAAATCCGGCTGACCTCGGGCCTCGTTATTTGGGGTTGGGCTGCGCAGAGGGATGGCGGGCCCTTGTGGGGGGGTCACAAGTCAAAGGTGGGGTTTGGCAGCATGTTGGAAGGGTACCCTTCAGCCCGGGCAAACATACAGCTGCAGAGAGAAAAAATGACCGGGGGGGGTGAGAAAAAAGCCAGAGATAAAATCAACAACTCATTGGGGGGGGTTGGACTTGGATGAGACCCTGACTGGAGGAAAATAACGGGAAAAAGGGAGGTATTTCATAGAATCGGAACACCCAAAACAAAGACGTGGGGGAGGGGATTAAAATAAGATATTTCCCATCCACCAACAGGGCTAATTTACTCTCTGGGTGGTACACAGACCATTGAAAGAGTTCCGTGAAGGGGGGTAAAAGGTTGATTCTTTCGCCAAAAAAAGTCTGTCTAAAAAGGTCCTAAGAATCCAGGGATGAAGGGGTTTCAGCGAGAAAAAACATCAAAAGAAATGCCAACAACACAACCCGGAGTACTTGTTACCACTGCCAACCCCATACACGCAGACAAAAAAAAGATGCACACGCTTAAGAAAGCAGATGGAAAAAATCTAAGGGGGGCAGCAGAGGAAAACAATCATTTTTCTGGGAAACTACATCCGCCCGCAAGAAGAGGGGGAAACCAATATCTGGGGTGAGATTAGTTTGACGCGAAAAAGACTTCCCGAAGGGTAGAGGTGGTTCTAGCTCGTTATAGAAAAAAAAACTCCGCGAACGTTTGACTTGAAGAGACGCCTTCTAAACAGTCAACTCCAAGGAATAAAAAACGCTGGGATTTACCGGAAGATGCGTTATTATTGATCAAAGAGTGTCTCTAGGGGGGGAAATAGAGTCGGGATTTCATAGGGTTCTTTCAGTGGGCACGAAAAAAAGCGGTTAAACACCGGGGAAGAAAAATGAAAGTCGCCAAGCTCAGGCGCAGGATGCTAATATGTGTAAAACATGAAAAAGGGAAAGGGTCAGGGGTTTGGCTTGGATTGTTAACCCTTAAACTCTTGTGTGGGGTTTTGGAATTCAGAACGAGCATTCACGAGTAGCGGTACCCTTGAATTTTCTTCTTTGAGGGGGAACGCCGAGGGATCTCCGCCGTGCTAGGCAAAGAAGCATAGTTAAAAGTGGGGGGGGTGGTTAGAAGGGGGTTGAGGGGCCCCTCTTGGGGACTAGATGTTAACTATTGAAATAGAAGGGGGGGCGACGAGAAAAGAGCAGCCTAGGACCGGGGGCCTTAAGAGAAAACCACCAATACGTAGCACGGGAGACCAACGCAAGTTCAATTTCTGTCGGATTGTCGCGACTCGGCCGGAAGGACTGGCAACCGATGGCATGCGGGTCGCGGTCGGAAAACCACAATGGAGTGGGGCAAACAGGACACGGGGGACCTCCTGTTGGGGGGTCAGTCGAATAGGACCGTTGCGACGTAATGAAAAACAGGGAATGCGAAGCTGTATATGTACACGGAGAGCCGCAGAACGAACCCACAGGGGACTATATACACTAAGTGGGCCGGTTTAAAAAAAAAACGATCGGAATACTCAAACACACCTTAAAACGGTTTAGGTGTCAAGCCGAGCAAAGGCCCAACGGAAAACTTAAAAAGGGCAGGAAAAAAAAAGGGGGGACAACGGCTTCAGGAAAAAAAACAAAGTCAGAAAAGAAAACAAAACCCCCCGGAAAAAAAAAGATGAGGCAAAAAAAGGGTTGCGTACAACCCCCCATGGAAAGGCGGGGGGGGGAGAGGGGATTGAAAGGGGGGGAGGGGACGTGGGGAGTTTGAAGGCCACGTCCATCGGGAAGGGTGGTTTTGAATGAAAGCATTTGATGGGGAGGAAAAGCTTGACTCGCATCGAAGAGGGGTTCCTCCAAAAAAAAGGTGTAGCGATCGGGAAAAACTTTTTACGTGGCATTCGAAGATGTATTGAAAAATGTGTTTTAAAAAGAAGTTTTGCAGGTCTAGAAAAAAAATCGGGAGAATCGTTAAAAGGAAAGGTGGGCCATGCAAAGGGGTAAATTACCGCACGGGTGGAGAACTACACAAAAAAGCAAAGCCCGAGTACGTGGGTTGGGAGCTAAACCTTAGACAAAGCCGCCGGGTTACGGTTGTCTTGCAACATGCTAACCTCGTGAAAATACCTAGCGCCAAATTTGTCTTCACGGCAATCGGCCCTGGGGGGGAGGTTGCAGGTTCAGTTTCACCTAACTGAGAATGTGGGGATTGAAAGGAGTTTAGAAAGGACGCCTCCTACGTAATGGGGGTAGTACAGAAGAGACCCGCGAACTTGGCTAAACCCGGAGGATTGGTCTCACTCCCGCCCGAAACAAAAAACGACCCTTCGCACGCGCGCAAGCCTGTCAGGGGATCCCTGATGAGAAACAGAACGGTCGGAAATCCCCACTAGACCTCCCCCCAGCCTCCTAAAGGGGCTGGTTTCTGCACCCGGTAGGTTTGAGGGTTCGGGGGAGTTTCAGAAGCCAACTCGCAAGAGGTGGAAAAAGGAATCGCGGGTAGTGGGGGTTTGTTTGGGGCGACAGCGCGTAAACCCAAAATCGAAAACAGCCCAAAAAGGGAATAAGGATTTAAAATCCTAAATAGTTGCAGGCCATGTAAAATTGGAGTGTACAGGGGCAGAATGCAAAGAGCAAAATGAGAGGGGAAGCTCTCCTGCGGAAGCTGCCGGAAGGGGAGAAAAAACCCGGGGTCGGGGATTTTCGGGAGGGGAAAAGAAAGATCGCAAAAGTGGAAGCTTAAGGCGAAGGCAAAAAAAAGGGTCGGCAAAAAAAAACCGTGCGTCGCCGACGAAAAACAAAATCTAAATGAAGAAACCGCCCTTCAAATGGGAAATATAAACAACACGGAGGATGAAAAAAAGACAAAAAAAATGAACCAGGGAGTGGCGGGGGACCTAGTAAAAGTCACGTAGGGAGGGAAGAACGTTGGGGACGCCGTGAAGAGTAAATTCCCGCTTCATAATTACAAAATCGGGGCCAAAGAAGAAAATAATACTGCTAATCGGTGGGGGTCATAGTCCTCAAGGATCAGCGATGTAGAGTTTTCTAAAACGAGACGGGGGGGTCCTGCAGACTTTAAAAAAAAGGGGCAAGTCCTCGAATTAGTCTGGTCAAACGCAGATCTAAAAAAAAGAACGAAAGCCCAATGGAAAATGGCTGTGTTGGTGGGGGGGTACGGGCAAAGAACGCAGCAGGGAAAAAGAACCAGACGCTCCCGAAAGACCCCTTTTACCGAAAGGGAAAGGGGGGGGGCCTGCGATGCCGACGAAAATCAAACACCAAAAAGAGACACAATCCTTGTCGCTTGAGGGGGGTTGGATTATTTTAGCGAATTAAAACCAAGGACTCACGAAATTAAGAAGAATCCTTGTCTCCCCAAAAACGGAGCCTCAAAGAGGGGAAAGAATTTATTCATCTAGGGTGAATCCGGACACCACGGCGGACGTCGAAGCATGAACGAGGAAATCGGAAAGGAACTGGGTGACAAACAAATAGAACTGTTGGCCCCACCATCGCAAGGGAGGTGGGACACTGAGCATCTATTTGACCTTACAAAAAAAAAGGTATCCCGGGAACACATTGGACAAAAGGTCTTCGCTTGGGGCAGGGTGAAAGGTGCGCCTGATTTTATCCGGCCCGAACCCTAACCGGCGAAAACCTTACGTCCTCTCGCACACCTCCGAGGGAGGGTCTACCGACCAGTTACTTGTTCAGGCAATGGTTGAGAAAGAAGACCGAATCGGAAGGCGTACCAAATCACTCTCCAGGTGAACCAAGTCTAACTAGGGTTGGGCCCGCTCCCTGCAGAAGAAAAATAAAAAACGATCGCTTCCATTGTCGATTTAAAAAATACGAGGGGCACACAGGAGTGCGCGTTGGGGGACCCTCGAGAAATGTTGCATTCAATACAAAGAGGGAAAAGAATTCTGGGGCAAAAGGCCAGATCCACTAAACAACAGGAACAACAATAAATCGAAAAAACACTCGCCTGGAACAGTGGTTTAAATAAAGGACTGGAGGGGGATTCGAGGCCAGTTTGGGGTTGTCTCGGGAAGTGTTCGCCGAAGCCGGCATCCTGAATTGAAAAGGGGGACCAAAAAGTCTGTGGCTTATCTTTGAGAGAATTCACCGGACGGGTGGGAGGAACAAGATAACGTTAAGAAAGGAAGTGGTATAGGCCTAAGGGAATCACAGGCGACAGTTTGAAACACGGGGAACAGCACTTAAGAAAAAAAGGAAGACTTCCACAGACAAAATGAACCGGGGGGAAAATGGTTGGGAAATTCAGCTCTTCTGCCCACACAGTTGAATGCCAAGACTCAAAGACTTCGACTAAAAGAAATGGGGGGGTTACAAAAACTTGGGGGGTGTTGCCCGAGACCGAGGAACCAAAGGACAAGAGCGGTCCACACAAGCGGCTTGGGATAGCTCTACATCCTCAAAAAAAAAAAGGGGGGCGGGGAGGGTAAAACCAGAACGTATTCGGGTGAGCAGAGCAGTTAACTTAAAAAAAATAAGCGGAGATCGAGATTTACAATAAAAAGAACCACCAGGGGAATAGACTTGAAAAAAAGGGGATATCCCGTATCCAAAAAACATCAAAAATCCAACAATCGTTTGTAGAGAGGTAAATTGCCGACCGAGGAAGATAAAAAAGCAATACTAAAAAGAAAAAAAAGGGAAAAAGGTCGACTAAGAATTGGTGAAGAGTCAAAAAGCATTAAAAAATACATCTGGGGGACGAGAAAGGTACAGGAAATTCACCAAAACTGATTCCTGGGTGGTTTTGGCCCGTCCAAAAATTTCGGAATTTAAAGATGGAGAAACGTTGTGTCGAATAAGCACGCGGAGGGGGGCGCTAAGAGGAGGGACAGAGAAGCTCAGAAGAGTAAAAAACTCGTGGGCCGTTGGGGTGTGCAACGTGACTACGAGTGACGTTGTAAGCAGGCAACAAGGGGGACCGGTGCTTACTTTTTTCGTCAGCGGAGAAAACGTGAGGAAGAAAGTGGACCGGGAAACCGGGGCCCCCCCAAAAAAGGCGGACTGGCGTGTGGGCACAAAAGGGGGTAATCCAAAGCAATCACGCAACAGGACTATCAGGTGTTGGCGAAAGCAGACCAGCCCCGGCTGAATGGAATGAGTTTTGCATCAGGGGCAAAGGCTTGGCAAACTTGTTAGGATGGGGGAAAAACATCCCGCTTTTGAACGGCAAAACAAGATCGTTGAACGGATTATGGGGGCGGGACTTGGGGAAACAAAAAAGGAAAAATGGTTGTGGTCAGATCTTTTGGGGAGGTGACCACACGGGGATCCCTGCAAAATTCAAGAGACCGAGGCCGAAGAAAAAAATGCGGGGGGGAAGAGCAGAAAAAAAGTGAACGAAGCAAGGGGGTGGATGAGAAAAAAAGGGGGCCGAAAAAAATACTATCCTCAAGGGGGGAAGGGATGGCCGCAGCAATATCAAAAAACAATGAAGGATTATGGGAAAGTAAAAGATGTTTCCCAGAAAAAAATCCACGGCCGAAAGGAGTTGAAAAGACTAGGGGGACTGGAAATTTAGCTTCCTGGGGATGGTCAAAAGGCGAAGGACGGAACAGCATATGTTGTTGAGATACAAAGAAAAGAAGACATCCCTCGAGCGGGGGGCTGAAAAAAAAAAAAAAATGGGGGGCACGAAAAAAGAAATGGCAGAATCAACAGAGAAAAAAAAAACCTGGCCGGGAAAACCCGAAATACAATCAAAAAAAAAGGAGGAAGCCCCTGCGAAAGACTAAGAATGGGTGAACCAAGCCTTAAATTGACACTAGGGGGGAAGCAGCCATTTGGGCTTGGTGAATTGGGGGGTCAGCCGACAATGGCCATGCCTAAAAGGGAAAAAAAAGTTGCGTGGAAGTATGTATTAAAGGTCAATGGGAGTTCCCCGCCATGGATGAATAACCGCAAGGGGGGCTCAAAGAAAAAAACGGTAAATACGCAATGTATAAAAGTTGTGCGGAAAACAAAGAATAGCAACATCTGAGAAGAAGGAGAAAAGGACTCATGCTGGAGGGGGGGGGCCTGACGGATGAGAAGAGTAAGAGTGACGGGAAAAAAAAACAAGTGTGAGGATGACGTATCAAGTGACGACCTCCTGTCAGTCAGGGACGAAAAGGGAACAAGCTGCCGCTGTCAGATGGGGGAAACACACGAGACCGGAGAACTGTCTTTTAAGGGGGGCTGGGCCAGGCCTCTCAACTTTGCAACGCTACTGGTGAAGCAGAGTCACAAGGAAAAAGATCAGCCTGGGAGTGAGGGGCTTTCGTTCGTGGTGGGTGAATAGTTGAAGAGGGATCGAAAGGTGGACGGGGGGTTGTGTAGGGTATGTTGGGCGCAGCAGAAGATGTGGGGGTATTAGCAAGGGGGAGAAGGGGGAAGGTGGTAGGAAAATCGAAGAAAACTCTCCTATGAGGGTAAGCACCCAAAAAGATAACTTAAAAAACAACTGAAATAATGTAGCTCGTCAAAGAAAAAATTTGGGAAGGGGGGTCTAATGCTAGAAATCCGAAGCCTCTGGTTACCAAATCTGCACCTTATGGTTTTTCCCCGAAAAAGATGAGTAACCCAATGATGTTGGCAAAACGGGGGGGAGGGGGGAGTCTTGTAAAAAAAAAAAATACGGGGTGGGGAGAAGGAGGGCCGGAGGGTAAACAAGCGGAGACAAAGGACGGAAAAGCTGTCAGGAATCGAGAATACACTTCAAAAACAAAAAAGGAAAAAGCTACAAATAGGGGCCATTAAAAACGATCTGGTTGAACACCAACGGAGTTGGAAGGAGAAGAAAGCACCATTCCTGGGGGTTCAAGGAGAACATGCAGGGGAGATGCATTCAGAAGAAAAAAGTCCCAGGGGGGCACCAAAGGTAAAAGTGCGAAACCGACCAAAAAATGGGCAGGGGGGGGTTTCAGAAGGGAGGGGGGAAAGTGCACACTGTGGGGAGGGTAACGTGAAGGGAGGGCCGGACCCGCCAGGAAAAAGAGGGGAAAAAGAAAAGGGCAAATTTAGAGTATCAAACCGGGAAGACCGAGTCTTTACTTTTAATAGGGCGATTTCGGCGCCAGGAATGTAGGAAAAGGTTCTGGTGGTCGGTGTCAAAAAAATCACGAGTGGGAGAAAGTTTGATAGGGAGAAAAAAAAAAAAAGGAAGGGGGGTCGTAAAACCACCTGGGGGGGGGAAACTCAAGAATCCTAAGTGGGGGTCTCTACCGTCGTTGATGTGCTATCTCAGTCTACCGAGAAATGAAAAAGGAAGCGGGAAGACTTCCCTTGAGCTGAACTTCAAAGTTGGAGTCCTGGAAAGACTGGATTGATTGGTCTTTAGGGAAAAGCGACGGGAGGAGAAAGGGGTGGGGACAAGCCTTGTATGGAAAGAGGAAGGAGCTCCTCGGGGGGGGGATCCGTCTCAGGGTAAGGGAAAGGGTGTTTGCTATAACCTCGCGGGTGGATACTGCTCAGAAGCGAAATGTGGAATGGAACTCCGCCAGGCCAGGGATCAAACAATGGGATTGAAGTGGTAATCTAAGTGGGGATGATAAAAAAAAACGGCCAGGACCCCTCCAAACGGAAGAAAGGCCTTGGGGGGGGAGTTCGGAAGTTTGTTTAAAAAAAAAAGGGGGGGGTGGAAAAAAATAATCCACTAGTAAGCCCATTAACACACAAAAAAAAAGCAAAAGATTGTTGTTTTGGGGTAACACGGGGACCTGACCGGCGGGAAAAGCGAAATCTGTAGGAGGAGGGGAATGGGTAACCGGTGAAGAGACAGGACCCTGAATGGAGACAGGTTTGCCAGGCGAGGGAGTATACAGGAAAAACCGATGCATAAATCTACTTGCTATGAATAAAAAGGACGAAGGCTGCAGGGAGATACCCCAAAAAAACCAAAAAACCGGAGTACTGAAGGGGTCAGACGGGGGGGGAAAACATCTATCTACTGGGAGGGGGGAAAGGGAAACTGCTAAAACGGTAAGCAAAACTTGGGGTGGGGAGGGCTAATGAAATTTTACAAGAAAAAAAAAAAGGGAAAGCAATACCAACGGGCCCATTGGAAAAGAGATGCAAACCGAGAGTATTAAAGGGAGAGGGAAAATGAAACCTTTAGGGGAGATTTGGGTGAAAACAAAAAAAAACTGGTCGCTTTCTTCGGGACGAAGAGAAGTTTTGGGGTTGTGCTGGGGAAAACGGGGGGGGAAGCTTGGACCCATAAGGGCGAAACAGCGTCAACGAAAGAAAACTCCGGGGGTCTCGAAGGGAGAAGGGAGGATCAATCACAGACGCTGGGCGTAAAGGTGAGATGGGCTTGAAAACTAACCTTCGAAGATGGAAAGTGTTTCACTGTTGGCTCAGAAGGGGAGAAAACCCTCAAGAAAGAAAAGAACAAGATGTAAAAAGGGGCAAGGGTTGTTCAGAGGAGGGGGAAAAAAAAAATTGACGAACAATCAACACAAGAGGGTTGGAAAAAAAGGAATGCGGGAAGGGGGGGGGGGAGTGCGGAAAAGACGTAAAAAATCAGAAAGGAAACACAAGCCAGTTGAGGGCTTGGGGGGGTGCGTCGGGGGAAAGGGGGGAGCACTCCAGCAACAAGTAGCGAAACAACCTGTAATCCTGGAAAAAAGGATGGAGGAGAAAAGCACTCAATTGGGGGCGGGTATACACTCAAAAAGTGAGTCCACGGGAAGCTTCTCGAGGTAAATTAGAGGAGAAGAGCAAAACGGTTCCCACGACACGGAACAACTAAAAAACCCCACTAAAGTCCTCAGTCCGAGTTGACAAAAACATTGAAGCACCGGCCGAAAGTTTGCCGGAAGACAGTCGGGTATCTCACGAACAGGGGGAAAGGGAGAAACCTTGGGGGGGGGGGTGACACGGATGACCCAAACCCTAAAACAAGGAGGGAGCCGTCCTCAGCCCCCTCGGGGTGGCTTATTTGAGCAAAAAAAAAAAACAGGGGGTTTTCCTACACCGGAAAAAGGAGGGGAAAAGGGTTTTCTCCTAAAGAACGGGGGACTCACGCATCGAGGGGGGGGATGGGTACACGATAAAACGTCTTAACTTTTGGAAAAAAAATCTCAAAGGGGCTCAACTCAAGGGTCCAGAAAAGGGTCTGAGGGATTCAACAAAGAAAGGGCTTTGAGCGAAAGTTGCGAAGAGAAGGAGCTGGGGGCAGGCAAAAATCAAAAGGGCATTCCCGAAAAAACGGGGGGGAAACTGAATCCCGATACGAAATTCCTTTTGGGGTAATCAAAACAAAAGTCTTTCAGTGAACCAAAGCCTGGGTTTCAGGGTGGGGAATCTCGAGGCACCGTTTGGTGGGGGAAGAAAAAAACCTCGGGAAGGAAAAACTCGAACTGGACAAGGGTTCATGTCCCTTGTGGTAAGTGGGAGGTGTGGGAGAGGTGGACCGCGAGTCCCAAGGTTGTAAGTTTGGGGTTGGCAAACAGAAAGACTGGGAGGAAAGGGGGGGAAATAGGGGAACTCTTGGGGGAGTGAGCAGATGAGGGGGATGGGGGTTCCCAAAGGAAAACAAGCCAGGAAAAGCGAATTCCAAAAAACGCAGGGAACTGGTACTAACTTGGGCGCAAATGGCCCTTCCTCTGAAGTAAGAGTCAGCCGAAAAGGATGGGAAACAAGTCTCCGACAAAAGTGGGGCAAAAAAGAGGGGTTTTCCCCGATAAAGGGGGGGACAACACCCTCCAGCAGAAAGGGACTTCAAACTCGAAAACAAAAACCGTATAAAGAAAGAACAATGTGCAAGGGGGCTCGTGGAAAAGGAAAAGACTGACTTATTAGGGGATCAAGGGTCATGAACGACAAGGGAAGACACTCTTACCAGAATGGGTCAAGTTGGGACCAAATAACCAAAATGACTTAAAAAAAAAACTGGAATAAAGTAAAAAAGGAGAAGCGGCGCAAACAAGGACACTCAACCAAAAAGAGGTGAAGAGGGGGGGAAAACCTGAGAGGGACGCGGAGGAAGGAAACCGGGAAAAGGACCAAGGAACGAAAAAATTGGGGGACCGGGGCCAGGGGGACGTTCAAAAGTGGGGCAGTCTACCCAAAGACAGTGTTGAAAGTTTGGTAAGAGTAGAAAGAAGGTAAAGAACAATAAGGGAGGGCCAGGGGGTGTTTGGTTCTCCAAAAAGAAACATAGAAGAGGGGCCTTCGTCTACGGGTGGAAGAGTAGAGGGAATTCTTCGGGCCAGGAGTATCACTCCTCCTTCTGAACGCGAGTAAAAAAAACACTCTTTGACCAGTGGCTGAAGAGTTAAAAGGTTAGGTATACCTAAACATTGGAAACTCTAGGGGGGGTGGCAGGAGAAAAGCAGTCTGTAAGAGTATAAAAAACGGGATGGGATTCCAAGGCAGGGAGCGAAAAAAAAGAACTTTTAATTTTTCAGGGGAGGGTGGGGGGGAAACTGTGCTACCAAAGAAGTCGGGGGAACTCATTGGTCAAAAAAAGGGGGGGAAAATCAAGTCATAAAAAAGGCGATCTTGGGTCCCGCTGGATACTGAGGGGGGTGGGAGGTTGTTCAACAACCCAATGAGTGACGAGAACTTGGAAGTCTTAGATTGGGGGGTTGAAAAAACCCAAGAATGGGGGGAAGCAAAAAAAGGCGGTGTACTTGCGCTTTTAATGAAAAATGTCAAAAGTTGTTGGGTTTTTTGGGAAAAAAAAGGTGGGTTTTGGGGTACAGCTCTTTATGTTGGGAAGGGGGACGGCTGGGGCCAAAAACGGGGAAAAAAAAAAAAAAGGAAAAAAAAAGGGCGTGCTTGGGGAGGTGCACCCCAGAGAAAAAAAACCAGGTCCATAAAGGGCCAAGGAGGGAAAAAGGGGAGTGTATAGAAAACCGGGCAAAAGGAAAAAAGAAAAGTCGACGGTTGGGGGCCATCTCGGTCCCGAAACAAAAAAACACAACAACTAAGAGGGAAGAGAAATCCATACAGGCCAACGAAAAAGTAGTGGTATTACGTTCGATCTAATAAAGCCTGAAGCACTTCAAATCCTTGGGAAAAAAATGAGGGGGCCAAAACACTTACCCAGATTGACAGACATCTCGCACGAAGGGGGGTTAACAGAGCGAGAAGGGACAATCACGAACACACAGGGGGGGAGTAAAAAGGGGGGGAAAACAGCCCAGCATACCGAAAAAGATCAATAAAAAAGTGAGGGAAAGGAAAGAGGTAAGGGGTGGGGGGACGGCAGAAGAATTAAAGATCTTGAAATCAACCGGGTTACCCCAATTGAAATCAAACGCGGGGGCGAAAAAGATCAGCCTGGACAGTGGGGGTAAGGGGAGGGTGAGAAAGGAGAAAAACACATGAACTTCCCAACGACGACGGTTTGGGGGCAAAAAACGGCACGGTAACAAGAACGTCCCTCCCATTAAGGGACCCAGATATACTCAGGGGACTAATAAAGAAAGAAGGGGGGGCCGCTCTGAAAAAGATCCCCTGGTTTTGCAATGTTCTCGGATCAGGAGGGCAGTGTAAAAATATTTTAATACGGGGGAATAGACTTTTTTGACAACAGGAAGTGGTAGAAGGACGACGTGTAGAAATATCGCCAAGGGAGACACAAAAACAAGGAAGGAAAAAAGGTGGCCCACACTGATAAGTGCCTCAAGGGATGGGGTATGAGGGAGGGACCTGCCGCCCTTTCAAAAAAAAACAAAAAAGGGGGGTTGTATGGACATAAGACTCAGAAAGCTGAAAGACCGGGGGGGGGTGGTCCAGTCGGAGGTGGAGGGGTTAACCGGGGTAGGTCTCCGCAGAAAGGGGGGACGTACGAACGAGGGTTGGAGGGGGATGTGGGTGGGGGCTCCCTAAAAAGTAGGGGAGTTCCATTTGGATAAGGGGGCATGTTGGGAGGTTAAATCGGGGGAAAAAAAAAATAACGGCAGCGTCCACGTTCAGGAAACGACAAACCGACCTGAAAGAGTACAAGCCACTCAAGGGATTTTGGGGCGGAGGAAAAAAAGAGCAGGGGGCAAACTACGCAAGAGGCGCATACATTAGGGGGTCCCGCAAAAAATCCAAAGGTAAGTTTGGTGAAAGGGGGGAGGGAGAAAAAGTCGGGGAAAAGAAGGGGGGTGGCGGTGCAGCGAATATGTAGAAACTTTGGGGAATTACAGCGTTAAAAATACTGGGTCAGTGAAGAAGGGCTGAAACTACGAAAACTTCAACCAAAAGGACAAAAAGCGATAACACTCTTACGAAAACATCGGTTGAGAACAGGAAACAGGGGAAGGGAAGGGAGGGACCCACAACAGTAAAAATGAACCATTTTTAAACAATTAAACCCGCATAAATCTTCGGAGGAAATCCAAGAGAGGAAAAAAAAGGTAGAAGTCTGATCACCAAAAAAAAGGTTTGCCACTTACCCCATGGTTTCTAATAGGGGAGGGGGGGGATGTAAGTTTCGAAAAACTTTACGAGGTAGTGTCCAAAAAACCCAGTCTTCGGTTACAAAAAAGGGGAGAGCAAACTTATCAACGAAGGTGACTAAGGGTTTAAAGTAGCAGAAAAATGGCCAGGGGTCCGAAGGGATTCCAAAAAGGGGGTTGTCCGATTTGTATCCGACAGACTATCTGTGAAATCTTTGAAGTAAAAAGGCTTACTAGGGCGGAAAAAAACAACACTTTTTGACGGAAGCAGAAGCCGTTTGCGGCTCTCCTTGACCTTTCGGGAAGGCAAAGCGCA
>Ga0179593_1557615_pt1 | contig 26109 bp, 35 predicted proteins | sample CZODoug2_1_08_16_FD_185931 | JGI IMG/M metagenome (GOLD analysis project Ga0179593, IMG submission 185931) | Vadose zone soil fungal communities from Angelo Coast Range Reserve, California, USA - CZODoug2_1_08_16fungal (PacBio error correction) | ecosystem: Environmental > Terrestrial > Soil >...
GCCCTTTCCGAAAAAACATAAGAAAGAAGGGATTTCGTTACACTCCTGGAGAAGGGGAGGAGGGTTGGAGAAGCCGTCGAATTCACGGAAAAGTTTTCCTGACTACCGGGGGCGAAATGATACCATTCATGTGGCGATCGAAAGAACGGTGACCCTGAGACCTGAAGTAAGAAAAAAAAGGGAGGGCCGATGTTCCTTGGGGGTCCCGAAAAAGAAGGAAAGGGGACTATGTTGCGCTGGAGAGAAAGGGAACGAAGCCCGGTTGCAACAGGGGGGGGCGAGCAAGGTCGCAGAAAATCTTATCACCTTCGGAGGGGAGGAAGATCGCCCTTCAGGACGAAAAGACCTTGTAACCAATGTCCCCGGAAAAGGGAGACAATTGGCCTTCTGTCCAATAGGACCGAAGCAGGACCGTATCCTCCAGGACCAGGAAAGCGGCCCAATCTGTTCGGGGAAGAGGAAAGGAGGGGGCCATTAGCTCCTGCCGGGAAAGAAAAACAGTCCGACCGCAAGGAGAATCCCTTGAGGAAAAAGGGAAAAAAGGGGCGCTAAGATCGTTTGACCCGAAGAAAGTCCGACGTGTCCGGAAGCAATAAGAAAAAAAACCATGTTACCGGGGAAGGGAACACTGCAACCTCAAGGGGGGAGGGTTTTTCGGGGCTATTACGCCCGACCGACCTGAAAAAAAGGAAAAAAATTCGGGCTCCATGGGAGGGGAAAAAATCCACGGTCCCGCCAATAGCTGGAAACAACACAACACGCATAACGGAAAGGAAAAAAGAGTTTCCAACAAAAAAACAGAAAAAAAGGAAAGGGCTGCAACCACAAAACTTTAGGAAGGGGGAGGCCACGGGAAGAACTCGCACGGTTCAAAAAAAAACAGATCCGGAGGTATTTGGGAAAAGCCTGCCCATAGCATTACTGGGGGGAGGAAAAGGAAAACCACACATCGCTACTTTGAAGGGGGGGGGGGACGACTTTCGGTTAAAAAAAAAAAAAAGAAAGGTTTTAATGAAATGGTAAAAGGGGGGGGGGGTGAGTTACTTGTAAAGTAATAAGGAAAAAAGGAATCTCCGCGGAAGAAAAAAGGAAAGTGGGAGTCTTTTGGGTTGGGGAGGAAAGATATGTCCAGCGATCCGGAGAAGAAAAAGATGCCAGAACCGCAAGGAAGAGAGTGCGTTTGGGGAAAAAAGGGAAGTATTCAGGATCCCCAGATGCAGGGAGTGAATCCGTGGAGGAAAGGGCTTATGTTAAAAAAACGAGGCGCTCACTGAAAGCTGGGATGGTGTGGGGAGAGGGGGGGTCCATTAATTTTTGCCGAGCTCCGCCCGCCCGCGAAAAAAAAGAACCTCTTCCCAGGCAGGAGAGGGGGAAAAAGGAACCTCTTCTAACGGCTAGCCGCTTTTTGAAAAAAGAGGAAATTATTCCATCAACGGGAGGAGGAATCGCGTCATCAATTGAGGGGCAAAAAAAAGAGGGCGTGGTGTGGGAATACGGGAAAGGGAAAAAGGAGGAAAATCTTGCTCCTGATGAAAAAAAAAAAGAGCGAGCAGCTGAAATTCCAATATAGAAAGGGAGAAAAAAGGCAAATTTTCCGGCGGGAAAAACTCGGAGGGGGGAGCGGTCAAAGAGTATTGGGGAAGGGCCGGTGCGCGTCAGAGGGGATAGGAACGTCTCCAACGCAAAAAGGAAAGGAAATCCATCAATGGAAGGGGGAAAAGTTTTCTTCAGGATGATTTGGGGGGAAACGCTCACCTTTTGGGATAGGACTGTAAAAGAAGAAAAATTTTTTTGGGGAAAAGAGGAAAGGGACATGATCTACGAATGCCGTAGGGAAAAAACGTTCCCCTTGCCAAAAAAAGAGGGGTCTTCATGATCTTGCGTTATTACTACAAAAGTCGCCTGCTCATGAACCGCGGGAGACAGGGAGAAAAAAGTGATTCCCGGCATGCGCAAGATCCTCGAAAGGAAAAAAGCCGCGTGTCCCACACATCATCGATTGCAAGGAAGGAGGAGAATGGCCGCCTTCAAACGTGTAAGAAAGAAGGTTTTTTTTGCGACTTCGAAGAAATTGAGAAAAAAAGCCGTGCAGCAAAAATATGCGAAAAGCAAGGAGGGGAATCTCCCATCGTTCGTAAGTAGACTGGGCTCAATTGTCCCCAGCAGCGGAAAAAGGGGGTGCCGCACCTCGGACGTTTGGGGAAGGGAAGACACATTCATGAGAAAAAAGAAAAGGGTGGTCGGGGGAAAAGCTCATTTACGCAAAGAGAGAAAAAGACACCTCAAGGAGACACCAGGGAGGGGGGAAAAAAGGCCTTACTCTTCCAAAAAAAATCCGCCTTTGCCTCTTTTGGGGCAGAAAGGCAGGAAGGAAAAAGGGGAGATCGCGCGAACTGGAAGAAAGGGAAAGCGCGTATACCTCTCGGGGAAAAAAAAGAGAGTTGTGTCCAGCGTGGGAAAGAGAAGATTTCTACCACTCAGGTGGAACGGAGATTAATTTTTGGAAAAAAAGGCGCCTTTTTTCCCGCCAAATGAGATGATTTGAATTGGGAGGGAGGAGGAGGCCGTCCCTGATTTAGCAAAAAAAGGGAAAAAAAAAGAAGCGTTTTGTCTCCTACGACGGAAAAAAACGACAAAAAGTATAAAGAAGAGAGGGAGCATTTTTATCCAGAGGGGAGTAGTGGTCACTAAAAAGGGCGCACGCGCAGCATAAGAACAGACTAAAAAAGAGAGAGAATTGCCCTCGTTGGAAAAAAAGGAGATCGTCCTGAGGAGCGCGCCGGCGGCCGAATCTCCGCCAGGGAATTTGCCCCAGTCCGCTCATTGGGGGGAAGAGAAAAAAGGGGGTTCCATGTTCTCCGTAAGAAAAAATCAACAACACAAAAGGGGGGGGAAAAAGGGATTGAAAAGGGGGGGGAAGAGGAAATGTTATCCCATTAAGCGAAGAAAGAAAGCTGGGCCCTGGTTTTTCAAATTACTGGCGGAGAAAAAAAAAAACTTGACTTGACGATCAAGGGAGGTCGAACGAAAAAAAAAAAAAAAAGGGAGAGGGGCCTTCTTCGCTTGCGACAGGCCGCAAAGAGGGAAAAAGGAAAACGGGGTATGCCACGAGCCAGATGCTGTCGGAGTAACGGGAAAAAAAGAAAATCCGTCGTGAGAAACCTCGTGGAAAGGGAAAAAAAGCGGACGGCCTCCTCAATAATCCCCTCCGGAAAAAAGAAAAAAAACGAAGGAAAAAAAGTTGGCGGTCAGAAAAGGGGGAAGAGGGGAAAACATTCGGCCGCAAGGGAAAAGTCGGCGCGGTCGAAAGACGGGAAACGGGAAAAAAAAGGAGTGTTTCCAAGCGAGGGAGGAGGGGGAAATGAATCCCACAGGTTAAAGAAGAAAAAAAAAAGATCCAGTCGATCTCACGGAAGTGAGGCCAAAGAAAGGCCGTCTGCCGAGTAAGGGACCGGTTAACCAAAAGAAGAAGTGAAGGTTTGGGTGCCCGAAAAAAAAGGAAAAGGGTGCGGGTTCTCTTTGCGGTAAGGTCCCCACCGAACTCCGAGGGGGGGAAAAACGAGGGGAAGAGGGGATGGAAACAACCGCACCCTTCACAAAAAGAAACCACTGAGTCCCATGAAAGGAGGAAAAGGAAGATTACTTTCCAGACTCCGGGGGAAGGGACCCTTCGCAAGCATGGAAAAAGAAAAAAAACGGGCCCGCTCTTGGTGCCGTGTTTCATTCAGCAATGGCCAAAGAAGAGGGAGGGGGATTTATTTCATCGAAGCGAAAAGGGGAAAAGAGCTTCGTATCGCCGGAAGAAAAGGGGGGGGCACGGGATTCCCCTGGGATCAAGGAAGAGGGAGGAAGCGCCGGAATCACGAAAGACTAAAAGGAGGAAAAAAGAAGCAGGCGAATGTCACTGTTCAGAAGGGAAAAAGTCATGCCGACCACGCTGGGAAGGGGACCAAAAAGGCGAATACCCAGTCAAGGAGATCATTCCCAGAAAAGGGGCTGCATCCAAACACGGGAAAAAAGGGTACTTCATACCCCAGGTAAAGTAAAAAGCAGCCTTCCTAAACCCCGGGAAAATTGCTGGCACTTTACGTGCCGGGGAAGAAAAAGGGCTGACTTTTCGGTGAAAGAGAAAGAGAAAGGGTTCTGGAGAAAAGGAGGGGACCGACCTCCTAGGAAAGTTAAAATAGCAGATGCACGCAGGGGGGATCGATTGGGAGCGGAAGAGGGGGGGAAGGGGAGGCGCAGATCTTTTATCTGTGACTTTAAGAGAAGAAAAAAACCAATATTTGCTCGGCACGGCAAAAGGGAGGAAAAAAAAAAAAGAGCCTGCATTCGGGGCACCGCAGTTGGGTGCAAGGGGGGGGAGGGAAAAAATGAATAATGTCGATAGAAAAGGCGGGAAGAAAAGGGAAACTGTTCACCAAGCTAAAGGAAAAAAAAAAAAGAGGACCGTATCCGCCGTCTAAAAGGAAGGGTCCAACCCGAAGAAGCAGGCCACAACATCAATAGTGAAAGCTCCTACGCGGAGGAACCATTACTAACTAAGGGGGGGGGTGTGGAGAAAAATAATATCCGTAGGCTCAAAAAGGAGAGATGATAAGTCCACCCTGCTAAAGAGAAGGGAAAAAGAACGCAAATGCACAGCGAGTAGGAGAAAAGATAGTTTCGGGGGAGGGGAAACGTATCGCTGGAAAGAGGAATAGCGGGGACAACCCAAAGACTCCCAACCGGGACAAGGGAAGGAAACGAAGCGGTTATTAGGAAGGGTAGAGAGAGAGGGGAAAAAGTTACATTTCATTACAAAGGGGAACTTTGCGAAACGTAAAAGGGAAACCGAAGAAAAGAAAGGGGTTACCTGGGCTACTAAAACTAGGCGGGGGGAAAATACCTCCCGATTTAGGGGAGCGTTCTCCCGTTTGAAGAGTGACAGCAAAGGGGGGGGAAAAAAAAGCAGGAAATGGAGCCGCAGTGGGGAAAGAAGATGAGTGTCTTCTCTTTTTGGGGGGGTTCACGCTGGTTATTAAAAGGAAAGAGAAAGGAACAGTCTCCGAATTTATGTAAAAGGAGAAAAAAAGAGGAGAACGTGACGCGTTCTAGGAAAAAAGGGGAGGTTCCTTGGAACTCTAATACCAGGTGAGAGAAAAAGGGGATGACTCGGACACGCGGAACGTGGGGGGAAAGAAACGATCTTAGCTGCCAAGGGAAAGAAGGAAAACGTAGGCCAGAAGCAAGGGCCCTGCAGGGAAGAGAGGAGGGACCCAGGCCTCAGGGAAGAAAGGAGGGGGGGACAGTGACCCTTATGACCGATGTGACGAAAAAAGGACACAGAGGCTACGGGAAGAAAAAAAAAAAAAGACATTGGACCCGAAAAGGCCAAGGAAGGGGAAAATGATTTCCATTTGCTTACAAGAAAGAAGGCGATAGTGGCCGCAAAAGGAAGAAGGGCGCGACTCGGCTCGGAAAAAACGGCAGAGAAAAAAGGGGGCGTCCGGGACCCAAAGAAAAGGAAAGGTCCACAGTTCCCTGCAGTCTGTCGGGGAAAAAAAACCATCCGTCCCCACAGGGGAGGGAATGAAAAGAATCAAAGGGGTCATCCTGTTCCTAACAAAAAAGGCTTGGTATCATGCGAACCAGGAAGGAAGAGAGAAGACCCTGGAGTGACTTTGAAGACAGGGGGGAAGGGGGGGAAACCACCGGCGCAGTAGAAAGGGGAGAAGCCTGTGCTTGGCACTTTCACTTCGGAAGGAAGAAAAAAAAACGGAGTATGAGAGGAAAAGAGAAGAAGAATGAAGGGGGGGAAAAAGGGCCAATCCCATCTCCGTAGAAGAGAGGAAGCCTTCTTCCGGGTGGGAGGAAAAGGGGGGATCCGTCGAAAGAACTGACCGGGAGAAATGGGGAATCTCTTCCTGCCTGGTGAGAAGGGGGGGCAGATCTTTGCAGTTAGGCCCCGGGGAAAAAAAAAAGGAAACGCCATTCAAGCCTGTGGTGGCCGGATGGGAAAAAAAGAAGGAGGGAAAGAGGACCTGCAGTTCCTGGGGGAAAGGGAGGGAAGCCTTGGGGTCCCGGAATCCCTGTTTGCAACGGTCAGAAGGTCTCTCCGGCTCGCAAGAAAAGGAGGTCCTTTAGGGCCAATATAGAAAAAAGGAAATGGGGACCCTTTTAATCCATGGGAAAAAAAGAGAACCCGGTGGCTCCCATTGTGAAGGACTGGGAAAAAAAAAGGAAGAGCTCCGTCCTTAAGGGGGCATGCTGGTCCTTGAGGGTCCCGGAAAAAGAAGAAAAGAACGGGTCCTGCAAGAAAGTCGGGAAAGAAAGGGAAGGGAACCCTTGGGTCCGATTGGGAAAAAAAAAAAAGGCCCTGCTTGCCCTGGGGGGGCCGACGGTAAGTGGGAGGGAGAAGAAAGAGTGGGGACCCTACAACTATGTCAAAAGAAAAGGACCCGGAGTCATCCGTAGTGGACAATGATGCGTTTCCCACGCAAATCCAGGAGGGGGGGGGGTAGATTCTACTCTATTGTACCTGCGCTCTCAGACGGAAAAGAAAGGGAAAAAAAAAAACATGTTACTGTTGCTCGCAAAATACTCAGGAGGGAAAAAAAAAAACATCTCATACACTGAAGATTAGGGGGGGAGAAAAATAACCGTTTGCTGCTCCAGGAAAAGGAGTCTTGCGGAAATAGACAAGGAAGAAAAAAAAAGAGAAGGCCAAATCCTTTCGTTCTTTCAGAGAAAAAAAAAAAGGAATGACGTTTTGTCGTTAGCCCAAAAAAATCGCTCCTTTGGCGGAGCAGGGGAAAAAAAGGGAAAAAAAAAAGCCATGCCCGCCAGTTTATAGGGGGGGGACGATTGTAGTTCCTTTCAAGTAAATAAGAACCAGGGGGGAGGGTTCATCGTCATCACTGGTCCAGAAAGGGAGAGGGTGGGGGTTTCGCGAGGGGGGTCCAGGACGGAAACCGGGCAGCCAAAAAGGGGGGGAAAAAAAATAGGAGGTCATTGCTGATCAGCTTGGCGTTGGGGGAGAGGGGCGGCCGCTGCGCGTCAGGATATTCGTGAATACACGGTTTCGCCGGTTAGAAGGGAGACCCGCCGTCGGCAAGATGGATGTTGTGGCATGTAAGGGTTTTAGGGAGGGGGGGGAAGGGCGAATTGGTGTTCGCGCCGAAAGAGTGACAATTGCCAGAAAGACAGGCATGGGGGGTGGGGGAACAGTTTTGCCAGTACGAAAAAAAAAGTTCCTCTCAAGTAGGAAAAAAAAATGAATCGCGTGCACATTGAGGGGGAAAAAGAGAGGGGCGGGGGCCTCGTGGTGGGGGGGAAGATCAAATTATTTTGGGGCAAGGGAAAGGCAAGGGCCACGCAGATCGAAAAGCTAGCAAAAAAGAGAGAGGAAGGAAGAGACAATCGATTCCAAATTTTCCAGGGAAAGAGTTTAAAACTTGGGCGGAGAGGAAGTTGGCACTCCGCCCCGGTGCGGAACCCTGTCATAATCTCCATCCGATGGAAAAAAAAAAGAAGAAAAAGGGAAAATCTTTTCCCCTTTTTTTCAGGGTGCCCTTTTAGAGAAAAGGTTTATATTAACTACAAAAGACCCGGTGCAGCTCCACACGTGGGAGAAAAGAATTGCCTGGTATTGTTAGGAAAAAAAAAAAGGGGGGTTGGGGGGGGGGGGGGCCGCCCAAAAACAAATTACCATCTTGGGAGAAAAAGGGAAACTACTAATCGTGAAAAAAAACCTTCACAGAAAGGAGAAAACAGCGTGATCCGTTCGGCTTCACAGGGGAGGTGCAGGCCGGAGTCGCAGATCCAGGGAGGGGGTCCCCGGGAACAACGGGGGACCACCAGAGGGGGGGGGGGGAAAGAAGAAACGAAGATCTTGGCCTCTTTCCAAGGGGAAAAGATCCAGAGGTTTTTTTTTTGCAGAAGAAAGAAATGAAGTAATGAAACCAACACCAAAAAGGGGAAGAAGAAAAGGAGAACATCTGTCGCATGATGGAATAGAAGACGGTGACAGGACTTTCAGTAAAATCTGAGGGAAAAAAAAAAATTCGATGGTGACTAAAAGGGGGTTGCAAAAGGGGGGGTGGAAGGGTGCTTGTTTTTCGCAAAGCAGGGAAAAAACGGCACATCGGACGGATCAGGAATAAAAGTCAGGACGCAAAGGAAAGGAACCCGCACCCTCGTAACACCGCAAAGGGAAAAAGCAAGGAGATCAAATTTCGGTTTTCCCCCAGAAAGTACTCGCCGCAGAAAAGGGAAGGGGACATCTTTTGGGCATCAAAGAAAGGGGGGAAGAAAAGCTTTACCGGGGAAACCTGGGAGAAAAAGCGGCTACTCGCTTGAAAAAGAACAGGTGGGCGTGTAGCCCGATTTAAAAAAAAGGGAAACGCCAGCGCATGCTCAAAAAAAGGGGGAGAACGTATGACCATTGCCCGATGGGGAAAAAAGAAGTCTTCGGGGGAATGCATTGGAGGGACTTAAAGGGGGAAAAAAGGGGAGGGGGGAAGGTCCTTATGTATGCCAGCTTGAGGATCCCTACGACGGATTTAAGTTGGCGCGAACAGAGGGGAAAAAGGGGTCAATCTCCTACAGGACGGGGGGGAAAAAAAGGTATCGAGTTGAATAGGAAAGAAAAGCCGAGGGCGTCCTGTCGCAAAAAAAGGGGGCAGCAGGACCACGACTTAATCTCGAAAGAAGAAGTCGCCAATGCCCTTGATCGTAAGAAAACGAAGAAAGCGCCGCATTAGGAAAACCAAAAAAATAAATTGTGGCCCAAAGACGTAAGTTGCCTGGTACATGTGAAGAAAAAGAGCCCGCTCCCCCCCCACCCAAGAGATCTTGACGGGCCGCACCTGGGGAAGGAAAAGCCACAATGATCTTGTCCGGTGGAAGGGGCGGCTCTTCGCGCCGGCGAGAGGGAAGAAAAAGGGGAAGCATGCATTGGCCTACGCGAGGGAAAGGAGGGAGAGGGGAAGGCTGCTCGTGCTACATCCTACAAGTCTTGAAGGAGAGGGGGGGAGGTAAATGGACACGATGCCATATGCTGCGGTATGGAAAAAAAAAAAAGAAAGACCGTCGTAGAGCAAACGCGTTCCTCCACGAAAGCCGGGAAGAAGAAGAAAAAAAAGAAAAGAAAAAAAGTCAGCTCCCCCTAAGAAGTTGTGGAAGGGGTAGAAAGTGGTCCTAAAATTCTGGCCTGCCGCAATGCGAGGAGAAGCGGGTACACGCCCACTCGGGGAACAAAAGAAAAGAGGAATCCTCGCTGGCCTATGAAGAAGAGGGGAGAATCTCCCAGTCCTATCGAAAGAGAAAGGCGCACTGAAACGGCTGAAGCTTCGGGGGGGAAAAAAAGCATTTGATCGAAAGGGGGTGCCGCAACCCTTGTCGGTGTTCGGGGGGGGAAGTTGCGTCCATTCGCTTGGCAAACCGAAACAAAAGGGAAGAGGGGGCCTCTTTCATGACTAGAGAAGACCTTCACAAACCGTGAAGAGTGGAGGGAAAAGAAAAACATCGAACTGCTGGACACCAGGGATAAGAAGGAAACGGAACTCTTTTCTATTCCCTCAAAAAGGGGGAAGAATAGCTGCCACGGCGCGCTTGTTTCCGGTGGAAAGGAAAAAAAAGAAAAAAAGCAAAAACCTCTGTATATTTATTTCGAAAATAAACACAAGGAAAGAGAGGAAAGGAAGTCCGGCAATCGATTCTGGTGGAAAACAGAGAAAAGAGGCGACGCCTGCTGAAGCAAAAAAGGAAAAAAAAAAAACGACCGTACACTGCGGGGGGAAGGAAGGGAAGGCTAATTTCACTGTTCTCGAGGGGGGATAGAAATCCGACCACGCTGGTAAAAAAAGGGAAAGAACTTGCCAGCGAAAGGAAGGGGAAAGTCGTCTATCATGAAAAAAGGGGAGCTGCAAGCCAACCGGGGAAAAATTTACGTCATCAAAAAAGGAGAAAAATCATCCTGCCTAACCCGGGGAGAGAGGGGCGGGACGTTCTGTCGTTTTCCAAAAGAAAGAAAGCCTGAACGAGCCAGGAAAATGCGAAAAGGGAGGGGAAGGTAAAATCCTCTTTGCCGCGGAAAGGCATGATGCCACGCGGAAAATTTTGTAATCGATTGGGCTCGGAAAAGGGAAAGGGACTCGATCTTGGCGATCTACGTGGAAAAAGAGGAATCCCCAATATTTGAAAGGAAAGGAGTCCCACCACTGCTGCCACGGCAGAAGAAAAAAAAAAGCAATTGATGCACGCGATGCAGGGGGCAAGGGGGGAGGGAGCAAATGAGGACTCGAAAGAAGGGGAACAACTCCCGGCAGGAGGGCATAATTGCACCGCTCAGCCGCGGAGGAGAGGGGGAAAAAAAAAAAAGGACCTTTCAAACCTAAGCTAAAAAAGAAGGGGGAAACAACATCACTATGTCAGTGCGCGAAGAGAAAAATGAAAACGAACGAGCGAAAAGGGGTGGGGGGGGAAAGAAGCGCAGCGCGCGAACTTATAAGGGAGAAAAAAGCAAGCTTCTCCGCATGCACAGCGATTAAGGGGTTTCTTCGTTTCCGGAGGGGGGCTGGAAAAAAAAAAGGAACCAAATCTCGACAACCCAAAAACACACAAAAGGGAAGAGGAAGAGGACTATTACCGAATGCCTGTGAGGGAGAACTAAAATCGTAACAAAAATTTACATTTCATTAAGAAGGAAGGGTTTGTCACGTGGTCGTAAAAAAAGAAAAAAAAAGTGCGGGGTGGGTTTACATTTGCTACTACAACGTAAAAAGAAGGGTGATGAAACCTCACCCCCCCCCGGGGATGGGGGAGAAAGAAGGGAAAAAGGGCCGCAAGTCTAAATTTTGTGGGCCGAGAAGGCAAGGGGATGGGAAAAGCCACTCCACTCTTCATTGTATGAGAGGGTTCACGCTATTTTCTTAACGTGGAAAGGAGCCTGGGAGGGAAAAAAAAGATTGAGGGGAACTTCTTGAAAGGGAAAAAGTGAAGGCGTCCGATACGCGAACACCCACGCCTATGAAAAAAAAGTAAGAAGGGTAACAGTGGTGCGGCAAAGAAAGAGGGAAACACGCTTACGGTGTACAGAGGTCGGGGGGAGAGGGAGACAGTGGCTTCTTCCCGTCACTTAAAAAAGGGGCTGCAAGGGGACCGCAGAAGGGAAAGGAAGGTCCGTTCTCGTCTAAAATTTACCGGGAGAGGGGAAGGAAGGCTGGTCATGACCGTAGAGGAAAGAAAACGGAACTCAATGACCACAGGAAGACGAAAAAAACGGCTTCCGTTCCTATTTGAACCAGGAAAGGAGAAAACGGTCTATTTGGACAATTGCTTACAATGTCCCAGGACCGGGGGATTGCCCTCAGTAACCGCAGGTAAGAGAAGGAGAGAAATGCCTCTACCGTTGCACCAAGGAAAACAAGGCGCTCCAGGCACCATAGGGGAAAAAAAAAAGGAGGTTCAGCGTGCCCCAAGTCACAGAAGTCCAAAAGGGGAAGAAAGGGAAGAAGGGTCACTCGTTCCTAACCGGTCTACAGAAAAAAGAAGAAAGCCGGCAAAGCGTATCAATTTCGGAACGAAAAGAAGGGAAGACGGCTCCACTCTGTTGAAGAACAAAGGGAGAAAAAAGAGAAAAAATAAGAGAAGGCACTGCGCTGTGCTGGGAAGAGGGGCTCCTCTCAAAAAACAAAAGAGGGAGAGATGCCCATTTCCGAAGTTAAAGGAAAAGGGAGACCGGAGCGGATTTTCGTACCCTCCTGGAGGAAAAAAACCCAGATGTTGGAGCGGTCGAAAAAAAAAAAGACGAGGGAAAGAGGCTAACCGAGAGAGCCTGGGGGGAAGGGGGAGAATAGGGTAGCCGGTTGGCCCCGGTGAAAAAAAGAAAAAAAGTTCAAGCCTGTGGGTGGCCGGATGGGGGAAGGGGAAAAAACCTTCGGTCCCTGGACCGCGAGGAGAGAGCATTGTGTCCAGGGGAAAAGAAACCGGTCTCGGGAAAAAACTAAAAAAGTGCGAAAAGGAGGGACCCCTTGAGGTCCAATCATCTCCTTCTTTGAGTCTGTAGTGGGAAAGGGGGGAAGCCAATTTTCCCGAGGAACATAGCCCCGGTGCTCCCATTGGCCCTGCGGAGGAAACCGGCCGACCGTATCGACCTTCTGGGGGAGGAAGAGGAACAAGAGGTCGCTACGTGTCCTGAAAAAAAAAAAAGACCAGTAGCTCCTTCCGGGCCCGGGGGGCCAGAAAAAATCCGACCGCCTGAGGGGGGGGGGGGAAGACATTGAGTGCCTACTGTAAGTACTTTAAGAAAAACGTTGTACCCCTTACACGAGGGGAAAAAGGAAAGGAGGAAAAAAAAAGGGAAAAGCCTGATTTGGTTGCAGCACTTTAAATGGAGTGAAACGCGAAACCTCCATTTGAGGGGGACGCGTATCGGACGCCGTCAACAAGGAAGGCGCTCCAGAAGAAGAAGGGGAAAACAGGAGTAGTCGCCATGTTCCTGTAATCTTAGCCAAAAAAAGGACGTGAAAAAACAACACAGCGCATAAAAAGGGGGTTTCCCATAACCGTTGCGGCTGAAAAGGAAGCGGAAACCAACTTATTACTGGGGCGGGAAAAAAAGAGACAAGGGGATGGACAAAACGCCAATCAGGGGAAAGGAGGCCCATAGCATTACGGTTGGAGTAGAAGAACCACATCGCTCAGGTTCGAGGAAAAAGGGGACGGACGGTTTTTTCGAAAACAGTGAAAAAAAAGGGAAGAAATGTCCCTTTGGGGGAAAGGGAACTGTCCACTTCATCCTCAAAAAAGGAAAGGGAATAGGCATCTTCACGCTTCCAAGAGGGTCATTTTGGGTTTTCGAGAGGGGGGGAGGTCCCCGCAGATCCAAAGAAAAAGAGCCAACGCTTGCCAGGAGAAGTGGGCGGAGTCATCTTGCGTTTTTATCGAGTGGAAGGGGGAGCGCGCAGTATATCTTAAACGTGGAAAAGAGAGCTGTCGTCCTGGTGAAGAGAGACGGCACTGACATCGTGGGGGGGGGGGACAGGACACGTTTCGTTGAGGGGGGGAAGGGAAGGGGAGATGGTGTTCCGCGGCCGAAAAAGAAGGGCCAAAATCTTCCGTCGGGAGATGGTGAAGGAAAGGAAGCGGAGAAGCCGCCTTTTCTCAAGAGGGGAAAACGCCACCCTTGCATGATCAAAGGGGAGGTTCCAAAAGAAAAAAGAGAACTTGGCGCGTGTTGGGAAGATCAAATTTATTGGGGCATGCCAGCGCAGGGGACAGTACAAAAGGAAGAGAGGGGCAAGAGAGGAAGCACCTTAAATTGTCCAAGAAAAGGAAAATTTCCGCGTGTCCTCCTGCTCGGGGAAGGGGGGAAAAAGTTATTGGCATCCCGCACCCGGTGCGGCCTGGATCGGGGAGAGGGGGGAAATCGCCAGCAGGAAAAAAGACAAAAGCCAATGGCCATCCTTGTCAAGGTTTTTCGGCAGGAGGGAATGGGGAAGGGGGGGAGACGCACCTGTTGAAAAAAGTGGAGACAACCGTTTTGGCTGAGGGAGGGATCGACAAGTGCCGTATGGGAGAAGGGAAAATTCCGCCGCATTACCAGATCAACCCTTCCTGATAGTGCGGAAGGAAATGGAAAACATTCGCCTGCTTCCAGAAAAAGGAAAAGGTTCGGCGTCCCGCGAAGGCGCCGTTCGCTCAGAGCGCCGCCTCCTGGGGGGCCCGTGCCAAAAGCGAAAAGGGAGAGGCGAAGCGTTTCCTGTAAAGGAATGTCGATGAATAAATATCCAAGGGGGGGGAAAGGGGGAAAGGGAATTAAACCTTCACAGGAAAGGAGAGGGCGAATCTTGCTCATTATTGAATCTCAAAGCTATAAAGTAAGCTGAGGGGGGACGCATCTTCGAGGGGGGAAGGGGGTGCCTCCCTCTTCACGGGGGAAAAGGTGGCGGGTTTTTACGAAAGCAGGGAACAGGGCAAATATGAACTGATCGAGGGGGGAAAAGCGAATGGAAAGCAAAAGAGGAGCACCCTCTCCCCCCGTCCTTTTGCGGTCACCGAAAACCCGCAATGGATAAATTCTCTGGTGACAAAAGGGGGATCTTTTCCAAAGACAGTTTCCCCCTCCGGAAAAAATTCGCGTTTCTATCGGAGGGAGAGAAAGGGCGCTTTTACCTGTTTTGATGTTCAGAGGGAAGAAGAGATTGTAACACTCCATCGAGTGGGGGGGAATAACCGATTTTCGTACCGCCGCCGAACCAGAGGGAAAAGAAATGGTTTTCCCGATAATTGGGGAAAAGAGGGGGGGGAACGACACAAACTTCTGGGAAGGAAGTGAGGATTTGAGGATGCCGGTCGGGGGAAAGAAAGAGGGGAGAAGGTGCTCCTACTACTTTTTTGGGGGGCTCTAAAAAAACATCTACAAAAGGTAATCTCCGACAGACATCTTGCTCTTTTCATACAGTTTGCAGTTACATAGTAAAGGCGATGGCTTCCTGTCTGCACGCAAACGCATTGCCCGCGCGTGCGACAAAGAAGGGAGAGGGGGAGGAAAGAAGGCGCTAATCGCCGCCAGTTGTTGCAAAGGGGGACCAGATCATTGTGGCCATGCGAAGGGGGCGCCGTCCAGATCTCTCGACAACAAAGGGGAGATCTGGACGGCGCACATGGAGAACATTAAAAAAAAAAGGAGCGGGCCTGTTTGTGGCAAATCAAAAGGAAAAGGCGCGACGTCAACTGAATTGAAGAATCAGGGAAGGGGGAAGAAGGAAGGAGCGCCGAGGAAGTCGTGGGCAGGGCTGCGTCAAAAAAAAAAAAAAAGGCGGGACACACGAATATTCCAACTCTCTACACTGTATGCCACGAGCCAAGAGAAGGGGGGTGCTCTTAGCGCCCACAAAAAAAAGTGTCTCCACGAAGCCGGGCATCCATCAGGACGGAAGAAGAGAAGAAGACGAAATCAATCTCCCCGAAAAATTTGAAAAAAAAAAAAAGGCCAAAGGGGTCCATCGGAAAACAGGAAAAAGATGCGTCGGCGCTGGGTCGAACTCGTTGTACACAAAACGAGGGAAAAGAGGGGGGGAAAGCGATTCTCCGCGCTTTCCGTGACTCCCAAAAAAAGAAGGAACAGAGCGCACATTCGATCGCACGCAGAGAAAAACGGGCACGGAACTTGGGTGGGGGGAGGGGAAGGAGAGGACGGGAAGGGACCCCCGCATTTGGGAGGGGAGTTTGTTCCGCCCCGGGGGGGGGGGAGGGTCCTCTTTCGAGGTCTCTTTTCCCCCCCGGGGGGACCGTTCCGTCCTATTTTGCAGCGGGCAAGGAGGAGGAGGAAAAAAATGCACAAAACCGTTGAAGAGTAGGAACCAAAAGGAATCCAAAATCGACTCTGCTGGACAAGTGGGAAAAAGGATAGCTCCTGTCAAGAACGAGGGGGGAAAAGAAATGCGCACGATTTGCTCCGAAGGATAACTCCACACGGCCGCCTTGGTGGAAAAAGAATTCCTCCATTCGCAAAAGAAGAAGGAAAAAAAGTCGAGTATTTATTGCATCGACACCAGGAAGGAAGGCCACGCTCTCTTACGCCGAAAGTGGACAGGGAATTCCCGGGGGGAAGAAAAAAGAAGAAAGACGGCTTACTCTAAACTCGAATGGAAAGAAAAAAGAAAAGATGAACGGCTTTCTGAAGTCATGCGGGAGAAAGTTCCGATTTGGAGGGAGAAAAAAAGGGCATGCCGACCACGAGGGTTAAAGAGAGGGGAAGTCACGATACCCATACTTCACTGAGGAGAACCCGCCTTTGGATCTGAAAAAAAGGAAATTACGTCATATCAACCTGTGAAAAACAGGAAAGAAGGGAAGAAAAAAGGGGACATATCCATTGCTGAGAAAGGGGCGGGCGACGTGGATGGAAAAGCCGAGAAGAAGGGTGCGTTAGTGTCCAAGCAATCGGGAAGAAGCCAAGTTAAATAGCCTGGATGCACGAAAGGAAAAATTTTTGACTCGATGGGAGCGGCATGAGGGGGAAAGGGAGGCTGCTCGATCTTGGCCGATACTTGGAAAGACGGTGACTGCCCCAATAATTTGATCGTCAAGGGAAAAAAAACACGCGCCACGGCGAGTCTGCAGGAAGGGGGGGAAAAAATTCATGGCAGGGTTGTCTTTTTGGGAATATGGAGGGAAGGAGAGACGCCCGAGACTGCAAACTTGGGAAGGCACTGCAATTTCACCGCGTCAGGCAGAGGGGGGGGGGAGGAAAAAGTTCCGCCTTAAAAAATCCGGGAAGAACGAAACCTCTCATGGAAAAAAAAAGAGGTCAGTGTCCGCCGACGGCAGGGGAGAAAAAAAAGCTAACTCTCGTCAAAGGGGAAGGGAAGGCAAGAGGCTCTCTCTGATAGGAGAAAGATGCTCCTCAATGCAACGAAGGAAGGAAAAAGTGGCTATTGGTTAGGGGAGAAGGGGAGCGCTGGCCCTCTCTTGAAAACCAAAAGACTCCCAACCGTGGGAAACGGGAAGAGAAAGGAGGGGGGCTGGTTATTATTACTTTACAGGTAAAATCGTAAAAAAAAGAGGATAAAACCTGGCGGGAAATTTTGTCACTTGGGGAAGAATCGCCAGTATGATGTGGGGGGAAGGAGAGACGTAATCTCTGGGGGAAACGGGGGAAATACCTCCCGGAGGGAAGTGCGGCGTTCTTCCAGGGGAAGGGGGGAAAGTACTAACGTTGGTGACGCAAAAAAAGTGAGGGGAAAGCAACGCAACTCTTAAAAGGAGGGTTTTGTTTTGAAGGGGGCGTTACCTTTGCTGACCGAAAACAGGGAGACGTATTTATTTTAAACGGAAGGGGCTGGAGCGCCTTTTACACTGGGGAACAGAGAAGAAAACACGCCTCTAATGAGGGAAGGGGGGAAAAAACGCTCAGGGACAGTGGTGCGCAAAAGCCCTTACACTCGGACGGTGGGGAGATGGGCGGGAAAAAAAAAAAAGAGAACTTTCCTCGCATGGAAGGGGTACGGAAAAGCAAGGATGCAATTTCCCGCATGGCCGGTCTGGAAGAGTCGTACCCATGCCCGGAAAGGAGCATACAAAAAAAAAGGAAGCGTTTCAGTACCCCTTACCCGGGGGGGGACGAACACGGGACTCAAGAAGGGGGAAGAAGTACCGGTACGGGAAGGGGGGAGGAGGGAAGGAGGGACTCTCAGTTCCAATTTACCAACAGTATTGGAGAAAAAGTGATGTACAAGGTCCCCAAGGACCGAAGGACTCAAAGACCAGCAGGGTAAGAAAGAAAAAAGGGGAAGGACCTGCTCGACGCGGAAACAACGAAAAAAAGGGAAGGGACAACCAATGCTCCCTTCACCATAGGTGTCAAGAATGTCGTTCAGGTACCAAAGGGAAAGGGAAAAAAAAGAGTGGAATGCTCTTCAAGGTCCTCGGTGAAAAAAAAAAAAAGAAAAGGCCTACCGATCGCCACAGTGTCATTTTATCAGGCTAACCGTCCGAAGAGGAAAGAATCCGCCTGGGTGACTTTTCGAAGGGGAGAAAAAGGGGAGGAAAGGCATGCAGATTTTTAACAAACTCCGAAAGAGACGGAAAAGGGGGGAAAAGTGACACTGGCGGAAATGGTCATCTCTCAAAAGGAGAAGAGAGAGATGGCCCATTTCCAGGAGGGAAAACACCAGCGCCGGAAAAAAAAAAGGGGACACTCCTGCGCCGTTGGTGTCGGCAAAACAAGAGGAGAATAACTCCCATGGAATAAGAAAAAAGGGAAGGCCGGCCTGGGTTCTCCCTGATCTCAAGAAAGGGTAGGCCCCGGTGCACCCTGAGACTTAGAGAAAGGAAAAGAAGAGGAAAGGGGGTCTCCCTCTGAAAACCGGTACCGGAGAGAAGGGGGGGAAATATGGGTGCCACACCTGTTCGCCTTGGGGTCCCCGGAAGGAAAAAAAAAAAGGGACGCAGCAGGGGGAGAAGAGAACTTCTTTTTTTTTAAGTAGGGCAAAGGAAGGAGGTCCTGGAAAAAAAGGGCCCTTCAGGTCCAATAGCCCCGGTGGATGAAAGGGGAGAAGAAATAGTCCCTTCCTCGACAAACGGAAGAAGGATTCCTGCTGGTCTTGAGGGGAAAGAAAATACGGGTCCTGCCAAAAGGGGGGGGGAACGAGCTCCTGCCTGTGGCCCGGTGGGGAAAGGGGAAAAGACAGGGTACGACAGGCCCGCGTGGGCCCCTTGCAAAAAAGAGGGGTAGTACGGGAAGCAGCAGTAACAGGAGAGGGGGGAAAAACGACACTTGGGACCACCGGGAGAAGGGGTCCGGGTCCATCCGTCTGTTTGGCAAGAAAAAAGGGGAGTGCGTTTCCCACGCGAACCGAGGAATGGGTCGCGTATCTACTCCGTAACGTGGAGGAAAAAAGAGCCACGGAAAAGACTTTAACCACCTAAGCAATATTCCTTCGCCTGGGAAGGGAAGGAGACCACACGTTCCCTCCAAAGCAGGGAAAGAAGAAACCTGAGATTTGTCGTGTGAAAAAAAAGTTGCCTTCTTAAAGGGAAGAAAGGGATTTAATCTTCCAACGGAAACTCTCAGGAAAGAAAAATCCGGGATGTATTTCAGAAAAAAAGGGTTCTGCCCATAGCATTACGGGGGGGGAGGAAAAAAAAAAAATCGCTACTGGGGGAAGGCAGGGTGCCGTACGTTTTCGAAAAGTGAAAAAGCCAGGTTAGAATGAAATGGTGTGGAACAGGGGGGGGGGGGGGGGGGGAGGGAAGTAATACTAACCATGCGTCGGAATCATCGGACGATTCCGGGGCCACGGTGGGAGGGGAGAGATTTGGAAAGCGGGCCAAAGAACCGACAAAAATAGCAGCGCTGGAAAAAAAGAGAGCTGTGCATTGCGTATCAGCTTGCGTTGAGAGGATAATCTAGCTCCGCTGGCGCGAAGGGGAAGAAAGGGGAGGAAATCCCTTTCAAAAAGCGTCGTTCAGTCCTGGGCCGTCTGAGAGGGGGAAGGAGGAAAAGGGGGGTGGCCCTGGCTTGTAGTGGGAGTTGCCAGGCATTTGTTCCCGAGAAGTGTGTTCGCTCCTCCCGAGGGACTGGAGAGGGATGAAAAAAGAGGGGAAAGGCCGTTATACTTGTTTAAGTTGTAAACGGGCGAGCCGAAGGAAAAAGGCATTCAACTCCACCCGGCAGAAGCCGAGAAAAGGAGGGCCCCGTAATTAAAGAGCCTTGGAAAAAAGGGGGAGCGGTGAAGTTTCCGATCAATGGAACAGCCGCGTGCTCTGATGAAAAAGGAGGGCAAAAGAGAGAGCACCTGAAATTTCCATAGAGAACGAGGAAAAAAAAAAAAAAAAGACGAGTCCAACTTTCCGGTCGGGGGAAAGGGGTAACTTTGCGTCGTCTGGCAAAGAAAGGAGGGGGGAGACAAACAGGGGCGCCTTTCCTCGGCCGAGTCGCCAGCCTGCGAAAAGAAAACACACCGAAAAAAGGGAAAGGAAGGGTCCCTTGTCTGAAGAAAAAGGACGCCCTTTTCTCGCACCGTTGAAGAATTTTTGGCTGCAGCTACCCAAAGGGGGGGGGGGAAAGGGGGAGGAAAAGAGAACGAAGTTCCGTTATTGTTCGAAAAAAAGAAAAGCATTACCACGTTTCGGCAGGGGGGGACTAAACATAATCGATAACATTTACATGCGGCCGGCGGAAAAGCCGTTATCCTTTCTTCAGGCAACGTGAGGAAAGAAAAGGTTAGGATTCACCGCCCGTAGTCGCCTGATCCCGGAATCAGGGGAAGAAAGAAAATTGGTGGAACCGGAAGCGATACGAAGATCGTTTCCGTGGCAGAAATGACAGTGTTCGATGAAGGAAAGGTTTTTGCGACGGCTGCCGGGGGAAGAAAGGAAAAAAGGAACCACTATCGCCGTTTCATCTATTAGAGGCAAGCGGAAAAGAATGAGGGAAATCTCCAATCTTTAAGGGCGCTATAGTATATCTGTCGGAAAAGGGGGGTCAGAAAAAGGGGGGGGGAAACATCATTTTTTAGCACGAGAGGGGGGGTGAAGGGTGCGGGTTTTTCTCAGCTCAATGCAAGGGACGGATCGGAATCGGTCCGGGGGGGGGAAAAGGAGAATTTACTCAAAATGGACAAGAGAAAAAAAAAAAAAAACGCAAAGGGTTGCGGCACCCAAACCTCAAGGGGAGAAAAAAAGGCCCTTACTAGGCAGAAGAGGGGAAGGGACCGGAGGGGGGGGAATCACTTCGCGTTGCGATCGACTGGGGAAAGCGCTTTACCTGGGGGGAGGGAGAAGAAAGAGGAAGAATCGCTTTTAACCGTCAAGAGTTGGGGGGGGAAAAGGGGGTAACACGATTTAAGAAAGGCGCAATTGGTGCGGAGGAAGGGGGGAAGGGAGGACAAAGTGCCTCTTTGTTACGCCCAAGGGGGGAAAAAATGATTTCTACTTGAGGGGATTCTGAGGATGAAGGAAGGGGGAGAGGAGGGGGGAGAACGCTTTTTCTCGAACACTGATGGGAAAGAGAAAACAGGTAATCTCTCCTACAGCATCTGGCTCGTGGCATACAGTTGAGAGGAGGAGGGGGGGGGGAAGAAAAGGAGGGCGGCCCTGTCGCACGCGCCAAGGGACCCAGGAAAAAGAAAGTCCTCGACTCTGCAGGCCTAAAAAAGCGTCGTTCTTGTCCATGCCATATGGAGAGGGGGGGGGAGTTGACGCTAGCCTTCTCTAATCGCAGAGGGGAAGGGGACAAACAGACAAGCCCAAGGAAGAAAGGAACAAGGGGAACACTTCTCTCGTCATGGGCTTCAAGGGAAAAAGAAATCTCTCTCAACAACACAAAGAATGTACGGCGCACATTTTTTATCAAATGAAAAGGGCGAAAATAAGTTGTTTCCGGGGGAGAGTCCACTGGCTTCTATTCGCTCCGGCGCGCAGTAAAAAAGAGACATGCATTTCTAACGCGGAGGGCATGAGGGGGAGGGAGGGGGACCTGCTTCTCTTTCTACGTCAAAAAACTCGGAGAGAAAGAGTCAACTCGATAAAACTGTATGCCAGATCCAATGCTGTCGGGAGGAAAAACAAATAAATCCGTCGTAGAGCCACGCGTGGATAAAAGAAAGAAAAAAAGGAGGGAAGAAATCAATAATCCCTCACGTACAAAAATCTAAAAAAAAAGTTGGCGTCCCAGCGGGAAAATTCCGGCCGCAATGCGCGGGGGGAGGGCGAGAAAAGGAAAAAACGCTGGAACACCTCTATTCGTTTTAAAGGAGGAGAAGGGCCGATGAATTCCAACCATGTAATCCAGTCCGCTCTCACCGAGGGAAGGGAAAAAAGGCACTAACGTCTTGAGGCGACGGAAAAAAAAAAGTGGGATCTCCTTAGAAAAACAGGGCTGTGTTTCTAGGGGGGGGAGGGGGGAGGGGAGGGTCCAGTCCGAGGGACCACCGACCTATTCCGGGGACCGCTTGTCATACTGCTGGAAAAACAAGAAAAAGGAAAAAAGGGAGGGAAGAAAGTGCGTCCCCCAACTAGTCAAAAAAAAAGGGAGAAAATTGCCCGCAGCTCTACTGTCATACCAAAAAGTGAGAGTCCCTCATGCTCAAATGGAGGGAAAGAAAGAAAAAGAGAGAGGGTGCCTGTTTCATTCTAAAACCGCAAAAAAAAAAACAAAAAACACGCCGGGAGTGGATTTCATCGACACTTAAGGCAAGTTCGTATCTCCTTCCGGGACAAGATGAGGGGGAAGTGAAAGGAATCAAGGATCGGCTACCTCCTTCTGGTAAACGAACAAAAAAGGAAAAAGCGGAGCCGACCGATCAAGGGGAGGATTCACTTGTTTCGAGGAGGAAAGGAGAGCACTATCATCCGACCAAATGCGGCGGAACTTTGCCAGTCGAAGAACACTTCTTCTATCATGGGAAAGAGGGGGGAAAGGGAGCCAAACCGTTCTGAGACGGGGAAGGAGAGAGGGGCGCCAGAAAGGCGCACATCATCCTGCCGAAAAGATTTGCCATTTCTGTACTGGAAGGGAGGGGAGGAAAGAGGGAAGGAGGACGTTTCTTACTATCACATTAAAGGAAAGGGTTCGGGAGTGCCAACTTCCTCTTATTAAAAAGGCAGGATGCCACGCCCGGAAAAGGGGGGGGAAAAAAAGGAGGAGGATATTAAATTTCATGCTATCAGATCGAGGAGGGGAAAATCAATACCGCCTGGCCTGCCCCAGAATTGAAAAACGTATTCCACCACCAAGACAAAGGAGGAGAAAGGGAAAAGAATGGGATTCCCTCTATTCCTGAAAGTGTCGGGGGGGGGAGAGAGAACATTCGGCTCAAAAGAAGGGGGAACCAATCTCCCGTCCTGGAAGATTTATGAAAGGGAAAGAAAAAGGGGGGAGAGAGGGAACCCAATTCGCCTTACAGAAGGAAAGAAACAAAACCGACCATGGCCCCAACAGCGAAAAACGACGGCTCTCACCATAAGAGGGAAAAAAAAGAAAGGGGATATCCTTCCTCATCGCTGAAACGCGGGAAGTTCCACCATGATAAAAAAAAATGCACCATCTATTATCGGTCAAGAGGGGAGGGGTGCCGGTTCGGTTTAAGATCGAGAGGATGGTTTCCCATCTCGTACAACCCAATAAGGAAAAAAAAAAAGAACCGTATCGTCCGATTAACGAGGAAAGGGAGGAGGGGAGGGTAAAATCGTCAACAAAAAGTGACGTTCAAAGGAAAGAACCTGCGGCCATTTTTGCAAAGGGAAAAAAAAAAAAGTAGCTATGTTTTTTTTACAGGGGGAGAAGAAAAAAGGAAAAAGGGAAAAAAAAAAAGGGGGGGTTATGTCCCTACCTACCGGTGGAGAAGGGGGGGGAGGGCAGTTCATTCCGTGGGATATTTCCGCTTACTAAGTTTGGTTTGCAAAAAGGTGATGGGAAAAGCACGCAACTCTTCAGGGGGGGGGGGGGGGGAAGAGAAAGGGGCGTTAACTGGAATAAAAGGCCGGAAAAAGGGAAAGGGCGCCGAATGGAGGTAACGTCTTTTCGTCAAAAAGGCGTCGATACTCGAAAACAAAAACGAATAAAAGGGGGGAAACAGAGGAAATGGTTCTGCCCAACTCCGTTGGCCCGTACACGCGAGAGAGTGTCGGGTCAAACAACGCTCTTAGCGTTACGCTGCGGAAAAGACCTCAAGTGCGTCAAGGGAAAGGAGGGGAGGGAAAGGGGCGTTGCGCATTCTTCACCAGGAAAGGGAGGGGCACGAAGGCTTGTCAGTACCCGTAGGACCGGGGGAAGGACAAGGACCAGCAGGAGCTAGAAGGGGGGGAGAAAAAGAGAGTCCTCTTTTACCCTAACATGAAAAAGGAGGGAAAAAAAAGGGGACCGGAAAAAGGGCCCATTTTTCTTACAAGGTAAAGGCGATCTTGGCCTAGGAAAAAAAAAGAAGGAGAGGAAAAGGCTTACCGTCTCGCCCCTTGGACGGGAATAAAAAACAAGGCGCATGCACAGCACCATATTTCCACAGGGACCGAAAGATGGCGGTTCAGCGGCCCCAAAGCACATCAGGGCAAAAAAGGGGAGAGACCTCAGGGTTCCCGTTTCCTAAAAATGCATATCGGGAAAAAAGAGGGGGGGGACAGGCGAACCAGGCCGTCATAAGGGTACGCACAGTCGGACGTAATCCCTGGGAGTTACTTTCGCGGAGAAAAAGAAAAAAAAAAAAGGCACATGATTTTCACTAAAATCAGCCGATAAGGGAAAGAGGGGGAACGTTCAAATGTCTTAAATGGGCACTCTCTCAAAAAAAAAAAAAGAGAGAGTGCCCATTTTTCCGAAGGAAGGGACCAAAGCGCTGCCGTCGCCGGCTCAATTTGAAAAAACGCTGCTGCGTTGTTGTCACCCAGAGGAAAAGCTCCAGGGATTGAGGAAAGGAGAAGAGAAGCTATGCCGGCCTGGGTCAAGCCTGAATAACAAAAAGAAGAAAAAGAGGGACCCGGGGTAGGCCCCTGTTGAAACCCTGAGGAAAGGGGAAGGGGGCCGGATGGGCCTTGGGGTCCCAGAGGGAACAGAAAAAAGGGGAAAGGAAATAGTTGCACCCTCATTTTTGACTGAAGCGGGGGGAAAGGAAGACCGGGGGCAACACCGGTCGCAAAAAGGTCGCGCCTGTCAGCAGGGGAACAGAGGAAACCCCTTCTTGCCTGAGTCCAAAAGAGAAAAAGTCCTTGGGACCAGGCCCTTCAGTCCAATACCAAGGGGGGGCCCCAGGAGAGGGAAAAAGAAGGAAAAGGCCCTCTCCTACGTTACGGGGGGAGAAGGGAAGAAGGTCACGTCGTCCTCAGCTCGTCCGACGGGAGAAAGAAGGAGCCCAATCTCCTTCCGGAAAGGGAAGGAACCGAAAGGTCCTACTTCCCTTGCTTCCTTGCAAAAGGATCGTAAAGTAAGGGAGCATCGTAACGCTAAAGAAGGGGGGGGGAACAAAACACGAAATGAAAGGAAAGAGGGGCGGATTCCATTCTGATGTGGGCAGAAAGAAAAGGTACCTGATGCGTTCCAAGAATCAAATGGCATAGTCTGGTTGTGGGAAGAAGAGAAGGGGTCAACTTAGGCGCACGCCCCCAGACTTAAAAGACGTTACCGAAGCCATGTTTCCTGTGCGGCCGAAGAAGAGAAAAATGAAACCCTACACTAGCGGTAAAAAAAAAAAGACCAGGAAAGAGTTGGTGCTTTTCCATACCCCGGAAGAGTGTCCTGGCGGAAACAAAAAAAAGGGGGGGGGAAAAAGGAAAAAAGAAAGCGCACGTATCCTCCAAATCCGGGGGGGGTCATAAACCCCGTCCTGTTCCCATAGCATTACTTTGGGGAAAAAACCTCGCCTACTTTGGCGATTCGGTGGAGGGGAAAAGAAATGTCCCGCCATGTTGGAGAAAGGAAAGGGGGGTTACGCATTTTTAGTTACGTAAGCGTTCACGTCATCGGACGATTCCGGGGAAAGGGGGAAGGGGGGGGGGTTGTTCTAATTTGGGTAAAGAGATGGAAGAGGAAGAAAAACCGAACAGACAATAGCCAAAAAAATCGCTGTGTCATTGGGGAAAAAAGGAGGGGGGATCTTTTTAACTGAAAGGGAGTCCGCTGCGCGCAGATATTCTTTCGTGAAAACATCTTCGAAGGGGGGAAAGCCTCCGTCTTACGGCAAGAATCTTGAATGTTGTGGCCATGGTACATTTCAGTTTAGGGTTGAAAAGGAGGGGGGAAGATCGCATTGTGTTACACGCCGCAAGATGAGCGCGTGGCAATTGCAAAAGGAGATTGGTGAACAGGGGGGGAAAAGGGGAGGAAGGGAAGGAAGCCTTTGACAGATAGGAAAAAGAAGGGTACAAGCAACGCCAAACCCTTGCATGAACGCGTGCCAGGAGGGTCCCCCGGAATGCAACGCCGTGGAGAGGGGGGGGGGAAAGGGTGTAAAGTGCCTATCAAATTTATTGGGTAAAAGGGATGATCACCATCATGATTCCACGCAGATCGAAGCACCTAAATTTCCATATCTGAATAAGAAAAAGAGGGGGAGGAGAGGGGGGGGAGGAAGGCTCTTTTAACTTTTCGTCGCGGGAAGGGGTGGGCATCTCCCGCGGGGCCAGAGGGAGGAGGCTCTTTCCTCAAGGAAAAACCGCTTACACGCACCCCACGAAGAAAAGGGCAAGCTGGTCCCCTGGTTTCGGCAGATGGGTAGAAGGGAGGGGGCGCACGGGAACGTAAAAGGCGCCCGACCCACGGGGGGGGGGAAGAAAAAGAGAAACAGTGTATTGGCCATGAATACGAGAAGGGGGAAAAAGGAGGGGGTATGCGACTGGCCCGTTCCGCAAGGAAGAGAGTTGCGTGATGACTACCTAATCCGGAAAAAAGGGGAGAAGGGAAAAAAAGGAAATCCTTAATGAAAGAAAAGGCGCGTTCCGCTCCGCAGCCGGAGTCGGCAAGAGAAGAGCCCGTGTCCACCAGCATCGATTGCCCCGAAGAGAAAAGAAGAAAAAAGGGAAGAGGCAGTTTCTATGAAATAAATATAGAGGGGGGGGGGGGAAGGAAGGCTGCTGTTGCCCATTTGAGGAAGAAAAAAAAAAATGCAAGCGAGGAGAGGCGACATATGG